>OIEN01000202.1_pt1 | contig 42627 bp, 32 predicted proteins | sample 1581741 | NCBI WGS metagenome assembly OIEN01 (sample SAMN01760944, study PRJEB22395) | human gut metagenome | reverse complement strand
CGCCAGCTGCTACATCCCACCAGTCGTGTTTTTTTCCATATACCCGGCTCCAGCCTACGTAAGTGGATACCACATAAGCGGGCAGTCCCCATTTCCATCCATAACGTCGTTGGATGAAAGAAGCAGCTGTGAAAGATACGGAAGTATGCATGGAGGGAAATGAATGATTGTCGCTGTAGTCAGTCCGTTCTTTTTTGACGGCATATTTCAGGGCGTAGGTTACCCCCAGTGTCGTAACTCCGGCCAGTGCTCCTTGTTTCAGTCCTTCCCAGTCTTTTTGAATGAGAATGGCTGTCAGTCCGGCTACGGGTAGCAGGACTGCTCCAATGTCGCCGGAAGTACGAACAGCCTTCCGTTGACTGCTGATTTCAAGTTGCTGGGCTTGAAGAGGCAGGGTGAGGCAGAGAACTGCCAGAAAAAATAGAATCTGTTTCATTACAGGGCAAGAAATTTGGGTAGAAAGATAATGCATCCAATGGTTGCGGCACCGATAGCCAGTATCAGTACGGCTCCGGCCGCCAGGTCTTTGGTTCGCTTGATTGCTTCGTTGTAGCCGGGAGAAACCAAATCAGCCAAGGCCTCAATCGAGGAATTGACAGCTTCTGCAGCCAATACCATGGCGATGGCGAATACGATGGCAATCCATTCGATAGGAGATAGTCCGGTTACACATCCGGCTATTATGGCGCATCCGGCTGCAAAGCAGTGAATCCAGGCATTGTGTTCGCGAGTAACGAGCAAACGGATGCCGTTGCCTGCAAACTTGAAGCTTCGGAGCCGTTTCCGTAAGGTGAATCCTTCGTTCTTCATCTTCAAAAACTTAAATTTCTACCGTAACTTCTACCGGGCAATGGTCGGAACCGAATATTTCAGTGTGAATTTTAGCTCCCTTCAATTTGTCAGAAAGGCTGGCTGAAGCCAGGAAATAATCAATACGCCACCCTGCATTCTTTTCGCGTGCCTTGAAACGATAAGACCACCAAGAATAGATGTTGGTCTGGTCAGGGTAGAAATGGCGGAAGGTGTCAATGAATCCTGCATCGAGCAGCTGTTGAAACTTTTCACGTTCCTGGTCGGTGAATCCGGCATTCATTCGGTTCGTTTTTGGATTCTTCAGGTCAATTTCCTTGTGAGCCACATTCAAGTCTCCGCATACCAGAACCGGTTTGATTTGGTCGAGTTTCTTTAAATAGTTCCGGAAGTCATCATCCCATGTCATACGGTAGTCCAGTCGTTTCAGACCATCTTGTGAATTGGGGGTATAAACCGTTACCAGGAAAAATTTTTCCATTTCCAAAGTAATGACACGTCCTTCACGGTCATGTTCTTCGAGTCCCAGCCCATAGGTTACTTGTAAAGGTTGATGCCGGGTAAAGATGGCCGTACCGGAATAGCCTTTTTTTTCGGCATAGTTCCAATAGGAAGTATAGCCTTCAAAAGAAAGGTCAAGTTGTCCTTCCTGCATTTTTGTTTCCTGCAGGCAGAAAAAGTCGGCATCAAGCTGGTTAAACACTTCTCGGAAACCTTTGTCGCAGCAGGCACGCAGCCCGTTTACGTTCCAGGATATCAGTTTAATCATACGAGTTATTTTTTCAAGTCAAATAAATAGGTGAGACGTCCGCCGATATATGAATGTGCGGAACGTGAGAAATAATCTTTTTTAGTGTTATTATAAAAATCGCTCAGTCCGAAATAGTAGCGGGCTTCCAGCAGGAAGTGTCCGATACCGGTGCGTATTTCCACGCCTCCGCCTCCTACGATTCCGTAGTCGAATTTCCGGTCGGCAAATTTCCCATACTGTTCAATGGTACCTTGCGGACGGTTGGATGTATTCCAGGTGGATGGGTCACTATAAAATTCTTTTTCTCCCATCAGAAATCCGATTTGCGGGCCGAGGTTCAAGATGAATCGGGCTCCGTTACCTTGGTCTTTTCCGAAGGCAAGATGTGCCAGTAGAGGAATTTCTATGTAGTTCATGGCCCGGTGGTAGGTGTTGTTACTGCCATCCTCAATCACTTCTTTCCATCCTCGTTGGGAGAAGTTGATTTCGCCTTGGATACCACAAATCATCTTGAAGTATTTTTCGGAGATATAGCGGACGGTGAGTCCGAATTCCGGAGCAATGAAGTTGGTCTGTTTGATGCTGGGAGTAAAGCTGACAGAGTTCAGGTTGACTCCTCCGTTGATTCCTACTGACAGATTATGCCGTTCGTCTTGCAGCTGGGCATGAATGAATTGTGGAATCAGGCAGAGCAGACTACACACGAATAGGATTTGCCGAAATCTTTTCATCTTATTCAAAATCAAGTTTAATCAGTTCGTAGTCTTTGGTCAGGTGGACAAAGAATACTTTCTGGTTGATAAAGCCTCCCCAGTTGTTTACTCGTTCAAATTTGAATCCGGTCTGTATGGGGGTGACGTTCACTTTATTCAGGTTGTCTTCCAGTTTGTTGCCTTGCTGTGAGAGACCTTTCAGGAAAAAATATCCTGTATCAAATCCCAGCATGCCATATTTGGGGAAGGTATTGGCCATGTCTTTGCTATACCAACGGCGGTAGTTTTGGGCAAAGCGTACTGCTTCTGGAAACAGATTGTTGGTATAGAAGGATGAATAGAAATACGTATCCAGCTCATAGAAGCTGGCAAGATGTTCTTGCGTATAAGTCTGCCATTCCGGATAACCGAATAAGTGCATGTTGAAGTTCGGGTGCGACCGCAATACATTGCTCAATTGAGGAAGTATTCTGGTCAGGGCACTGCTTCGCCCGGAAGTCGGGATGAAAATATTTTCCCGTAGCGTATCCATGGCGGCAATGATTTTTTCAGGGGCAAGGTTTGTGCCCAGCTGTATCTGTTTGAATCCGATACGATTGTCTTTCAGCTCATTTTTCATTCCATTGATAAATTCTGTCTTCTCTTTATCTCCGTTGGCCACATCGATGAATACAATGTTTGTCCGACTGAATTTTCGGAGGAAATGTTCATACACTTCGGAATAGAAGTAAGATTGTGGAGTGTTTATTTGATAAATCATCGGATTGTTGAACACTTGGTCCACTTTCGGAGCAAAAGGAATGACCAGGCGGATTTTATTGCGTTTGGCAAAGTCGGATAACTGTCCAATCTGGGCTGTATGGACAGGTCCGAAAATTATGTCCATGTTTTTCATTTCCGGCTGGTTTAAAATACCGGAAATGACGCTGGAACTTCCTTTGGTATCGTATGTGTATAAATTAATGGATACACCTTGACGTTTCAAACTGTCCATAGCCATCAGGAATCCTTCGTAATATTCCACCATACGTGTCTGTTCGTCCGATTTGGCATTGTTGACAGATGTAAACGGGAGCATGACCGCAGCTTGGATAGTATGAAAGGATTTGGGAGCCAGTCTGGTCTGATTAAAAAGTTCTTCATTCGATGGACTGGTGGATGGGGCGACGGGCTGTTGTTTGCTTGCCTGAGTATTTTTAGGATAAGGGATGAAGAGGTACATTCCTTTCTTTAACTTTCCAGTCTTTAACTCCGGATTCAGCTCCAAAAGGTCTTCTTGTGAAATGTTATATTCCTGGCAAATACTGAAGATGGTTTCTTTTCGTTCTACCTTGTGCATTTCCTTCCAGTCTTTTTGGGATATGGCGGAACTGGTAGGGCGAGTCTCGGCTGGTTGGGAAACAGGTGCTGTAGCATTCTCTGTCGGGATGGAAATAACTTGGCCAATACGGAAGTTGCTGGCGCTTAGTCCTGGGTTGGCATCACAGATGGCTTGTGCACTGACATTGTATTTTACGGTCAACTGATACAAGGTTTCTCCAGCCTGTATGGTGTGAAACGTATTTTTTTCGTTGGAAGAAACATTGTTCGTCTGTGGTATTTTCAGTGCTTCTCCGGCGCGAATTTGTTTGTCGCTTCCCGGATTCAGGCGGACGATATCATCCACTGTCACATGATACATGCTTGCAATGGAGTAGAGGCTTTGGCCTTTACTTACTGTATGTAGAAAATAATTGTTTCCGTTTTGTGCGTGGAGAGCCGTTTGGGCACTTCCAATCGTTAAAGCCAGTGAAAGACAAACTATCTGAAAGAATCTCATGGTCATTTATGGATTGATTGAGTGGCAAAAGTACAAAAAAAATTGCATTGTAGGATGAAAATGGAAAAGTAAATATCTCTATCTTTGCAAAGATATCATTGAAGGATAATATGACTGAAGGAACTGAAACGATTTGTGTGCAGGGGGCCCGGGTACACAACTTGAAAAATATAGATGTAGAAATTCCCCGTGATAGTTTGACGGTGATTACCGGATTAAGTGGAAGTGGAAAATCTTCCTTGGCCTTCGACACCTTGTTTGTGGAAGGACAGCGGCGTTATATCGAGACCTTTTCGGCGTATGCCCGTAATTTCCTGGGAGGAATGGAACGTCCGGATGTGGATAAGATTACGGGACTGAGTCCGGTGATTTCCATCGAGCAGAAGACGACCAATAAGAATCCACGTTCTACGGTAGGAACCACTACAGAAATATATGATTATCTGCGTTTGTTGTTCGCGCGGGCAGGCACGGCTTATTCGTATCTGTCGGGAGAGAAGATGGTGAAGTACACCGAAGAGCAGATTTTGGATTTGATTCATCGGGATTATAAGGGAAAACGAATTTTTATTCTGGCTCCTTTGGTTCGGACACGTAAAGGACATTATAAAGAGTTGTTCGAGCAGGTGCGTAAGAAGGGTTACCTTTATGTCCGGGTAGACGGGGAAATCAAGGAGATTGTCCATGGCATGAAATTGGACCGTTACAAGAACCATGACATTGAGGTAGTGATTGACAAAACTGTGGTGACGGACAAGGAAGACAGCCGGTTGAAGCAAAGTGTGTCTACAGCCATGCAGCAGGGCGACGGCCTTCTCATGATATTGGATGCACAGACCGAGAGTGTACGTCACTATAGTAAGCGACTGATGTGTCCGGTGACAGGATTGTCCTATAAGGAACCTGCACCGCATAATTTTTCGTTCAATTCGCCACAGGGAGCATGTCCGCGTTGCAAGGGATTGGGGTACGTCAATTTGATTGACGAGGACAAGGTGATTCCCGACCGTTCGTTGTCTGTCTATGAAGGAGCGGTCGCCCCGTTGGGAAAATACAAGAATGTGATGATTTTCTGGCAGCTGGAAGCCTTGTTGGAACGTTATGAGGCCACGCTGAAAACGCCGGTAAGTGAATTGCCTGAAGATGCCATCAATGAAATCTTGTACGGATGCGATGAGCGTCTGAAAATCAAGAGTACATTGATTCATACCACTTCCGATTATTTTGTAGTGTATGAAGGGATTGTCAAGTATATCCAGATGATGCAGGAAAAGGAGGCTTCGGCTACCGCACAGAAATGGGCGGAACAGTTTGCTAAGACGGATGTGTGCCCGGAATGTAAGGGGGCACGTCTGAACAAGGAGGCTTTGCATTTCCGTATTCATGACAAGAATATTTACGAACTGGCCACCATGGATATCAGTGAACTGTATGACTGGGTGTGTCATGTGGAGGATTTTCTGGAAGAAAAGCAACGTCTGATTGCGACGGAAATCTTGAAGGAAATACGTACCCGCTTGAAGTTCTTGCTGGATGTGGGACTGGATTATCTTTCTCTGAACCGTTCTTCGGTCACTTTGTCGGGCGGAGAGAGTCAGCGTATCCGTCTGGCCACTCAGATTGGTTCCCAGTTGGTCAATGTGCTGTATATCTTGGATGAGCCCAGCATCGGGTTGCATCAGCGTGACAATATCCGGTTAATCAATTCCTTGAAAGAACTGCGGGATTTGGGAAATACTGTGATAGTGGTGGAGCATGACAAGGATATGATGCTGGCCGCAGACTACATTGTAGACATGGGGCCGAAAGCCGGTCGGTTGGGAGGAGAGGTAGTCTTTTCCGGTACTCCGGCAGAAATGCTGAAAACCGATACGCTGACCTCACAATATTTGAACGGGAAGATGAGCATTGAAGTGCCGGCGGAGCGGAGAAAGGGCAATGGGTATTCTTTGATTCTACGAGGAGCCCGTGGCAACAACCTGAAAGGCGATGATGTGGAGTTCCCGTTGGGCAAGCTGATTTGCGTGACGGGCGTTTCCGGTAGTGGAAAGTCTACGTTGGTAAACGATACGTTGCAGCCGATTCTCTCCCAGCATTTCTACCGTTCGTTGCAAGACCCCTTGCCGTATGACAGTGTGGAAGGATTGGAATACATTGACAAAGTGGTGAATGTGGACCAGTCTCCGCTGGGAAGAACGCCCCGTTCCAATCCGGCAACATATACGGGTGTGTTTTCTGATATCCGTAACCTGTTTGTCGGCCTTCCGGAGGCGAAGATTCGCGGCTATAAGGCCGGACGTTTCTCGTTTAATGTGTCTGGCGGACGATGTGAAGCTTGTGGCGGAAACGGTTACAAGACTATCGAGATGAATTTCCTGCCGGATGTGCTGGTGCCGTGTGAGGTGTGTCACGGCAAGCGCTACAACCGTGAGACGCTGGAAGTGCGCTACAAGGGAAAGTCCATTGCTGATGTGTTGGATATGACCATCAACCGTGCGGTGGAATTCTTTGAGAATGTACCGCAGATTCTGAATAAAATCAAGGTGTTGCAGAAAGTGGGGCTTGGCTATATCAAGCTGGGGCAACCTTCCACGACCTTGTCGGGAGGGGAGAGCCAGCGCGTGAAACTGGCTACGGAATTGTCGAAGAGAGATACGGGTAAGACCGTGTACATTCTGGACGAGCCGACCACCGGATTACACTTTGAGGATATTCGGGTGTTGATGAATGTGCTGAACCGTTTGGTGGACAAAGGAAATACGGTTATCGTGATAGAGCATAATCTGGATGTCATTAAAATGGCAGACTATATTATTGATATGGGCCCCGAAGGCGGAAAGGGAGGAGGCCAGTTGCTGGTTTGCGGTACTCCGGAAGAGGTGGCCGAATCGGGTAAAGGATATACATCAGGTTTCTTAAAGGAAGAATTGAAAGGAGCGATAAAAAATGGCAAAAGATAAGATTGCAAAGACCAATGCAGCCCGTCTGTTGGATCGGGACAAAGTGAAATACGAACTGGTTCCATACGAGGTGGACGAGAACGACTTGAGTTGTGTGCATGTGGCTGCCACATTGGGAGAGAATATCGAACAGGTGTTCAAAACACTGGTTTTGCAGGGAGATAAATCGGGATATTTTGTTTGTGTAGTTCCGGGGGAACATGAAATCGACCTGAAAATGGCGGCCAAGATTTCCGGAAACAAGAAATGCGACTTGATACCCATGAAAGAACTGCTTCCGCTTACGGGTTACATCCGTGGGGGATGCTCTCCTATCGGGATGAAGAAACATTTCCCCACTTACATCCATCACACTTGCAATGATTTTCCTTATATTTATGTCAGTGCAGGAGTGAGAGGTTTGCAGGTGAAGCTGGCTCCGGCCGATTTGATTAAAGTGAGCCAGGCAGAAGTGTGTACATTGTTTTAAGATAGTAGAATAATAGAATCAATCGTTTATGGGATACGGAAAATGGATTGGGGGAATCATGGGATTCATGACCATGGGACCTTTGGGAGCCTTGGCAGGATTTGCCATCGGTTCTTTGTTTGATAAAAGTGTGGCTGCACAGAATGAAATAGATGAAGCAGGCGGTACGGCACAAGAAGATATCTATGCCGGGCAGCGTAATAGTTTCTTGTTTTCCATGCTGGTCATGGCTTCGTATATTATTCGTGCAGACGGTCGCATCATGCACAGTGAGATGGAATTTGTACGTCAGTTCCTGCGGGTTAATTTTGGCGCCAATGCAGTGGACGAGGGCGAACGTATTTTGTTGAATCTGTTTGAACAACGCAAGCAGATGGAGCGGAATGACCCTTCTGCGTTTCGTCGTACCATCCGGGAATGTGGGGCGCAGATTGCGGCCAATTTAACCTATGAACAGCGTCTGCAGTTGCTCGATTTTCTGGTAAAGATTGCCCAGAGTGACGGCAATGTGTGTCAGGCAGAGGTGGATGCCTTGAAGGAAGTGGCTCAGTCCATGCAGTTGTCTTTACAGGAAGTAGATTCCATGCTGAACCTGAAGGGCGATTCACTGGAGGATGCCTACAAGGTGCTGGAAATCGAACCTACTGCTTCGGACGAAGAAGTACGCAAGGCTTATCGCAGTCTCGTGCTGAAGCATCATCCTGACCGCGTAGCTACGTTGGGGGAAGACATCCGGAAAGCTGCCGAAGAAAAGCTCCAGCGTATCAATGATGCGAAAGAGCGGATTTTCAAGGCACGTGGTATGAAATAACCTATTTTTTATCTTCCGACGGGCCGAACCACTTGTCAATGAGCAATGCCAAGGCTCCGTCGCCAGTCACGTTGCAGGCTGTGCCGAAACTGTCCATGGCGATGTATAAGGCAATCATCAGGGCCTGTGCATTCTCGTCAAATCCCAGCATGGACGACAAGATGCCGAGCGAGGCCATAATGGCTCCTCCAGGTACACCCGGGGCGGCTACCATGGTGATTCCCAACATAAAGATAAATCCGGCAAACATTTGGAAATCGTAGGGAATATCTTGCATCATCATCAGGGCCAGGGCGCAGGCCACAATCTTCATGGTACTTCCCGACAGGTGGATGGTGGCACACAAGGGGATGACAAATCCGGCAATCCCTTCGTGTACACCGTTTTGTATGGTCTGTTTCAGGGTGACAGGAATGGTGGCGGCAGACGACTGGGTTCCTAAGGCAGTGAAATAGGCCGGCATCATTCTTGCCAGTAGACGGAATGGATTCTTGCGTACAAACAGTCCCGCGATGCAGTATTGGAATATCAGCAAGAAGATGTGCAGGAGGAAGATGATGCCGATAATCTTGATAAACACTGCCAGTACGTGGAACACTTGTCCGGAGTGAGTCATGTTGAAGAAAATGCCGAAGATATAAATCGGCAACAGGGGAAGTATCACGGCTTGTATGGTCTTGACGATAATTTCCTTGAAATCGTTGCAGACATTTTTCAGGTAGGTGGTATCCAGGTGAGCCAGTCCGAGTCCGAGAGTGAAGGCCATGACGAGTGCGGTCATAACGTTGAGCGGTTCGGGTATGGCTACGGTGAAGAACGGGGTAGTTCCTTATGCCTCACTGATTTCCGACAAAGGTATGTTTCGGGTGATGAGGCTGGGGAAGAAGGTCTCTCCCACGCCGAATGAAAGAAATCCGGAAAACAGGGTGGCTCCGTAAGCCAGCAACACGGTGGCTACCAGCATTTTCCCGGCTCCTTTTCCGATGTCGGCGATGGCCGGGGTGACCAGTCCTACAATAATCAGAGGAATGATGAAGTTCAGAAACTGGCTGAAAAGCGCGTTGAATGTCACAAAAATGCGTACCGGAAGTGCCGGCGAAACTGTACCTGCACCAATACCCAGAGCGATAGCTAGGATGATGCGGGCAAGGAGTCCTAGTTTAATTTTTTTCATGGGGCTTAGTTTTTGTCACAAAGATAGTATAATAATCCTGAATAAGCGATACACCCTACCAGAGGAAATGATTACTTTTGTGCCCGAGAAAAATAACGGACAAAATTAGTTAAATTATGGAACCGACTCAAAAGAAGATTAACAAGGTAGAGCTTCGAAATTTGCAGATTGAAGACTATGCACAGCTTGCCCAGTCGTTTACCCGCGTTTATGCAGACAAGGATGTGTTCTGGACACATGCACAAATAGAAAAACTAATTCGTATTTTCCCTGAAGGACAGATTGTAACCGTCGTGGATGACAAGATTGTGGGATGCGCACTTTCTATCATCGTGGATTATGATTTGGTCAAGGGAGACCACACGTATGCGAAGGTGACAGGAGATGAGACCTTCAGCACGCACAACCCGAAAGGAAATATCCTTTATGGTATTGAAGTGTTTATCCATCCCGAATACCGGGGATTGCGTCTGGCCCGCCGAATGTATGAATACCGCAAGGAGTTGTGTGAAAAATTGAATCTGAAAGCCATCATGTTTGGTGGACGTATTCCGAACTATTACAAATATGCCGACCAGATGCGTCCGAAGGAGTACATCGAGAAGGTCCGTTCGCGCGAAATCTACGATCCGGTGCTGACCTTCCAGCTTTCGAATGATTTCCACGTACGTCGTGTGATGCGTAATTACCTGCCGAACGACGAGGAATCCAAGCACTGCGCTACGTTGCTGCAGTGGGATAATATTTACTATCAGCCGCCTACGGATTCGTACATTGACAAGAAGACCACAGTCAGAGTAGGGTTGGTACAGTGGCAGATGCGTTCCTATCAGACATTGGATGACGTGTTTGAGCAAGTGGAGTTTTTCATCGATGCGGTGGCCGGATATAAGAGTGACTTTGTACTTTTCCCGGAATATTTCAATGCTCCGTTGATGGCCAAATTCAACAATATGGGAGAGGCCCAGTCTATCCGTGCTTTGGCTCAATATACGGAAGATATCAGAGACCGTTTCATCAACCTGGCTATTAAGCATAACATCAATATTATCACCGGAAGTACGCCTTACGTGAAAGAGGACGGCGGACTCTATAATGTGGGTTTCCTTTGCCGTCGTGATGGAACTTACGAAATGTATGAGAAGATTCATGTAACTCCCGATGAAGTGAAGAGCTGGGGGTTGAGCGGCGGTAAGAAAGTACAGACCTTTGACACCGACTGTGCCAAAATCGGTGTGCTGATTTGCTACGATGTGGAATTCCCGGAACTTTCCAGACTGATGGCCGATCAGGGCATGCAGATTCTGTTTGTGCCGTTCCTGACCGATACGCAGAACGGTTATTCACGTGTACGGGTCTGTGCACAGGCACGTGCCATTGAAAATGAATGTTTCGTGGTGATTGCCGGAAGTGTGGGCAACCTGCCTCGTGTGCACAACATGGATATCCAGTATGCCCAGTCGGGAGTCTTTACGCCGTGCGACTTTGCTTTCCCGACCGACGGAAAACGTGCGGAAGCTACTCCGAATACGGAAATGATTCTGGTTTCCGATGTGGATTTGGACTTATTGAATGAACTTCACACCTATGGTAGTGTGCGTAACCTGCGTGACCGCCGGAATGATTTGTATGAATTGCGTATGAAAAAGAACGCACAGGAAAATAATTGATGAAAAATCCCCGGATGGCAATCTCGTTATCCGGGGATTTTTGTGTTTTTATTCTTTGTAAAGGTCTTCGTGGTAGTCGAACAGTCCGTCGGCTTCTGCCAGTAGCGGATGGTGTTTGTCTTTCTCCGAAAGGATGACTTTTTCGGCAGGAACCTTCCAGTCAATCTTCAAAGCTGGGTCGTTCCAGGCAATGGCTCCTTCACTTTGGGGGGCATAGAAATTGTCGCACTTGTACTGGAAGATGACTTCGTCGCTCAGTACGCTGAATCCGTGGGCAAAGCCTCGTGGAATGAAGAACTGACGGTGATTGTCTTCGGTCAGTTCCACAGCTACATGTTGTCCGAAAGTGGGAGAACCCTTTCGGATGTCCACCGCCACGTCGAGTACAGCACCCTTGATGACTCTTACCAGCTTGCTTTGAGCAAACGGTGGTTTCTGAAAATGCAGTCCGCGTAACACTCCGTAGCTTGATTTGCTTTCATTGTCTTGTACAAAATGAATGGTGCGTACCTGCTTGTCAAAATCTCTTTGGGAGAATGATTCAAAAAAATATCCTCTCTCATCTTTAAACAGGCGGGGTTCGATAATGACCACCCCTTCAATCTCTGTATTTATTACTTCCATGTGTGAATGATTAATATCATTTATCGGTTGTTCTTTTGCAATTCGTCGATGACCTTTAGTAAATACTGACCGTATTGGTTTTTCAGCATGGGCTGGGCCAGTTCTCTCATCTTTTCGGGGGTAATCCAGCCTTGTCGCAGGGCTATTCCTTCCAGGCAGGCAACTTTCAGTCCTTGTCGTTTTTCAATTACCTCGATGTAGGTGGATGCCTCTGCCAGCGAGTCGTGTGTGCCGGTGTCCAGCCAGGCGAATCCTCTTCCCAAAGTCTGGACTTTCAGTTCCCCGTCGGCCAGGAAACGCTGGTTCACCGAAGTGATTTCCAGTTCACCGCGGGCGGAAGGCTTGATTTGTTTGGCTACTTCCACCACCTTGTTCGGATAGAAATAAAGGCCTGTCACGGCATAGTTGGACTTGGGGTGCTGAGGCTTTTCTTCAATGGACAGGCAATTTCCTTCCTTGTCGAATTCAGCCACTCCATAACGTTCCGGGTCGCTCACCCAGTAACCAAAAACAGTGGCTTTTCCTTCTTCTTCAGCCATACGGACTGCTTCTTTCAGCATCACCGTGAAGCTGTTTCCATGGAAAATATTGTCACCCAAGACCAGACAGACCGCATCCTTTCCGATAAATTCTTCTCCAATCAGGAATGCCTGTGCCAGTCCGTCGGGGGAAGGTTGTTCTGCATATTCAAAATGTACACCGAAATCACTTCCGTCTCCTAGCAGTCGGCGGAATCCGGGAAGGTCGTATGGGGTAGAAATAATCAGAATATCACGTATCCCTGCCAGCATCAGCACAGATATCGGGTAATAAATCATGGGTTTGTCGAAAATCGGAAGGAGCTGTTTGGAGACTCCTTTGGTTATTGGGTAGAGGCGAGTGCCCGACCCTCCTGCAAGAACAATACCTTTCATGGTTGTATGTTTTTAATTAGTTTGATGCAAAGAAAAAAGTTTTTTGTGAGAACTCAAAGTTTCTGACCATTATCATTAAGGTGGAAAAGAAATCCTGGATACTTTTTGTAAAGAAAAATACAAATTCCTTTCCGAAGGTATTGCAGGTTTCAAAAATAGTTGTACCTTTGCAACGCATTTGAGAAAAACAAGTGCGGCGAACATTTTGGTTCCTTGGATGAGTGGCTTAGTCAGCGGTCTGCAAAACCGTGTACGGCGGTTCGAATCCGCCAGGAACCTCGCAAATTGGAAAGAGAGCACATTCGGTTCCTTGGATGAGTGGCTTAGTCAGCGGTCTGCAAAACCGTGTACGGCGGTTCGAATCCGCCAGGAACCTCCAGACGACAAGATGCACTCTTAGCTCAGTTGGTAGAGCAACTGACTCTTAATCAGTGGGTCCAGGGTTCGAATCCCTGAGGGTGTACTAAAAAAGGTTTCAGAATTTCTTCTGAAACCTTTTTTTATTTTCTGTATTTCCCTTCATCTGTTTTTAAACATAAAGCATTCTTTTGCGGTCTTACATAAAATCTTTTCCTTTGTGTCAGCATGGTTCAGCACAGATAATACATTGATATGGATAAGAATATACAATTTGGGCAACAGTCCACGAAGGTAAAACAACTGTCGGATCTCATTGAACAGGACATTTTGATGGGAAAGTATCGGACGGATACGAGCTTGCCTTCTATCAATGCGTTGAGCAGAACCTACCATGTGTCACGTGATACGGTATTTAAGGCTTTTGCCGACCTGCGTGAAAGGCGGTTGATTGATTCTACCCCCGGCAAGGGATATTACGTCATAAACCGGCAAGAGAAAATATTTCTGTTGCTGGATGAATATTCTCCCTTTAAGAATACCTTATACAATAGTTTTGTCAGGAAGCTTTCAGTTTTATATAAAGTAGATCTTTGGTTTCATCAGTATAATGAACATATATTTAATACCATCTTGCGGGAAGCCATTGGGAGATATAATTATTATGTAGTCATGAATTTTGACAATGAAAGGTTTTCTCCTTTATTCGATAAAATCCCTTCTTCCAGACTCTTATTGCTCGACTTTGGCAAGTTTGAGAAAGGAAGCCATTCTTACATTTGCCAGAATTTTGATGAAGCATTTTATAAAGCACTGTCAGAATTGTCCGCACGGTTGAAGCGCTACCGTAAAATCGTGTTCCAGCTTCCTCAAGAATCTAAGCATCCTCATTCTTCCATACAGAGTTTTGAAGCTTACTGCCGCGACAATCATTTTTTGGCAGAGGTGATGCATGATGAAGAGATTCAGAAAGTAGAAAAAGGGGTGGTGTATATCGTTATCCGGCAAACAGATGTGGTGAATGTGGTTAAACGGAGTAGGGAGAGAGGATTGAAATGTGGAGTTGATTTTGGCTTGATTGCCTATAATGATACGCCTGCCTATGAGGTGATAGACGAGGGGATTACGGCACTTAGTATTGACTGGGAGGAAATGGGGCAGAAAGCAGCAAATTTTATTTTAACGGGTGAAGGCATACAGGAATTCCTTCCCACAGAAGTACATCTTCGCCATTCCGTTTGAAAGGAATAAAAGAGAGATTCTCGTATGTTGATTTCAGCACAGTTCAGCATAGATAAATGAGATAGATAAAACAGATGTAGAACATTGTAAAAAATCTAATCAATGAAAAATTATCCGAAAATTGGGATTCGTCCCACCATCGACGGACGTCAGGGTGGCGTTCGTGAAAGCCTTGAAGAAAAGACTATGAATCTGGCTAAAGCCGTAGTCGAATTGATTTCTTCCAATCTGAAAAACGGGGATGGAAGTCCCGTGGAATGTGTAATTGCAGATTCTACCATCGGGCGAGTTGCTGAGAGTGCAGCTTGTGCCGAAAAATTTGAGCGTGAAGGAGTGGGAGCTACCATCACGGTCACTTCCTGCTGGTGTTACGGGGCTGAAACAATGGATATGAATCCTTACTATCCGAAGGCTGTGTGGGGATTCAATGGAACGGAAAGACCGGGAGCGGTGTATTTGGCAGCGGTGTTGGCTGGACATGCACAGAAAGGACTGCCGGCATTTGGCATTTACGGTCATGATGTACAAGATATAGAAGACAATACGATTCCGGCTGATGTAGCCGAAAAGATTCTGCGCTTTGCCCGTGCGGCTCAGGCAGTGGCAACCATGAGAGGGAAATCCTATCTTTCGATGGGTAGCGTGTCCATGGGTATTGCCGGTTCGATTGTCAATCCGGATTTCTTCCAGGAATATCTGGGTATGCGTTGTGAATCAGTGGATTTGACCGAGATTATCCGCCGTATGACCGAAGGAATTTACGATAAGGAGGAATATGCCAAGGCGATGGCATGGACTGAAAAGTATTGTAAAAAGAATGAAGGAAAGGATTTCAACGTGGAAGCAAAGGTCAAGACACGTGCTGAAAAAGATGCCGACTGGGAGTTTATCGTGAAAATGACGATTATCATGCGCGATTTGATGACTGGAAATCCGAAACTCAAGGAACTGGGATTCAAGGAAGAGTCATTGGGACACAATGCCATTGCAGCCGGTTTCCAGGGCCAGCGCCAGTGGACAGACTTTTATCCCAATGGGGATTTCTCGGAAGCATTGCTGAATACGTCTTTTGATTGGAACGGCATTCGTGAGGCTTACGTGGTAGCAACAGAAAATGATGCTTGCAATGGAGTAGCCATGCTCTTCGGCCATTTGTTGACCAACCGTGCACAGATTTTCTCTGATGTACGTACCTACTGGAGTCCGGAAGCCGTGAAACGTGTGACAGGTAAGGAACTGACCGGACTGGCACAGAATGGTATTATTCATTTGATTAATTCCGGAGCTACCACATTGGATGGTACAGGACAGCAGACCGATGCCAATGGCAATCCGGCGATGAAGCCGTCTTGGGAAATTACGGAGAGCGAAGTGGAAAAATGCTTGGAAGCAACTACCTGGTATCCGGCCAACAGAGACTATTTCCGTGGCGGTGGTTTCTCTTCTAACTTCTTGTCAAAGGGAGGTATGCCTGTCACCATGAGCCGTTTGAACCTGATTAAAGGACTGGGCCCGGTTCTCCAGATAGCAGAAGGATGGACAGTGGAAATCGACCCGGAAATCCATAAGCTGCTGGATGAACGTACCGACCGTACATGGCCGACTACTTGGTTTGTACCCCGCTTGTGCGACAAACCGGCTTTCAAGGATGTTTATTCTGTCATGAATAATTGGGGAGCGAACCATGGAGCCATCAGTTACGGACACATTGGTCAGGATTTGATTACACTGGCTTCTATTCTGCGTATTCCGGTTTGCATGCACAATGTGGAAGATGACAAGATTTTCCGTCCCGCCGCATGGAATGCATTTGGTATGGATAAAGAAGGAGCTGATTACCGGGCATGTCAGAATTACGGTCCTATTTATAAATAACTCATTTAATTTTGCCGGAACGGATGGGAGAACCCGTTTGTTCCGGCTATATATCCATTCTTGATAAGATTATGATTACAAACGAACAGATTGAAGAATTTTTGAAGCAGGCTCATCGGGTAGGTGATGCCGGATTGACCGTGTGCAGCAGTGGTAATCTTTCATGGCGTGTGGGCGATGAAGTGCTGGTGTCTGGCACAGGCTCGTGGGTTCCTTCCTTGACAAAAGATAAAGTGGCAGTTTGCCGGCTGGAAAACGGAGAGGTGTTGAATGGAGTAAAACCCTCCATGGAAAGTGTTTTTCATTTGGGAGTGTTGAGAGAGCGTCCCGATGTAAATGTGGTGCTTCATTTCCAGTCACCCTATGCTACTGTGGTGTCGTGCATGGAAAATGCCCCCAAAGATTTTAATGTGACAGCAGAAGTGCCTTGCCATGTGGGAGCAGAGATTCCGGTCATTCCGTATTTCCGTCCGGGTTCCAAAGAATTGGCTGAGGCTGTGATTGCAGCCATGAAGTCGCATAATTCCGTATTGCTTCAGAAGCATGGGCAGGTGGTTTGCGGAAAAGACTTTGACCAGGCTTTCGAAAGAGCGATGTTTTTTGAAATGGCGTGCCGTATCATTGTGCTTTCCGGAGGTAAATACAAGACGTTGACGGCGGAAGAGATTGATGACCTCGACACATATATTTTAGGAAAAAAGACGAAATGAAAGAAGCATATTTAGCGATAGATTTTGGAGGAGGTAGCGGCAGAGTAATTGCCGGCTACCTTTCCGGTGACGAACTTCAGCTGGATACGGTACATCGTTTTTCCAATCGTCAGGTGCGGATGGGAGGACATATTTATTGGGATTTTCTTTCTTTGTTTGAAGAGATGAAAGTCGGTATCCGTATGGCGGTAGAAAAGGGATATTTTTTGAAAAGTATTGGAATAGATACTTGGGGCGTGGATTTCGGTTTGATTGATGCACAGGGAAATTTACTGGGGAATCCAGTCTGTTATCGCGACAGTCGTACGGAGGGTATGCCCGAGGAGTTTTTTTCGAAGGTGAATGTAGCGGCACATTATGCGGAATCGGGTACACAGGTCATGGCAATCAATACTCTGTTTCAACTATATGCCATGCAAAAGGAAAACAATGCATTGTTGAAGGTCGCCGACAAATTGTTGTTCATGCCCGATTTGTTCAGCTATTATCTGACAGGAGTCGCCAACAATGAATATAGTATTGCTTCTACTTCCGAACTGCTGGATGCCAAGGCACGCACCTGGAATTTCAAACTGATTCGTGAATTGGGACTTCCAATGCATCTTTTGGGAGAAATTGTCATGCCGGGTACTTCACGTGGATTCTTGAAGCAGGAAATCAAGGAACAGATAGGAATAGACTATGAAGTGGAAGTGATAGCGGTGGCTTCGCATGACACCGCTAGTGCAGCCAGTGTGGTTCCTTCGTCTGTGGATGGAAAGAAAGTGGCTTTTTTGAGTTCAGGCACCTGGTCTTTGCTGGGAGTCATGAACCCTGAACCGATTTTGACAGAAGAAGCCCGTTTGGCTGGATTCACCAATGAAGGAGGAAGAGAAGGACAGATTTGTTTTTTGCAGAACATCACCGGATTGTGGATTCTGCAGAAACTGATGCAGGAATGGAAAGACGAGGGAAAGGATGTGGCCTACACTACCTTGTTGCCGGCTGCGGAATGTGCGGAAACCGAGGCGTTGATTGATGTGGATGAGGCAGATTTCCAGTGCCCGGTGCGTATGGCAGATGCGATTGCCGCTTATTGTGTGGCTCAGGGGCAGAAACCGCCTGTCACTCAAGGAGAATTTGTGAAATGTGTGCTTCGTTCGCTGGCCTTGCGTTATAAAACGGGCTTGGAGGCCCTGAACCGTCTTTTGCCGGAACCTGTCGCTAAACTGTATGTCATAGGCGGAGGAAGTCAGAACAAATATTTGAATCGGCTGACAGAAGAAGCCATTGGAATTCCCGTAGTAGAAGGACCGGTTGAGGCCACTGCCATCGGAAATATCATGCAACAAATCAAGTGACAGGATAAAAAATCTACTGTCCTTATTAAAAATCTGATACCATGAATAAAACATCAAATAACCAATCCATATTGAAAAAGGATGGGGTGAATTTTCTGATTCCCTTTATTCTGATTACTTTTTGTTTTGCCTTGTGGGGATTTGCCAATGACATTACCAATCCCATGGTCAAGGCTTTCTCCAAAATATTCAGGATGAGCGTGACCGACGGAACCTTGGTGCAAGTCGCATTTTACGGCGGATACTTTGTCATGGCTTTTCCGGCTGCGATGTTTATCCGCAAGTATTCCTACAAGGCAGGCGTCATGTTGGGCCTGGGACTGTATGCCTTGGGAGCCTTGTCTTTTTTCCCAGCCAAGTTAACCGGAAACTATTATCCCTTTTTGCTGGCCTATTTCATCATGACGTGCGGATTGTCTTTTCTGGAAACCAGTTGTAATCCTTATATTCTGTCGATGGGAACAGAAGAAACCGCTACCCGCCGCCTGAATCTGGCACAGGCATTCAATCCCATAGGTTCTTTGATGGGAATGTTTGTCGCCATGAATTTCATCCAGAATCAGCTCCATCCGCTGGATACCGCCGAGCGTGCCCAGCTCAGCCAGACCGAATTTGAGGCTATCCGCGATTCGGACTTGAGTATTCTCATCACTCCTTATCTGGCCATTGGTGTGGTGATATTGATTATGCTGCTGGTCATTCGTTTGACAAAGATGCCTAAAAATGCCGACCAGTCTCATGCCATCAACTTTATTCCTACCCTGAAACGCTTGTATGCCGTGAAGCGATACCGTTATGGGGTGGTGGCGCAGTTCTTTTATGTCGGAGCGCAGATTATGTGCTGGACTTTCATCATTCAGTATGGCACCCGTTTGTTTATGTCACAAGGCATGGAAGAGCAGGCGGCTGAAGTTTTGTCACAGAAATACAACATTATCGCCATGGTCATTTTCTGTATCAGCCGTTTTGTTTGTACCTTGATGTTGAAATATGTCAATCCGGGCCAATTGTTGAAAGTGCTTGCCATTGCAGCTTCCCTGTGTGTGCTCGGTGTGATATTCTTGCAGAACATCTATGGCATATATTGTCTGGTGGGAGTTTCTGCCTGTATGTCACTGATGTTTCCCACCATCTATGGTATTGCCTTGAAAGGAATGGGCGACGATGCGAAGTTCGGTGCCGCCGGATTGATTATGGCCATTCTTGGAGGTTCGGTGCTGTCTCCCTTGCAGGCTTCTCTGATAGATTGCAAGACCCTGCTGGGTATGCCGGCTGTAAATGTGTCGTTCGTACTTCCGCTAATTTGTTTTCTGGTCATTATTGTCTATGGCCACCGGATGCGCCGGGAAAAATAAGAGTAAACAACCCCATCTTCCAGTTTTTAAAGGAAAATGGGTTTGTTATATTTACAAGTTTGTTGTAATATTCAATTAAGTTCTTATCTTTGCAGATATTTCACCAACCTATGATGAATGAACTTAAAGACTGACTTACTATTCATTGCATTGTTGCTGCTTTCCATCGTAGTGCAATGTGTTTTTGGCAATTTTCCATTTGCCTTTTTCGCTTTTCCGTTGGATGTTCTCCTAGCCTTGCTTTGGATAGGAGGAATGGTATATATGTATAAGGAGAAGCGTTCTTCCCAAGCCGTCAGGCTATGGTTTTCTTCTCAATGTACTTACTGGACATTAGGCTGGTTCCTGGCCGGTTGTCTGGTTATCGGTTTGTTTCCTCAACTTTCTGTACAGGAAACTGCGGAGAAATCGGGTATCTTTTCCCGCCTGGGATGCTACAATTTCATGTCTTCCTGGATTTTTGTGACAGGTCTGTTCGCTTTGCTCACCCATTTGGGGATGATTACCTTGAAGAGAGGATTTCTTCCGGGGCGTAACCGGTGGCGTTTTGTACTCAACCATGCCGGATTGTGGCTGGCCCTTTTTGCCGGAGTGATAGGAAGCGCCGAAGAACAGACGCTGCGTATCCCGGTGTTTCGGGATTCCCCTAGCAATGAGGCCTATTCGGAACAAGGAACCAAGGTTTATCTGCCAAAAGCATTACAGCTTACTGATTTCACCGTGGAGCATTATCCCAATGGAAGTCCGCGTCGTTTTTTTGCAGAGGTTTCGATAGACGGACAGCCGGTTCATCTGGAGGTAAATCATCCTTATGCGGCAAACTGGGCCGAAGATTATTATCTGACATCTTATGATGTGCAGTCACCGCAACCTCGGTATTGTGTGGTCCAGATTGTGCGTGAGCCCTTGAAACACCTCATGTGGCTGGGCATCGTGATGATGTTGTGTGGAAGTGTCCTACTGTTTCTGGCTGGGCCCGACAGGCGGAGAATGACTTCATATTAAGAAATATTGATGACTAGACTTTATTAAAACGAATACTTTGCATACATGATTACGTGGAATAATTTTCATTGGTTTGCCCTTTCGGCCATAGCCTTATGGGGTAGCGGGGCAGGTGTTGCGTTGTTTTCCAGAGAGCGTAACCGGTGGGCCATCCTGCTGACATTGTCGGGCATCCTGGTCTTTGGGGTGTTTATTGCCGGTTTCTGGATATACTTGCAGCGTCCTCCTTTGCGCACCATGGGTGAGACCCGGTTGTGGTATTCCTTTTTTATGGGAGTTTCCGGACTGCTGACCTATATCCGCTGGAAATATCCTTGGATATTGTCCTTTTCTACGGTGGTAGGTGCGGTATTTGCTCTTATCAATATCCTGAAACCCGAAATTCATGACCAGTCTCTCATGCCTGCCTTGCAGAGTCCGTGGTTCATTCCCCATGTCACAATTTACATGTTTTCTTACTCTGTGCTGGGATGCGCCTTTATCTTGTCGTGCATGGGACTCTTTAAGCATCGTGCGAACTATCTTGAAGCAGCCGACAAACTGGTTTATGCAGGATTGGCTTTTCTTACCGTCGGCATGCTTACAGGGGCTATCTGGGCCAAGGCAGCCTGGGGACATTATTGGAGCTGGGATCCGAAAGAGACCTGGGCCGCAGTGACGTGGACAGGCTATTTGTTGTATGTACACCTCCGACTGTTCCGTCGGAATGCTTCCCGTACGCTGTACTGGATATTAATTGTTTCTTTTATGTCGCTTCAGATGTGCTGGTATGGAGTAAACTACCTTCCAGCGGCCCGGCAAAGTGTACATCTGTATTCTCGTTCATAGTGTTATTTTTATATATACTGTTTGTTTAATTTTAAATTCATTCTTTTATGAAAAAAAGTTCGAAGATTATTCTTTCCGTGCTGGTGGTGGCCATCGTGCTTTGTGTGGTCTACCGGTTGGTGAATAAAGCACCTTCAGCCAGTTTGGAAAGTAATGCGCAAATGGAAGAAATCATTGAAAGCAGCGGTTGTATGGCTTGCCATTCAGCCGATCCGAAGTTGCCTTTCTATGCTGAATTTCCGGTAGCAGGCAAATTGGTGAAAGAAGATGTGCGTTTGGGCTATCGTTCTTTCGACATGACTCCGATGGTAGAGGCATTGAAGAAGGGCGAAAAGATCAATGAAGTGGACTTGGCCAAAGTGGAGAAAGTGATTGCCGATGGTACGATGCCGTTGGCTAAGTATTACCTCGTTCACTGGGGTTCTTCATTGACCGATACCGAAACACAGATGGCGCTTGCGTGGGTCAAATCTCAACGTGAAACTTTCTACCCCAATCCGTTGGCTGACAAGCAATGGACGAATGAGGCAATTCGTCCGGTGCAGGATTCCGTGCCGGTGGATATGCGTAAGGTGATATTGGGTAACCTGCTGTTCCACGACGTACGTTTGTCGGCCGACAATACCGTGTCATGCTCCTCTTGTCACGGATTGAATACGGGTGGAGTAGACAACAAGCCGTTTTCGGAAGGTGTAGGCGGACAGCATGGAGGTGTGAACGCACCGACGGTCTTCAATGCGTTGTATAATTTTGTGCAGTTCTGGGACGGACGTGCCGCTACATTGGCCGACCAGGCAGCCGGACCTCCTTTGAACCCGGTAGAAATGGCTTGCAAGTCGTTTGATGAAATCTGTGATAAGCTTAAAGCAGATGCGGCATTCAGCAAGGCATTTACGGAAGTATATCCCGACGGCATTAACGAAGCCAACATCACGAATGCCATTCAGGAGTTTGAAAAAACTCTGCTCACGCCGAATTCGCGTTTCGACAAATACCTGAAAGGGGATATGGCAGCGTTGACAACCGAAGAACTGGCCGGATATGATTTGTTCAAGAAATACAATTGCGCCACTTGCCATGTAGGCGAGAACATGGGCGGACAGTCGTACGAACTGATGGGTATCAAGCAGGACTATTTTGCCGACCGTGGTACGGAACTGACCGTGGAAGACAACGGTCGTTTCAAGGAAACAAAGAACGAAAGAGACCGTCACCGCTTCAAAGTGCCCGGCTTACGCAATGTGGCACTGACTGCGCCTTATTTCCATGACGCCACTCAGGCTACACTGGAAGATGCTGTCAGAGCCATGGGAAAATATGAAGTCGGTGTAGATTTGTCGCAGCAGGAAGTGAAGCAGATTGTTGCTTTCTTGCAGACGCTGACGGGTGAGTATCAAGGTAAATTGTTGACGAATGTGAATTTGCAGAAATAAATAAGAGTATACCTATTATTTATAATAAGAACCGTTTCAGTCATTCAAGCTGGAACGGTTTTTTTATTTATTTTTTCCGCTTTTGTTTGGTTTATAAAATAAACTTATTTATATTTGCAGTGAAAGCAAGAGAGAAGCGCGCCTCCTTGCTTTTATTTATCAATTTATGGTTTATAATATAAACTGTTTTGTTTAATCAAAAGGAGGAATGATGGAAACGATTAAAAAATGGGGGCGGTGTTGTCGCCGGTGGCCTGCACATTTAAAGCTAAAAATTATGCGATATGTGGTGATGAATCTTTTCCTGGCAGTGTTGAATTATGCAACCTCCCCGCACTGCTGGTGGGTAGGATGGGTGGCCTTGGGCTGGGGCCTGAGTCTTTCCATGGAAATCATTTCATGGTATTACACGGATAAGGAGGAAAAATAATGAAACGTTTGTGGAGTTTATGCTTGTTATTGAGAAGTTTTGTCACTGGTATGGTGGCCCGAGAATTTAAGTGAAAATTTGGTTTATTTGATAAACTACATTATTTTTGAAAAACTAAAAACAAATGAGTGCCTTATGGAAGAAAAGAGATTATCAGAACGGGAAAGTCTGGAACTGATTTCACAGATGATTCATTCCACACGGAAAAATCTGGAAGTGGGCAGTGGCAACCAGTTTCTTTACTGGGGCTATTTTACTACCGCCCTTTCAGTATTGTTGTTTTTGTTGGTGTACTACACGGGTGATTCCCGCTGGAATTTTGGTTGGTTCACTATGTTTTTGTTCTGGGGCTTCATGCTTTGGGAACAGCGTCGGCAGGTCGCGGAGGTGATTACTTATACAGACCGTGCCATTACGCAGGTCTGGAAAGTGATAGGAAGTCTGTTTGTGCTGACGGTGCTTATCATGTGCTTGCTGACCTTTTATTATGGAAGAGTGGATTTTTCACTGATGCTTCCTCTTTCCTTGCTTTATTGCGGCATCGGTGTTTCCATTACCGGTGTGGTTATCCGCAGCCGTCTGGTGACGTGGTGTCCGCTGGTGGCTTTCTGCTTTGCCATCTATATGCTGATGGCCTACACCATCCACCAGTCTTCCACGGTCGACTGGAATTTGTATTTCGGATTGTCGTTTCTGGTGATGATGGTTTTGCCCGGCCATTATTTGAACCGTAAAGCCCGTCAGGTATGTTGAAGGAATTAAATCCGTTGCTCCATTCCCAGTTGCGGCTGGCGGTGATGTCCATTCTTTTGTCGGTGGAGGAAGCCGAGTTCGTATACCTGAAAGAGCAGACCCAGGCAACGGCGGGTAATCTCAGTGTTCAGCTCGACAAACTGAATGAGGCCGGCTACATCGAGATTGAGAAGAGTTTTGCGGGCAAGAAACCTCGTACCGTTTGCCGGATGACTGCAAAAGGCAGGGAGGCCATGGCAGAATATGTGGAAGCACTGAGAGGATATTTGTCGGGAATATGAAGACTTGTGTCGTTTTTTGAGGACTTAAGCCACCTTATAAAAACGCTTAGACGTTTCAGTCAAAACGCTTAGACGTTTCAGTCAAAACGCTTAGACGTTTCAATCAAAACACTTAGACGTTTTAATCAAAACGCCTAAGCGTTTTTTTTGTGTCTTTGGGGGTCCATTAGAAAATGCTTTGAAAAGGTCTTTGTTCGTTCATTTGTAGAGAAAATTTTGTCATGAAAAATCAGATAATAGTCAGGTGGTAATATTCTAAAAAAACATAAGAAATAAATATTCGGTAAAACTTTTGTTCAGGATTAAATATAGTAGTCAATAAGTAAAAACCAGGGAAAAAGCCCTCCTTTTTTATGTTTTTCAGCCTAAATGTATCATGAAATAAAGAAAATGTAACATACGCAATAGTGGTGTAACATGACATATCGTAGTTGGTAATGTTGTGTAATCCTCTTTATATATTAAGAGTTAAATTTGTGATGTGTTAAATGAACTATAATTGTGTAATCTTAAATGAAATGCGTAATGGATACTAAGGGAAAAGACGGAGGATAACGAAAGTAATGCTATTAGGTAACTCTTTGTAATTTTTTATTTTTAATTATTGGTATAATGAAAAACATAAGACAAAAGTTTCTCGAGAATAATTCTTCCAGGCAGAAGATATTTCTCATGCGAAGCCACATTTTCTTTTTGTTATTTCTATTCTGTAGCGTTTCGTTGATGGCGCAGAATGGTATTCTGGTGAAAGGAAAGGTGCTTGATGCAAACGATGAGCCCTTGATTGGTGCGGCTATTGTATTAAAAGGTAATACGAATGTAGGAACAGTTGCCGATTTTGATGGTAATTTTACCCTTGAAGTTCCCAATAGAAATTCAGTCTTGACAGTCTCTTATTTGGGAATGACTCCACAAGATGTAAAGGTTAATGGAAGAACGATGATTGTAGTCGTGCTGCGTGAAGATACGGAAGTTTTGGACGAGGTTGTAGTAGTAGGTTATGGACAACAGAAAAAAGCATCTGTCGTTGGAGCTATTACACAGACTTCTTCAAAAGTACTGGAACGTGCCGGTGGAGTTTCTGATTTGGGATCTGCATTGACTGGTAACTTGCCAGGTGTTGTTACTACAGCTTCAACAGGTATGCCGGGTGAGGAAGATCCGCAAATTGTCATTCGTGGTGCGAGTTCATGGAACAATAGTGCTCCGTTGATTCTTGTAGATGGTATTGAACGTCCGATGTCGGGAATTGATGTCAATTCAGTGGAATCTATTTCCGTATTGAAAGATGCGTCAGCAACTGCTGTCTATGGTGTAAAGGGTGCTAACGGTGTAATCTTGATTACTACTAAACGTGGTAAGGAAGGTAAAGCAACTATTAATGCAGGTGGTAGCATGGCATTAAAGATGCCTTCAAAACTGCCTAACAAACTTGATTCATACGATGCATTCCAATTGCGTAATGATGCAGTAGAATATGAATTAGGTTTGACACCTGATTCATGGATGTACATGATGTCGCAGGAACAGATGAATAAGTATCGTAATCCAGCCAATCAGGCAGAAGCGGAACGCTATCCTAATATTGACTGGGCAGACTGGATGTTTAAGGATTATGCATTCTCTGAAAATGCAAACGTCAGTGTGAGTGGTGGTACACAGTTCGTGAAGTATTATGCTGCCATTGACTACCAGCATGAAGGTGACTTGTTCAAGGAATATGATAACGGTCGTGGTTATCAGACAACGTATGGATATAACCGTGTGAACATGCGTAGTAACCTTGACTTCCAGCTGACTAAGACTACCTTATTGAAAACCAATCTTTCCGGTTCTCATGGCGTGAAGCAAGGACCTCGTACGGGTTATGAATATAACATCTGGGGAAGTGCCTATACAACTCCTCCTAATGTATTTTATCCCCGTTATGAAGATGGAACTTGGGGATATGACCCGATTAACAATGCCAATAACTCGGTAGCCGGACTGGCTTTGGCTGGGCAGAATACACGTACAACTACTCGTTTGACAACTGACTTTACATTGGAACAGAAACTGGACTTTATTGTAAAAGGTTTAAGTGCCAAAGCTTCTATTTCATGGGACAATGTATTTTACGAACAGAACCGTGGTGTAAACTCAACTGATCAGGCGTTGTACAAATACATTAATCCAGAAACGGGTGCAGTCAGCTATAATCCAAGCCAGGGTAGTCATAACTTTGATTTCCATGAACAAATCAACTGGGTGGCTGAAGGAGGTGCCATCGATGACAATGCTACGGAACGTCATCTATATTATTCTGCTCAGATTGATTATAACAATACATTCGGTAAACATACGGTAGGTGCCATGGGATTGTTCAGCCGCCAGGAACGTGCGAAAGGTAGTATTGTTCCGAACTATCGCGAAGACTGGGCTTTCCGTGTGACTTATAACTATGCCAACAAGTACTTCTTGGAATATAACGGTGCGTATAATGGATCAGATAAATTCAGTGCTGATAATCGTTTCGTATTTTTTAATTCAGGTGCTATCGGCTGGATGCTGAGTGAAGAAAAGTTCATGAAGAAACTCAAGTTCCTTGATATGTTGAAGCTGAGAGCTTCTTACGGTGAAATCGGTAATGACGTAATCGGTGACGAATGGGATACAACCCGTCGTTGGCTTTATATGGATCAGTGGGAAACAGGAGGCAACATTGCAACTGGTTTGTATAATGTAGCAAGTCCTTATACTTTTTATCGTCAGAAAACTGTAGGTAATACGGATATTCACTGGGAAGTAGTTCGTAAATTCAATTTTGGTATCGATTATTCATTCTTTGGTGGTTTGTTTGCTGGTAATGTAGAAATCTTTAGAGATAAACGTTCGGATATTCTTATCAGTGGTGCTGACCGTGCTATGCCTTCATACTTTGGTGGTACGGTAACTGCTCCTTGGTTGAATTTAGGTAAGGTGAAAAATCATGGTTATGAACTTGAACTTCGATTCAATAAGACTCTGAGAAACAGCTTACATTTGTGGGCTAACATGAATATGACACATGCCGTAAATGAGGTGATTGATGCCGATGATCCTGATTTGCTCCCTGACTATCAGAAAGATGCAGGAAAGTCTATTGGACAAACACATACTTATGTAGATCATGGTTATACACAAACCATGGACGATGTATATGGAAGTACAGCTTTCGAGTCAAATGACGACCAGAAGTTACCGGGTACTTACTATATTCTTGACTACAACGGCGATGGTGTTATCAATTCCTATGACCGGATTCCTTATGGATATTCTAGCAGTCCTCAGAATACGTATAGTGCTTCTTTGGGTTTTGATTATAAAGGTTGGAGTTTCTTTGTACAGTTCTATGGTGTAAATAATGTAACTCGTCAGGTGGAATTTTCAACTTTTGGACAGAAGCAGTTGATTGCCTATGATGAAGGTTCACGCTGGAGCAAATATAATCCAAATCCGGATGTGCCGATGCCTCGTTTTGGTTCTACAACTAATAGTTATTATGATGCAGCCCGTTATTTCTACGACGGTTCATACATCCGTTTGAAGAATATTGAAGTGTCCTATACCTTTACAAATGGCTGGATTAAGAGTCTGGGACTTTCTAATTTGAAACTTTATGTAAATGGTAATAACCTTTGGGTATGGACTCGCATGCCTGATGACCGTGAATCAAACTTCGCTGGTACTGGTTGGGCTTCACAAGGTGCTTATCCTACGGTGAAACGTATCAATTTCGGTTTAAAATTCACTTTATAAAATGAAAAGTCAAATGAAAAGAAAATATATACGTACATTATTCTATGGCGGATTCCTTTCACTATGCTGTATGGGAATGGTATCTTGTGAAGATTATCTTGACAAGGCCCCAGAAAGTAGTGTGAACCCAGATGATGCTTTCAAAAATTTCCGAAACTTCCAGGGGTTTACAGAAGAATTGTATTATTGTATTCCTGATTTTGCTCATGGTTATTGGAATAACTCATTCAATTGGGGAGAAGATGAACTGATTTCGTTCAGCATTGATTACCACATGGGGTATAAGATTGACATGGGCGACTTTTGGGGTTGGCAGTCTGGATACGATGGTTGGCAGTGTGGTTGGATGGACCGTAGTAATACGGTAGCTAATTCTACAGACCGTTTTCAGAAATCTTTATGGCCTTTGGCATGGTATGGCATCCGTAAATGCAATATGGGAATTGAGAATATAGATAAAATGGTGGAAGGGACTGAAGAACAGCGTGACCTGATTTTGGGACAGCTCTATTTCTTCCGTGGATGGTTCCATTTTGAATTGATGCAATATTTTGGCGGTTTGCCTTATATTGATTCAGTACCCTCTTCTACAGAGCCTTTACGTAATCCTCGTTTGAGTTATCAGGCTTGTGCTGATCGGGCTGCGGAAGATTTTCGTCGTGCGGCAGATTTGCTACCTATCGATTGGGATGATACAAATACTGGTAAGGCTACTTTTGGAAATAACCAGCAGCGTATTAATAAGATTATGGCTTTAGGTTATTTGGGTAAGAATTATTTGTGGGCTGGTAGTCCATTGATGAACTATGAATCACAAAATAGTAGAACATATAATGCCGATTATTGCAAGAAGGCTGCTGAGGCGTTTGCTGAATTGTTGAATTTGGTAGAAAGTGGTCAGACCCAATATGCTTTGGTTGATTTTGACCATTATACAGACATTTTCTATTCATTTAAACAAAATAGTAAAAATCCAGGTTCTACAGAAGCTATTTTCCAAACACCAATGTATGACTGGTGGATGGGATCAGGTTGGAGTTTAGGTCCACAGTATGTTCCTTCCACTCTGGCAAATGAAACGAATGGTGTAGTCTTTTCACCGACAGCTAATTATGTAAATTATTACGGTATGGCAAACGGTCTTCCATTGAATGATCCGGACTCTGGTTTTGATAAAGAACACCCTTGGAAAAATCGTGATCCTCGTTTCTACGCTGACATTACTTACGATGGATTGTTGGTTATTGAAAATACGGCTAAGTTTACTTCTGATCAAAGAGATGCCCAAATTCAGTATGCCAATCTTTATACAGGGGGAAATTATCGTGATGTAAAGAATGAAAGTCGTACTGGATATTTGTTGCATAAGTTTACTCCGCTTGTAGTGAATGGTTTTGATGAGGGGCTCCGTGATTATGGTGATGCTTTGACTATTCAAGTGAGTTGGATGCGTTTGTCTGATATCTATCTGATGTATGCTGAATCAGTAGCTAATGGATATGGAAGTCCTGCAGCTACGGCTGACGGATGTTCTTTGACAGCTGTTGATGCAGTGAATAAGATTCGCGAACGCGCTGGAGTAGGTGAAGTGGCAAGTAAATTTACGGGTTCGGTTACAGAGTTCATGAGTGAATTAAGACGTGAACGTGCCGTCGAACTGGCCTATGAGGGACATCGCTTCAATGATTTGCGTCGTTGGTTGCTATTGACAGAATATCCCTATACTATTAAAACTTCACAGGAATTTGATCGTGTGGAACTGAATAAGGATGATCCAACTCAGAGCCGTGTAGCTAATTTTAGAGAGGAAGTTATCGTAACTCGTAATTTTTCTGAGAAACATTATTGGATGCCGTTAAAGGTTGCTGATGTGAATATTTATCCGGAGTTCTATCAGAATCCAGGCTGGTAATAGTTTTGAGAATTTTGAATGCTAACTAATAAAGAAATTAAAATGAAAAACATACGAATCAAGTCTGTTTTATGTGTAGCGCTTGCAACGTCTTCATTGTGTGCCGGAGCTCAGAATTTGTCATCGGAATTATTTGATGCCGATTCTGATTCTTTGTCGGTAGCCGAAGAAGAGTTGGTACAGGTAGCATATAGAAAGGTCAATAAAAATGACCTGTTAGGAGGAGTTTCTTCTATCAATGTGGAAGAACTTATGAAAAAAGATTATTTTACATACAGTCTGGATGGCATGGAAAATATGGTCAGTGGCTGGAATGGAAGTAGTTTATGGGGGATGGATTCCTATCTGGTGTTAGTGGATGGTGTACCACGTGATGCAAACAATGTAATGCCTTCTGAAATCCAGGATATTACTTTCCTGAAAGGTGCTTCAGCTGTAGTTCTTTATGGTAGCCGTGCTGCTAAAGGTGTCATTTATATTACAACAAAACGAGGAAAAGTAGGTGATACTCGTATTGATGTTCGAGGTAATACTGGCTTTTTTGTACCCAAAAGTTATCCGAAATATTTGGGTTCAGCGGAATATATGACTCTTTATAATGAAGCTCGTGTAAATGATGGCATGGATCCCTTGTATAGCGATGCTGATATTTATAATTATGGTTCTGGAGCTAATCCGTATCGTTATCCAGATGTAAATCTTTATTCAGATGAATATTTGAAAAAAGCTTACAATCAGTCGGATGTGACAGCTGAAATTTCAGGTGGTTCTGAAAGAGCACGTTTTTATACAAATATCAATTTGTATAATACTGGTTCTTTAGTGAAACTTGGTAATGCAAAAGATGACCGTACAACTCGTTTCAGTGTACGTGGTAACATTGATGTCAATTTAGGTGAATATGTGAAGACATATGTAAATGCCAATGCTACTTTTTATGACGGGCGTAGTGCACGTGGTAATTTTTGGAGTGCAGCTGCTTCACTGAGACCTAACCGTATATCTCCATTGATTCCAATAGATTATATTATGCAGAATAATACGGATGCTTGGAATTTGGTAAATAACAGTCGTTATCTGATTGACGGCAAATATTTATTGGGTGGTACGCAGGTAGATCAGACTAATGAAATTGCCAATCTTTATGCAGCTGGCGTTAATACCTATACAAGTCGTCAATATCAGTTTGATATGGGGGTAGATGTAGATCTTTCTATGCTTTTAAAGGGGCTTTCATTCCAAACGCGTTTTGCAATCGATTATGCTACTACATATAATCGTTACTATGGTGATACTTATGCCACTTTTGAGCCACAATGGTCTAATGTTAATGGTGAGGATTTGATTGTCGGTTTGACAAAATATGGTGATGATGTACATGATGGTATTCAGCATGTAGCTGATAGTCGGAATCGTCAAACGATGTCTTTTTCAGCTCAATTGAATTATAATAACAAATTTGCCGATGATCATACGGTTTCTGCCATGTTGATTGCTGCGGGTTATCAGCAGGGCGAAAGTGCGGTCTATCATAAAACAAGTAATGTGAATTTAGGTTTGCAGGTAGATTATGATTATCTGAGCAAATATTATCTGAGTTTTGGAGGTGCTTTGATTCATTCAGCTCGTCTTCCGGAAAAAAACCGCAATGCTTTCTCACCGTCTCTTACTTTGGGATGGCGTTTGAGTAAAGAAAATTTTCTTGAGAATTCTTCTGTGTTGGATGACTTGATGTTGACTGTTTCTGGATCTGTATTGAATACTGATTTGGGTATAGATAATTATTATATGTACCAAAGTACCTATGATCAGGCCAATGGTGCTTGGTGGGGATGGGCAGATGGTAATCAAAGTCACGCAACAGAAGCTAGACGTGGTAATAATCCGGATCTGGATTTCATCAAACGTAAAGAAATCAGTGTTGGATTACGTGGTTCATTATGGAATAAGATGTTTACATTTGATGCTTCATTCTTTAAGAACAGCCTCGAAGGTATGTTGGTGCAGCCTTCCAATAGTTACCCGAATTATTTCTTGTCCTATTGGCCGGAAAGTACATTGCTTCCTTATGTGAATTATAATAACAGTACTCGTACTGGTTTCGATCTGGCCCTGAATTTCAATAAGAAAATGGGTGAAGTAGATTTTAATTTGGGAGTAAATGCTACTTATTATACCAATGAGAATACGAAAGTAGACGAATTGTATGAAGACCAATATCGTTATCGTAAAGGTACCCCAACTGATGGTATGTGGGGATTACAGGCTGAAGGTTTCTATAATAGCGAAGAAGAAATCTTGAATTCAGGTATTACGTCTTCTTTCGGAGAATTGAAACCAGGAGACTTAAAGTATGTAGATCAAAATGGTGACAAGATTATTGATGAAAAAGATGAGGTCTACTTAGGAGAACGTTATGGTTCGCAGGGAACTCCGTTAACTGTGGGATTGAATCTGACATTAAAATGGAAGAACTTTACATTGTTTGCACTTGGTACAGGTTATTGGGGTGCATCAGCTTTTATGAGTAGTGATTATTATTGGGTCTTTGGTGACAAAAAGTATTCAGAAGTTGTGCGTGGACGTTGGACACCTGAAACGGCTGAAACTGCTACTTATCCGCGTTTGACTACACAAACCGATAACCATAATTATCGTAACTCAGACTTCTGGATGTATAAGACCGATCGTTTCAATTTGTCTCGTTTGCAGTTAACTTACGACTTGCCACAGCAGTGGTTGGGTAATTCCTTTGTACGTAGTTTCTCTGTATATGCGTATGCAAGCAATTTGTTGACAATCTCAAAAGAGCGTGAAAAGTTGGAACTGAATACAGGATCGGCTCCTCAGACCCGTTTCTACAACATCGGTTTCAAAATAGGTTTCTAAATTGAATAATTAAAGTAGATTCTTATGAAAAAGATATTGACAGTTTGTGTCGCGGCTTTTTTGCTGGTGGGATGCGATGATTTGTTTACACCAGCTATTGAAAATAACAAGCAGGTTTCGGATGGGTTGAATGATCCTTTGTATTCTGAAGGAATCTTAGCTAATGCTTATACTCGAAATCCATATAACTCTCAGTCGTTTAATGATGTGGCAACTGATGATGCAGTAACCAATCAAACTAGTAATAGTTATTTGAAGATGGCTACTGGTTCATGGACCTCCAATAATAATCCGATGGATCAATGGGGATCTTGTAAAGCTGCCATTCATTACATTAACTTATTTCTGGCGCAAGTAGATCAGGTTTCATGGGCTAATGATCCGATTGTAAATAAAATGTTCTGTGACCGTTTGAAAGGAGAAGCCTATGGATTGCGTGCAATGTTTAACTTTTATATGTTGCAAGCACATGCAGGTTATACGGAAGATGGTCATTTGATGGGTGTTCCTATTGTAGAAGAAGTGGAAACTGAAACATCTAATTTCAATTATCCGCGTAATACATTTGACGAATGCATCCAAGCTATTTACGACGATGTGCAGAAGGCAGAGGATTTGTTACCTCTTGATTATGAAAATATATCCTCTGATTCTGAAGTTCCAGAGACTTATCGTTCAGAAGGTGCTAATTATAGTCAGTATAATATTGTATTCGGCAATAACTTCCGAACTCGTATGAGTGGACGTATTGCATTGGCATTCCGTGCTAAAGCTGCACTTCTGGCAGCAAGCCCGGCTTTTGCCGATGGAAGCAATGCCACTTGGGCTGAAGCAGCTGATTATAACGGAGAAATTTTGGATTTGATAGGTGGTGTGGCTGGTTTGGCTGCCAATGGAAATACCTGGTATAAAAATGCTGATGAAATCAATAACTTGACAGGAGGGTCTAATCCACCGGAGATGTTGTGGAGAAATGGAAAAGATGCTACAGCCTATTCTTTGGAACAGGCACAATTCCCGCCAAGTCTGTATGGTAGTGGCCAGATTAATCCGACTCAGAACTTGGTGGATGCTTTTCCAATGGCCAATGGTTATCCTATAAGTGATGCAGCATCCGGATATGACGCCCAAAACCCTTACACGAATCGTGATCCACGTTTGAACCTTTATATTGTGGTGAATGGAACGACAATGGGTACAGACGGAAAAACAATTGATACGAGTGCTGATAATACATCTAATAATGATGGATTGAATCGTGAAAATGGATATTCTACTCGTACGGGATATTATTTGCGCAAACATTTGCGTGAAGATGTATATTTAAGTTCTACGACTACTACCGGACAGCCTCATTATAGTCCACGTATCCGTTATACGGAGATTTTTTTGAATTATGCGGAAGCAGCTAATGAAGCCTGGGGACCTACAGGTACAGGAACACATGGTTATTCTGCTTATGATGTGATCAAGGCTATTCGTCAGCGTGCAGGCATTAAAGATGAAAATGGAAATGACCCATATTTGGAGAGTATAAAAACAGACCAGACTAAAATGCGTGAACTGATTCGGGATGAGCGCCGTCTGGAATTATGTTTCGAAGGTTTCCGTTTTTGGGATTTGCGTCGCTGGGATTTGAATCTGAACGAACCGGCCAAGGGAGTACGTATCAGCGGAGGAACTTATCAGGTATTTGATGTAGAAAGTCGTACGTACAATGATTTTATGCGATTTGGTCCGATTCCTTACAGTGAAGTGGTGAAATTTGATGCTTTAGAGCAAAATGTGGGTTGGAAATGATTAATGTTGAATAATTTTAATGACTGAAAAAATGAAAAAACTATTTTATTTGTTTTCACTAATAGCATTGGCTTCTTTTTCATCGTGTGAAAATGGAGATTGGTCTTTTCCTGATTATGGAACGACCACTGTCTATTTTGCTTATCAATATCCGGTAAGAACTATTGTACTGGGTAATGATGAAGTCTTTGATAATTCGATGGATAATCAGCATAAATGTCTCATTAAAGCTACTATGGGTGGTGTTTATGAAAATCAAACAAATCCTACAGTTGATATTGAGGTTGACAACTCTTTATGCGATAATCTGAAATTCTCTACTGGAGAAGATGTGGTTTCGATGCCAGCTGAATATTATACTCTGGCTTCTAATCAGATTGTGATTCCACAAGGTCAGATTAGTGGAGGGGTAGAAGTCCAGTTGACCGATGCGTTTTTTGCTGATCCAAAATCACTTGAAACTACGTACGTGATTCCTTTGGTAATGTCTAATGTACAAAATGCTGATTCTATCCTTTGTGGCTCTCCGTTGGTGGAAAATCCAGTTCGTTGTAATAAAAATGATTGGAATGTATTGCCCAAAGATTATATTCTGTATGCAGTGAAATATATAAATCCATGGGATGCTGTGTATTTGCGTCGTGGTATAGATCAGATTTCTCAGGGTGGTACTACTAATACGGTAGTCCGTCATACTGGTTCTGTAGAAAGTGATGAAGTATGTGAATTGACGACTCGTTCGTTGAAAGATGCAAATTTTGCATTATCTTTTAATGATCAGACTTGCAATGTGATTCTTTCTTTTAATGACAACAATGAATGTACACTCTCTACTGATACTCCGGGATGCTCTGTTTCAGGTACTGGAAAATATGTGGAAAAAGGAGAAAAAAATTCCTTTAACAATAAGGATCGTGATGTATTGTATTTAGACTATACAGTGGATTTGGGTTCGGTAACTTATGCAACCAAAGATACATTGGTTATGCGTGACCGTCAGGTAAAACCTGAATGGTTTGAAGTGACCTATAATAATTAACCTTAAAAAATGGAGAACATGAACCAATATATTAAATTACTTCCGGCATTGGCATTAGGAATGTCTATGGCGTCATGTGTGGATGATGCTATATTGCCTTATACCGTGGAAAAGCCGACAAGTATTGCTCAATATGAGTATTTGAACAGCTATGATGTGTTGAAGTCATATATTGATCGTACAGGAAGTTCCAACATAAATCCTAACTTAAAGTTAGGATTGGCGGCGAGCGTAAGTGATTTTGTTCAGAAGGGAGTGGTGTACGAAGCTGTTACCACTAACTTTAATGAAATGACTGCAGGTAATGCCATGAAATATGCTTCCGTAGTGGCAGATGACGGTACGATGAATTTTTCAACGGTGTCTAACTTCGTAGAAACAGCGAAGGCTGCTGGTATTACAATTTATGGTCACACTTTAGGATGGCATGCACAGCAGAACATGACTTATCTGAATGGATTAATTGCTGATAGAGAGATAGCTGTTGATCCTGGAGCCACTGAAGAGGTAAATGATGTGTATGTGGATTACTCTACACTCGGATCTTATACTTATTGGCACGGTGATCAAGTGGATGCTTCTATTAATTCTGCAGGTAATCTGTTGATACATAACCCTGAAGTGGTGGATCCTTTTTATAATATTCAGTATCATGTGGCACAAGGCCTAATAGCTAGTCCGGATATAGAATATACGGTGACAGTCAAGATAAGGGCTACTGGTGAGGGTTATTTGACATGTTGTGTTGGAGATTGGGGAGGACAACAAACCAAAGCTTTAGCTTTTACCACTGACTGGGAAGAAGTGAAACTTAAATTTACAGGGGTTGATACCAGTAATGGTTTTGTGATGTTTCAATCTGGGAATTTTGCAGGTGATATAGAACTTGAATGGTTGAAAGTAACTCATGAAGAAGCTCCTACGGTATCACTCTGGAATAATATGCTTACGAATAGTGATTGTGAAAGTGATGATACTTCTTGTTTTTATGCAACCGAAATGACATCAGGGCCTAAGGCTGCTACTTTTGGGGCTGCAGGAACTGGAGCTGACGGGGTTGGACGTGCTATTGTGGTTAAATCAGGAGATAATCCGACAAATGCTTGGGATACCCAATTCTTTGTAAAGACTCCTAAAATGATGATGGCAGGTGACAAGTATCGTTTTAGTATGAAATACCGTGCAGATAAAGAGGCTGGATGTGAGACTCAGTCACATAATGAACCTGGTGGGTATGTCTTTTATAATATGTTTACTAATCCGACTTTCTCTACAAGTTGGCAGGAGTTTGTATATGAAGGGACTATTTCTGAGGATCAGGCTGGTACCAGTGGTATGAATACAATTGCATTTAATCTGTCTGTATTGCCGGAAGCAAATACTTATTATTTTGATGATATCAAATGGGAATTGGAAGAACAAGGAAATACCGTTCCTTTGACTCCGGAAGAAAAGAAAGATACGCTTACTTGGGCTTTACAGAACTGGGTAAAAGGTATGATGGAAGCTACTGGAGGTTATGTTACAGCTTGGGATTTGGCGAATGAAACGGTTTCTGGTGTTGATAATGATGGTGACGGTATTTATGATTTACAGTCATCTGAAAATGGAGACCCTTCTACTAATTTCTATTGGACAGATTACTTGGGAGATCTTGACTATGTGCGTACTCTTGAATCAAGTGCTCGTAAGTACTTTAAAGAATATGGAGGTGACCCATCCCAATTGAAATTGTTTATTAATGACTTTAATTTGGAATCTTGGTGGGATGGAAACAAGAAGGCAAAGAGTTTGGTGGAATGGATTAAGAGATGGGAAGCTGATGGTGTAACCAAGATTGATGGTATTGGAACTCAGATGCACGTCAGCTACATTTTGAACGAAGCCGATCAAAAAGCACAGGAAGATGCGATTGTCAATATGTTTGAAATATTGGCAGCAAGTGGTAAGTTGATAAAGATTTCAGAATTGGATATGGGTATTGTTGACAAAGCACATGGTACTGGAATGAAGACTGAAGACGTTACGTATGAACAGCAATTGAAGATGGCTGAATTTTATCAGTTCATTATCACTAAATATTTTGAAATCATTCCGAAAGAACAACAATATGGTATAACGCAGTGGTGTGCTACAGATAGTCCTTCTGATTCAGGTTGGAGACCTGGAGAACCTGTAGGTTTGTGGGATAGTAGTTATAAACGTAAACCCACTTATGCAGGGTTTGCCAATGGATTGGCTGGAAAAGTTGTAGTAGAACCATCTGAAGAACTGAGTCAAGAAGAATAAAGTTCTGTAGATGTTGAGTTTTTGAAGGGTGGATTTTTAAGAAACTCATCCGTTTGCATAAAATTCTCTTATTCTCATACTTTGCACATAACAAAGATGGGAATAAGAGAATTTTTATTTTTCATTTGGTTAAATGTGAGATTCAAATTTTAATATATAGGGTAACTTTTAGTATAATGTCATGAAAATACAGATTTTAATTTATTTATTGTTTATAGTGTGTGTCAATGCATTTTCAGCGAATCAGTTTGTAGTCTTTCAGAAAAAAAATAATTCTTTTCCTCTTGTACAGAATAAGAAAATAGTGAATATACTCTTAGATAGCAAAGACCAAAAAGGTATAAATCTTGCTGTAGAGAATATGCGGGAAGATTGCAATAGGGTTTTTGGCTTAAAACCACATTTGATGACTGATGTTTCAGAAGGAAATTGTATTATAGTAGGTAGTTTAAATTCAATTTATGTGCAGCAGCTCATCAAAAATAAGAAACTCGATAAAAAAGAGTTGTTGTCTAAAAATGAGAAATATATTATTACTACGGTTGAACAACCTTTTGAAGGAGTAGAGAAGGCTTTGGTGATAGCTGGGAGTGATTGTCGCGGAACCATTTATGGCATTTATGAACTGTCAAAACAACTTGGCGTATCTCCATGGTATTGGTGGATGGATGTACCTGTTGTCAAGCGGACGGAAGCTTATGTACTACCGGGCTTGTATACTGATGGAGAACCTGCTGTTAAATATCGGGGAATCTTTTTGAATGATGAAGCTCCTTGTCTGACGAGTTGGGTAAAGCAGTATTATGGAACAAATTTTGGTGACCATCGTTTCTATGCACAAGTTTGTGAATTGATTCTTCGTTTGAAAGGTAATTTTTTGTGGCCTGCGATGTGGGGATGGGCTTTTTATGCCGATGATCCACTAAATAGCAAAACGGCCGATGAGATGGGGGTTATTATTGGCACATCGCATCATGAGCCTATGGCACGCAATCATCAGGAGTGGGCACGTAAGCGTAAAGAATATGGTGCTTGGAATTATGCTACAAATAAGAAAGTGTTAGATCAGTTTTTTCGTGAAGGGGTTGAAAGAGTTAAAGGTACTGAGGATGTGATAACGATTGGTATGCGTGGAGATGGAGACGAAGCCATGAGTGAGGACACCAATGTGAAGTTAATGGAATCGATTGTAGAAAATCAGCGTAAGATTATAAAGGATGTGACAGGAAAATCTGCAGATGAGACTCCTCAGGTTTGGGCATTGTATAAAGAAGTGCTTGATTATTATGATAAAGGAATGCGTGTGCCTGATGATGTAATTATGCTTCTATGTGACGATAATTGGGGGAATGTACGTCGTCTTCCTAATGAAAAAGAGCGCAAGCATCCCGGAGGATGGGGGATGTATTATCATGTGGATTATGTAGGGGCGCCCCGCAATTCAAAATGGATGAATATGACTCCGATACAGGGTATGTGGGAACAACTTCATTTGACGTATGAATATGGGGTAGACAAACTTTGGATACTGAATGTGGGTGATTTGAAACCTATGGAATATCCGATTACTTTATTTATGGACATGGCGTGGAATCCGCGGGAGTATACGGTTGATAATTTTATGGAGCATTCTCGTCGTTTTTGTGCACAGCTCTTTGGTGAAGCGCAAGCTGATGAGGCAGCAAGAATACTTGACTTATATAGTAAGTATAATGGACGTGTGACTGCGGAAATGCTGGACTGTAAAACCTATAATTTGGAAACTGGGGAATGGAAACAAGTGGCAGATGATTATGTACGTTTGGAGGCTGAGGCCTTACGTCAGTATTTATCTCTTGCTCCGGAATATAAAGATGCGTATAAGCAGTTATTGCTTTTTCCAGTACAAGCTATGTCTAACTTGTATGAGATGTATTACGCTCAGGCTATGAATCATAAGCTTTATACTGCAGGTATTCCAGAGGCTAATTATTGGGCGAATAAGGTGGAATCCTGTTTTAAACGTGATAAAGCATTGAGTGATGACTATAATAATGTCATGAGCCAGGGAAAATGGAAAGGAATGATGACTCAGAAACACATTGGCTATACCTCATGGAATGATGATTTTCCGGCAGACAGACTGCCTGAAATTTTTAGATTGCCGGAAGCAGTAAAGGATGCAGGAGGTTATGTTTTCAGTGGAGACGACGGCTATATATCAATGGAAGCAGAACATTTCTTTGAAAAGAAGTCATCTGAAGGAGTAGATTGGAAGATTATTCCTAATATGGGACGTACGTTAAGTGGTGTGACCTTGATGCCTTACACGAAACCAGTAGAAGGTTCCACACTTTCTTATAAGATGGTGTTGCCGGAAGAGGCAAAGAAATTAAAAGAGGTTCATGTGATTGTTGTAGTTAAATCTACACTTGCTTTTCAAGAAACAAAAGGGCATAAATATACTGTAGGCTTTAGAGGTGGAAATGAAAAAACGGTGAATTTTAATGGTAATTTGAACGAGTTGCCCGAGAATATTTATGATGTATTTTATCCAACAGTGGCTAGACGTGTGGTTGAGAAGAAAATAAAACTTGAGTTACCTGTGTCGAATGATGGTGTTTATATTCTTGATTTTAAACCTTTAAATCCGGCGATAGTCTTAGAAAAAATTGTAGTAGACTGGGGAAGGTACAAGGATTCTTACTTGTATATGAATGAATCTTTTTGTAAAAAACTAAAATAAATTATTTTTATGAGATACTTATTTTTTATATTAATATTAGGCATTTGTGAGACGTTGTTTCCACAGAGTAATGTGGGTAAACAACGTTTGATTGTTACGACGGATTTGGGTGGGGCCGATCCTGATGACAAACAGTCACTGATACATCTTTTGGTATGTGCCGACAGGATAGATTTGGAAGGAATTATCAGTTCGAATGCTTGGGTAGATGATCCAGATCGAACTTCAGATATTATGGAGGTGATAAACTGCTATTCAGATGTTTATCCTTTTTTGAAAATACATTCCAAGGGATTTCCTGATGTAAATTATTTGAAGTCGATTGTAAAAAGAGGGCAGGAAAAATCAAACATGTCGGGAGTAGGTGAGGGAAAGGATTCTCCTGGTTCTGAATTGATTATCGATGCGGTGGATAAGAAAGAAGATTCCCGCCCTGTGTGGCTGGCTGCATGGAGTGGAATGAATACAATCGCACAAGCTATCTGGAAAGTTCATGCAACGAGGACTCCGGAAGAGTTCCGGAAATTTGCAGCTAAAATCAGGATTTATGACGTACTGGGACAGGATGATGCCGGTGCATGGATTGCCAAGTCTTTTCCTGAGATATTTTATATACGCAACAAGGAAATCTATGGATGGGGACCTTCTGATGAATGGATAAAGGAAAATGTACAATCCAAGAAACCTTTGGGAACGTGTTATCCGGATAGAATTTGGGCTTCAGAAGGTGATTCCCCTTCTTTCTTGTATGTGTATGCCAATGGATTGAATGTGCCGGACAGCCTTGCTTATGGGGGATGGGGAGGCAGGTTTGCTGTGGAACGTACGGACGGTATAAGAGGGATGGATTTCATTGAGAAATCAGGAAAGAATGAAGAAATGTATGACCCTTATTTTATGTATGGCAGTACGAAGGAAGGCATTGCTGCCATTAATAAATGGCGACAACATATATTAAATGATTTCGCCGCCAGAATGGATTGGACAACTACTGACAAGTTCTCGGAGGCAAATCATCATCCTGTGGCAGTAATGGAAAATGATTCTACTTTTAATTGTCTTAATCAGGTGGTTAAAGCAGGGAGTTTGTGGGTATTTGATGCAACTTCTTCGTATGATCCTGATGGAAATGAGTTGGACTATAGGTGGTTTGTTTATAAAGAACCGAGTACCTATAAAGGAGAGGTACAATTGAATGTGGATGAGCAGGGCATTTGTCGTTTGCGCATTCCTAAGGAGGCTTCTGGTAAAAATATTCATTTGATTCTTGAATTATCAGATAGTGGAGTTCCACAGCTTACAAGTTATCGTAGAATTGTGATTCATGTGAAATGATGTCCATAAAAAAAGAGGCTAATAAAATAGCCTCTTTTTGTGGTATAAAAGTAGAGAGTCGGGATACTTTTATACGTAAGTATTCGGCCAACTACAGGTATTAAACCTTTATATACAACAATAGCGACTGTCACTATGAACCTAATAGTATCAGCCGCTATTGTTTTGTTGAACCCATATGTTACAATTTATATCAGTTACAAGATTCCTCCTTTTGCCTTGTCAGTACACATTCCGGATGTTTCAACTTCCATTTATGTGGAAGTAGATTCAAAAGTTCTTCTTGGGTTGCCTTTTTGTGATAAGGCATTTGTGCGATAACATCGTTCAGGTATACTCTGGGATTTACCTCGTGCGCCTTACATGTGGCCAGCAGAGAACATATGACAGACATATTAACCGCAGCTTCGTGATTACCACAGAAGAGAAAATTTTTTCTGCTCAGAGTGATGGGGCGTTGGACGTTTTCCGCCAGATTGTTATCCCAGTACAGGCGGCCATCGTCCAGACATCTCATAATATTATCCCATTTGGTAT
>OIEN01000200.1_pt1 | contig 43800 bp, 37 predicted proteins | sample 1581741 | NCBI WGS metagenome assembly OIEN01 (sample SAMN01760944, study PRJEB22395) | human gut metagenome | reverse complement strand
AAGTAGATTTATCACTTTCTAATAGTAAACCAACTAAATTTGTTTTCTTATGAGCATCAGAAAAGAATGGTAAAAAGAAAAGTTCACAATTTAAAACATAATAATCACCATTATTTTTAAATTTAGGTTCAGAAAAATCAAAAAGATTAGGTAAATAAACAACTGGATATTCTAAGCCTTTCGATTTATGAATGGTTGTAATTGTGACGGCATTTTTAGATTCAGTGTAAATCACTTGTTCCATTTTTATGCCAAACTTACTGATTGATTTTAAATATAAAACAAAATCATCTATAGAATATCCAAGTTCATCCATCGTCTTGGTTTTGTTATAGAAGATGTTGTTTTTATCAATAGTATTAATTGCATCGCCAATTTTAGAGAAAGCTTCAACATAATTAAACTCTTTTAAAACTTGGTCAAAAAGATTATTTAACGAGGATTTTGCATAGTTTTTTGCTAAATTCTCAAGTTTTTTAAAGTTTTCATCTTGCTTATATGAATCATCTTTATTTTTAAATAGTCTATATAATTCTTCATCTGAGTAGTCAAAAACAAAAGACCTTAATAAAGAAATAAATAAATGACGTACCTTGCTTTCCTCTTCTTCATTTAATTCATCTTTATTTAATAAGCTAATCAAAGTAAAAATATTAATTAATATAACAATTGAGTTATCAGCTTTTAAATCATCTGAATATATTGAATTAAGAGGTATATTTTTTTCTTTAAATACTTCTTCAAAGTATTTAAAGTTAACGCCTTTATAAGTAAGAATAGTGAAATCTTTATATGTACATGGTCTTAATTTCTTTAAGTTTGAATCATAGACTAAATATCCATCTTCAATTCTAGAAATGATGTTATCACAAATTGTGCTAGCTTCTCCTTTAATCATACTTTCTTTGTTATCAGATAGTTCGCCTTCTTCATCAAAATAAATTGCACTATATGGAATTTGGAAAATACCATGTTCAAGATCACTTTTTCCTTTTCCTTCTTCATCATATTCAGTGTTAGAAGGAATTATCATATGATCTTTAGCATAATTTGCTCCACCAAAATCATCAGTCATTAAAATCGAGAAAATATTATTTATAGTGTTTAAAACTTCTTTTCTACTACGGAAGTTTTTGTTCATGTTGATTGCTTCGCCGTTTTGATGTTTAGAATAAGCATCATATTTCGCTTTAAATAATTCTGGACGAGCATTTCTAAATCGATAAATTGATTGTTTAATATCTCCAACCGAAAATACATTATTATTAGCTATTAAATTAATAAATCTTTCTTGAGATTCTGATGTATCTTGGGTTTCATCAATCATAATAAGTTTATATTTATACTTTAATTCTTCTCGTACTTCTTTCTCTTCTTCTAAAATTTTAATAGAAAGCTTAGCAATATCACCAAAAGTATAATAACCAGAATCATGTTTAAAACGATCAACCTCTTCTAAAGCTGGCATTAAAACATTATCAATTAAATAAGTTAAATAAGTAATTTGATATTTAACATCTTCTTCATAAAAAGAAATATTTAAAAGATAGAGAGAATATATTCTTTTATAGTTTTTTATGATTCTTTCAACTTGATGTTTTTCTAATTCAAGATTAATATCTTCATCAGCTTCTTTTAACAAATCTTTTAATTTTTTATTAAAACTATCAACATCAGGAATTCCTTCCTTAATAGCTTTTAAATCATAAATTGTCTCACAATTAAAAATAGCGGCTGTTTTTTCAGTTATATACTCTGAAATTTTATTAAAACAGATATGTTTAATCGCTTCCTTGTAATCTTTAATTGAAGAAGCCACTACATCATTTGCTTTTTTAATTAAATCATCAAAATACTCATGAGTTAAAACTTTCTTTTTATACTCATTTAAAAAATCAATCGGATAATCTTTTTTAGCAAGTATTTGATTATATACATCAAGTAAAAATCTAAATAACTTATTATCATTTTTAATGCAGTATTTAAAAATAATCTCTTCAAAAACTGAATTATTTTTTAAGTATTGCTTATCTAAATAGTCAGAAATTGTATTAGCAATTTTAACGTAAAGAATATCTTCATCTAAAACTTTTATATTTTTATTAACACCAATTAGATGGCCATATTTCTTGACTATAAACTGAGCATAAGCGTCAAAAGTTTCAATATGAGCACTATCTACAAAAGGAACAAGACCAGCTAAACTAGGATCTTTTCCTAAAGCGCTTTTAATTTTATTTTTCATGCTAGTTGCCGCATCGTTTGTAAAAGTTAAAATTAAAAGCTCGTCTAGGTTAACTTTCCCAACTTTTGTTTGACCTAAAATATTGCGTCTAACTCTTTCAGTTAAAACTGTTGTTTTTCCACTTCCTGCTCCAGCGCTAACAATAATATTACCAACGCTATTAATTGCGGAAAGTTGTTCTTCAGTAAAACGAGTTTCATTTCCAGCCATTACTCTTCCTCCGCAATTTTATTTCGTTTAAAACATATATCTGAATGATTACAAAAAGTACAGGCGACAAATTCCTTACCCTTTTTATATGGTTGAATATGGAAACTGCCAAAAGCAATTTTTTCAACACATTCATTAAAATTTTTATCAACTATTAAAGCAAAATTATCTAATTCCTGACGAGATAAAGCATGGTATTGACCAGCCCCTAATCTACTTATTGCCATTTTTTTAGTAAGCATAAGTCCATAGACATAATTACTTTTTGCTCCTGGTTCATTAAGAGTATGATCAAATTTAAGCATACTATCATAATCATTTAAGAAAGCGCCATCATATTTTAAACAGGTTAAATCATCTTCTTCAGGATCAAGATAGTTATAAAATCTTCCATTACTACCAATAATCTTTTCTAAAAATACCCCATCAATTGGTTTATCTTTTAAGTTTTGATCATTACTTTCTTGAATTAAATAAATATAAGTAGGTAATTGTAAATTTAGTTGATGCTTTTCGATATCATTCTTTTTAAAAGTATCTTGCCCAGTTTTATAATCAACGATAAATAAATGACCATCACTCGTTTCTAAAATGCTATCAATTTTACCTTTAAAAATTACATCTAAGCTACTTTCAGAGATTTTTGGAAAATCACCTTCACTAAAAGAAAGTGCTTTTACTACTTTATTTATAGAAAGACTTTTTTCTGAATAATTCCTAAAAAAAGACATATCGTTTTTATGAGGTAAAATTATAGTGTTAATTGCTTGCTTTAATTCAAAAATAAAACGTTCAAATAACTTTTTCTCTTTTTCGTTTATTTGACCATAATATTTTTCATATCTATCTAAAGCTTTTTGATAAGATTTATTAAAATCAAAGTTTGCGTTATAAACATCTTCCAAAATAGCATGGGTGATTGTTCCATATTTTTGATAGATGTTTTTCTCATTTATTTCGCCATTTAAAATATTACTTACATAGTATGCAAATGGACATTCATATAATGTTTTTAAGCTTGAATAAGAATAATTAATGTTTTTATTAAGTAAGTAAGATTCCATTCTTTCAAACTCTGGAGAAAAGGTTTCAAGAAGTTTTCCATCAAATGATTTCTTATATTCTTCTAACTCGTCACTTACAATTCCACTTCTTGCAAAAGCATCAAGTGAATTTCGATAATAAAGTTTTGATACGTCTTCAATATATTCTTTTTCAAGATTTTCATTATTAACTTTTTTAAAGTTTAAAGCATCTAAATAATAGCTAGAGGAGTATTTGCCACTATTATCTTTAAAGTGATAAGAAACAAAAACAATATTCTTCTGTTTTAAAAAGGCAGTTTCTAATTTATTTTTCATGATGTTTGTTTCATCAAGTGAATCAAAACCATTTTCGTGAAGATAATCATAAGAAAATAAACCGCTATCTTTAATAGTCTTTGGTAAAAAAGTATTATCTAAACCTAGTAAATAAATGTTCTTAGTTTTACTAAAGAAAATACTCTTTTTAAATTCAACTGCATTTTTATAAACTTCACAATTTAAACTTTGCGAAGATAGTATTTCTTTAAAATTAATTTTCTTGTTAGTTAAATTATCAATTTCATAAAAAGAAAGTAAATCAAAAATAAATTGATATTCTTCATTATTATACTTATCTTTATTTTCTTCTAAATAAGACAATACATCGAAAGAATCATTAATCTTTTGATATAAATCTTTAAAAATTTGAGAGTCTTGATAAGTCTTAGTTTTTTTAATGTTATATGGAATATTTAAATTCGTTAAGAAAAGCTTTAAGTAATAATCATAGCGATCAATATCAAATATAAAAGAAAGATTTTTTAATTCTTTTACTTTTAAAACTTCATCGTTCCAATTTATCGTATCAAAAGCTTTGTTTAAAGCATATTTAAGTTCATCGCCAATATTGAAGAATTCATGATATTTTAACTCTAATTTTTCTTCTATAATATCACTTATTTCTAAATGTTTAAAATTAGTTATATTGTAATGCTTAATAAAGTTATTTACATATCTTGATTCTTTAAAATTAATAAAACAAATCTTTCTATTTTTGATTAAATTTAAGAAATCTTTGTTGAGTTTTTTTAACCCTTTCTCTTCAATTTCCTTGCAAAAATCAATTATTTTTTGATTTTTAGACTTATTAATATCTAAAGAATAGAAACAAAATTTACTCACCTCTTTAACTAAAGAATAAGTATATTCACTAAAGGTCTTTAGACCTAATTTTATAACTTCTTTATCAAGATAATTACCAACTAAGTTTTTAATTAAATTATCTAAAGTAAAATACTTAAAATTAAGAAAAGGATTTTCTTTTTTAGACTCAAAAAAATAATCTTTGAGTTCGCTTGGACCTACAAAGATTATTTCTTCTTGACCAATAATATCTTGTAAACTCACAAAGACATTATACACTTAAATTATTTATTTTTTGAGCTCTTCTAAGATAATTTTATTAGCAATTCCTGGATTAACTTTTCCACCAGTCTTTTTCATGATTTGGCCCATGACAAAGCCTTGTGCTCTAGTCTTTCCAGCTTTAAAGTCATCTCTTAAAGTTGGGTTTGCTTCAATAACTTCTAAAACAAGCTTATGAATCTCATCTTCATCATTTATCAAGACTGCACCAACTTCTTTTTGAATAATTAATGGTGATTTATTTTCTTTAACAAGTTTTTCAAAAATTTGTTTACCTTGTGAAGAGTTAATCTTTTTAGATTGTAAAAGTTCAACAAGTTCACTAATAAATTTAGGTTCAACTTTAAAATCTAAAATTGAAATAGCGTTCTTATTTAAATAACCATTAACATCACTAATCATAAAATTAGCAAGTGGTTGATAAAGTTTAGTAAATTTAGCCGCTTCATCATAATAATTAGCCATATCAACACTAGTTAAAATAATCTTGGCATCAACTTCATTTAAACCATAGTTACTTAAAAATCTCTCAAGTTTTTGATCATAAAGTTCAGGACAAGTATCAATAGCGTCTTTTACAAATTCATCGCTTAACTTAATAGGAGGAATATTTGGTTCAGTAAAGTATTTATAATCAGCTGCATCAGTTTTCTTTCTCATTAAAACTGTTTCTTTTTTAGCCTCATCATATCTTCTTGTTTCTTGTTCAACTTCTTGACCTAAAAGTAAGAGTTCGCTTTGTCTTTTTGCCTCATAATCAATGGCCTTTTCTACATTAGCGATTGAGTTAAGGTTTTTAATTTCGACTTTTGTTCCAAATTTATCGCTTCCATAAGGTCTAATTGAGACGTTAACATCGCATCTTAATGAACCTTCTTCCATTTTTCCATCGCTAACATTAGAGAAAGTAACAATTTCTCTGATTTTTTCGACATATTTTCTAGCTTCTTCCCCGCTTCTTATTTCTGGTTTAGAAACAATTTCAATAAGAGGGATGCCAGCACGGTTATAATCAAGTAAGGTATAGTCGCTAAAATGGTGTTGCATACAGGTATCTTCTTCCATGTGAAGTCTTTCTATACCTATCTTTTTATCTTTACCGTCTACATTAATAATTAAATAGCCTTCACTACCAATTGGTCGAGCTTGTTGAGTAATTTGGAAACCTTTAGGTAAATCACTATAAAAATAATTCTTACGGTCAAACCAAATTTCTTGATCGATTGACATATGCAAAGCGTTAGAAACTCTAATTGCGTTTTTAACCGCTTCTTTATTTACTCGAGGCATTGTGCCTGGAAAAGCCATATCAAAAGCAACAACTTCGGTATTTGGTTTTAATCCAAAGCTAATAGGAGCAAGTGAAAACATTTTTGATTTTGTTTTCATCTCGACGTGAATTTCAATACCAACTATTGTTTCAAAATTCATAATTACTTGCCCTCCTTTTTACTTGCATAAGAAGGATAAGTTAAATTCTTTAAACCAGTTCCTTCTTCAATGTTTAAAGAAATATTAAATAAATTAACTTCATCAAATGGTTTACACATTAAATTAGCACCAAGTGGCATATCATTTTCAAAACCAATTGGTAAAGTAATTGATGGATATCCGCCAAAATTGCCAATTGCTAACCAGTTATCAGCAATCATGAAATCTTCATTAATATCTTCACTAGATTTATTAATTAATGGAGCAATACTTGGAGCGGCTGGACAATAAACAGCATCATATTCTTCAAATATTTTATTGAAAGTATTAACAATTAAATGTCTTGCTCTTTGAGCTCTTAGGAAAACTTCTTCTTGGTTTTCTCTCATCAAGGCATAACTTCCAATAACAAATCTTCTTTTAATTAAAGCTGAAAAACCTTTGGTACGAGCATTAAACATAACTTCACTATAAGTTTTTCCACCATAATTTGGACCAAATTTAATACCATCTAAGTTAGCATCATTACTTGTTGCTTCAGCACAAGAAATAACAATATAACTTGGATAAATTGCTCTAAGTAAATTAATATCAACATCAATAAAGTCGACTTTTGCGCCGTTTTTTCTCAAAAACTGTACGTTTTTATCAAAAGCTTCAAGAACATGCTTGTCAGTTATTCCTTTATAGATGCCATTAATAACAGCAATCTTTTTTCCATCAATAGAAGAATTTAAATCTAAGTAATTTGGTCTTTCTTTATATGAGCTTGTTGAATCGTTTTCATCATGTTTTGAAAGAAGCTCCATAGCAAGAGCACTATCAAAAACAGAACGAGTAAAATAAGCAACGTGGTCTAAACTTGGTGCAAATGGGAATAAACCGAAACGGGAAATAAGGCCCCATGTTGGTTTAAAGCCAACAAGTCCAGCAAGAGCAGCAGGTTTTCTGACAGAGTCTCCGGTATCACTTCCAAGAGCAAAAGGAACAATTGCATCACTTACCGCAACAGCACTTCCAGCACTTGATCCACCAACAATTCTAGTGTGTGACTTGTCCCAAGGATTATAAGTAATTCCTTTATGACCGCTAGTACCAGTTCCACCCATTGCAAGTTCATCAAGAGTTGACTTACCAATTAAAATAGCTCCAGCATCATTTAAAAGTTTAATAACAGTAGCGTCAAATAAAGGAACATATCCATTTAAAATATTACTACTTGCAGTTGTTTCATAACCTTTAGTTGAATAGTTGTCTTTAGCAACATAAGGAATGCCAAAGAAATAATTGTCTTTAGGGACAGGAAGTTTTGAAAGTTCTTCCGCCTTTTTAAGAGCATCTTCTTCAATAAGCATTTCAAATGCGTTATCTTTATTTTCTTTCGCTCTTTTAATAGCTTCTTTAGTAAGTTCAAGAGGATTAGTCTTACCTTCTAATAAAGCTTTATGGATTTCTTCTATTGTTAAATCTAAATAATTCATCTTAGCCTACCACCTTTGGAAGTTTAATTTGACCATCTTTAACATCATGTGCATTTTTTAAAACATCTTCTTGAGCTAAAGGAGCAATTGGTTCATCTTCTCTTAAATAAGTAATTGTTACATCAAATGGAAAAGTCATTGGGCTAACTTCATCAACACCCTTAATGTTACCAATTAATTCTAATTGGTGTTGAATAGCACCAAATTCATTTAAAAGTGTTTCGTATTCTTCATCTTTCATGTCAAATAAAAGACGGTTTGCCGCATCTTTTAAAACTTCTTTATTCACTTCTTTCACTATCTTTTCCTCCTATCATTACTTTAAATTCTTCTTCGTTAATAATTCTAATACCAAGTTTTTGGGCTTTATCAAACTTTGAACCCGGATCAGAACCACATAAGACAAAATCAGTCGCTTTAGAAACACTGCTTACAACATGTGCACCTAAATCCTCTAATATTTTACTCGCTTCACTACGAGTAAATTCAACTAAAGAACCAGTTAAGACAACTTTTTTATCAAAGAAAACATTTGATTCGTCAAACTTATTACTTCCTAAATAAATTGTATTAACATTACTTTCTTTTAATTTATTAATGAGTGCTAAGTTATCTTCATCTTTAAAATATTCATAAATTGAGTTAGCAACAACTTCACCAATATCATTAATCTTTAATAAGTCTTCTTTTGAAGTATGCATTAAGTTATCTAAAGTATTAAATCGACGAGCTAAAGTTTTAGCCATTTTACTTCCAACTTCTTTAATGCCTAAGCCAAATAGCAATCGTTCTAAACTATTTTGTTTACTCTTTTCAATAGCATCAAGAAGTTTATCAACAGACTTATTACTCCACCCATCCATCTCAATAATCTTTTCTTTATGTTTATAAATTTCATAGATATCAGGAATTGTTCTGATGATTCCTAAATCAAAGAATTCTTGAGTAACTTTTTCACCCATTGTTTCAATATCCATGGCATCTTTACTAGCAAAATGGATTAAAGATTCAATGTTTCTTGAAGGACAATTTTTATTCATGCAGAAATGCATTGCATCAACTTTTTCTAAAATTGAGCCGCAAACTGGACACTTTTCAATCATTTTAAATGGTTTTTCTTCTCCAGTTCTTTCTTCTTTTATAACCTTTACAACTTCAGGAATAATATCGCCAGCTTTTCTTAAAATAACTGTATCACCAACCATTAAACCTTTTTCGTTAATAAAATCTTCATTATGTAAAGTCGCTCTTTGAACTAAAGATCCGGCGACTCTAACTGGTTCTAAAACTGCATTTGGAGTGATTTTTCCAGTTCGACCAACAGTATAAATAATATCTAATAATTTTGTTCTAACTTCTTTTGGTGGAAATTTATAAGCAACAGCCCATTTAGGAGTTTTTGCAGTATATCCTAAAGTATCATATAAATCAAAGTCATTAACTTTTAATACAATTCCGTCAATATCGTAAGGCAATGAATCTCTTTTTAAAGTGTATTCGTGAACATAATCTAGGATTTCTTTTAAACCTTTTACTTTTCTAGCTTCAGGATTCGTTATAAAGCCAAGTTCCTTAAGCTTTAAAATTGAATCGTAATGAGTATTAATGTCAAAATCTTGTGCATTTGTAAAATAATACCACCATCCGTCAAGTTTACGACTTTTAGCAATTCGACTATCTAAATTTCTAATAGAACCTGCGGCTGCGTTTCTAGCATTTGCAAATAGTGGTTCATTATTCTTAGCCCTTTCTTCGTTTAATTTATTCAAACTTTCTTTAGGCATATAAATCTCACCACGTACTTCAACTCTTCCCATTAATGGAATACGAGTAGGAATATCAGGAATTGTTAATACATTTGTTGTAACATCTTCTCCTGTTGTTCCATCTCCTCTTGTCGCCGCATATTGAAGTTCGCCATCTTGATAAACAAGCGACATTGCTAAGCCATCAATTTTCATTTCAGCAACAAATTCAACTTCTTTGCCAATCTCATTATTGACTTTATTTACCCAATCAACGAGTTCTTCTTCATTAAAAACATCGCTTAAAGAAAGCATTTGAACTTGGTGATTAATCTTATTAAAGCCTTTTAAAACAGTTCCAATAATTCTTTGAGTAGGAGAATTTCTGGTAATTAATTCAGGCCACTCTTTTTCTATAGCCTCTAACTCTTCCATTTTTTGATCATAAACTGCATCGTCAACACTAGGATTATCTAAAACATAATATTCACGAGCATAACGTTCTATTAACTTAACAAGTTCGTCGTGTTTTTTCTTTGCTGTCAAAAAATCCATAATTAATCCTCAATTTTTGATAAAGCTTTATGGCTTCCTAATAAACGTTTTAATCCAAAATCATCAAAAACAACATCAATAATATCGTTTTCAACTTTAGAAACATAACCTTTTCCAAAGACTTTGTGATTAACTTTATCCCCTACTTTCCAGTTAATTCCATTTCCGATATTAATTTCAGTAAAACCACTTACTGGTTTAGTTGCCTTAGTGAAAATTCCGTTTCCTTCCGTAGTTTTTTTAGGGTCGACGAAGTATAAGTTTCCACTTCTATTATTACTGACTGAACCAACATCAACTCCCATATAAGAAAAGGAAGGTATTTTAAGCCCAGCTTCTTTAATAAATCGAGATGGAGTATTTGTTGAAGAACTAACATAAGAGTAATCTCTATTTAAGGTTACATAGAGCTTCTTTTTTGCTCTAGTAAAGGCAACATAAGCAAGTCGCCTTTCTTCTTCAAGCCCTTCTTTGTCTCTTTCATTAATTGCTCTTTGATTTGGAAAAACACCATCGTTTAAACCAATTACAAAAACATAATTAAACTCTAAACCTTTAGCGGTATGAACAGTCATTAAAGAGACATTATCATCACCTTTAATTTCATCTTGAGAAGTCATTAAGGCAATATTTTGTAAGTATTCTTCAAAATTACTTTCTGGATGTTCACGTAAATAGTTACGAATATCGTCGATTAAAGCGTGAACGTTTTCTAATTTATCATCATCTTCTTCACTATCTTCTAGAGCCTTATAAAAACCTATGTTTTTTAAAAATTGATCTAAGACTTCGCTATAAGCTTCAAGATTTAAATTTAATTTACTCTTTGTCGAATCCATTTTAGCAATAAGTTCCTGAACAGATTTAACAAGAGATGGTTTTATTTCACTATGATAACGATCAATAACTCTAAAATATTCAAGTAAACCAAGATTTAAAGCTGACGCTTCTGCTCTTAACTTATCGACACTTTTATCGCCAAATCCACGTCTTGGAAAATTAATAATTCTTAAAAAAGAAATATCATCTTTATCATTAAAAATAATATGGAAATAAGCTAAAGCATCCTTAATTTCTTTACGAGCATAAAACTTTAATCCACCATAAACTCGATATGGAATACCTCTAGTGGTAAAGGCATTTTCAATTTTTAATGATAAATACGAAGAACGATATAAAATAGCCACATCTTTAAATTTAAAATTACTATCTTTTTCTTTAAGTTCTAAGATCGTATTTGCAACAAAATTAGCTTCAGCAATTGAGCTATCTAAAGCCTTTAAAGTAATGTCATCTCCTGTGGCATTATTAGTAAATAAATCTTTCTTAACTCTTTCTTTATTAAAAGCAATTAATTTATTACTGGCTTCAAGAATTTTAGTAGTTGAACGATAGTTTTCGTTTAAAATAATTGTCTTCATTGGAGAAAAAACCTTGTCAATCTCAAGGATAATTCTTTGATTTGCTCCTCTCCAAGTATAAATGGTTTGATCAGGATCACCAACAACATAGACACAAGTTTCTCTATTTGTTAGAAGCTTAAGCAATTCAAATTGAACATCGTTAGTATCTTGAAATTCATCAACTAAGATATGTTTAATCTTTTGATTATAACGAGCCCTAACTTCTGGGAATTCTCTTAAAATTTTGATTGTATAAATTAATAAATCATCAAAATCTAAAGCGCCAGCTTCGTTTTTTCTATATTCATATTCTTTAAAGAATTCTAATAAAATTTTCTCACGAGGATTACCATAATTATTAAGTTTAACTTCGCTTGGTAATAATCCTCTCATCTTCTTGCCGCCAATATAATTTACAGCTTGAGCAATAATTTCATCAGTTTTCTTATAGCCTTTATCAACACCAATCATCTTAATAAGACGTAAGGTGTCGTCGTCATCATATATTGTATAATTTCTTGGTATTCCTAAATGTTCTGCTTCAACTCTTAAAAAACGAGCACAAAAGGAATGGAATGTTGAAATTGTTAATCCGGCAAGATTAAAATCAGGAAGCAATGCACTGGTTCTTTCTTGCATTTCTCTAGCAACTTTATTTGTAAAAGTAATTGCAACTATTTCATATGGTCTAACTTTAAATACATCAATTAAATAAGCAATTCTGTAGGTTAAAACACGGGTTTTTCCGCTTCCAGCCCCAGCAATAATTCTAAGATATTGATCTGCACTACTCACAGCTTCAAATTGGTTTTTGTTTAATTCGTTTTGATAATCCATAGCCTAAAAAGTATATCATTTTTGGCTTGTTAATTATAGTTAAAGACGATAGTAGTTTAAGGATTTTTTCTTTGAGGATTTCTTATGAAATATTTCTTAAAATTCTCGATTTTAAACATTTCAAAGAAGGCTTACCAATATAAAAAAACAACCACGAAATGTTCCTTTAAAAATTTTTTGTTATTTTTAAAAATATTTTTAATTTTTTTAAAATAAACTCCTTTATATTAGTGAAAGGCAATTTAAATAAATTTCTTTCGCGTTCTTTGACAACATAAGTTTAGGTAAAAATAGTTTTAGTGGTATTAATTGAGTTAAAGCAATACTTTCTTGGGTTTCTAGATTTTTTAAAATGATTTGACTACTTTAAATGATATTGCGCCGGGAAATATTTTTATTTTAAAGATTGGCTAGAAAGAATGCAGATATCTTTTTAAGATATTGATGCTCCTTCGCTTAGTCAAACCTTGGGATGAAAGTTGTTGTTTGATAACTCGTTATTAAATACATGAATACTTCTATTTAATATCTAAACAATTGATTTAATGAATTAAATGACAAAATCTTGATCGAAGTTAAGAGTATTTAAAGGAAAAGAAATGACTGCCTCACAATTAAAGATAATTGTTTAGCAGTCATAAGTTTACTTAGGCCAAATTTGCAAAAATAGATATTACTAAATAGATAATATATGCGAATAAAGCTAGATCGATAATAGCGATAATTGAAAAAATAATCGCATTCTTTTTCTTCTTCTTTAATTCGATATCTTCCTTAGTAAGTTCTTTTTTAGGAGTGATAAGAACTCTTCTTTGAGTTTGCTCATCATTTTCTCCTACCTCATTAGTAAAGACAACTTCTTCTTCATGAGGTTTACGATCTTCAGGTGTTAAATATATATTGCTATTGTTTTCTTCTTGCATACTAATATTTTAAACTACCTGGATAACGTGGGAAAGGTTGAACATCACGAATATTTTGCATTCCAGTGATATACATTAATAAACGGTCAAATCCAAGACCAAATCCACTATGGATGCAACCACCGTATTTTCTTAAATTAAGATACCATTTAAGTCCTTCTTCATTACCAATTTCTTTCATTTTTGCCTCAAGTTTAGTGAAATCTTCTTCTCTTTGAGAACCACCAACGATTTCGCCTTCTTTTGGCACGAGTAAATCACAAGCTGCAACTGTCTTATTATCAGGGTTTAACTTCATATAAAAGGCTTTAATTTCTTTTGGATAGTTAATTAAGAAAACAGGACCTTTGACAATTTGTTCAGTGACATATCTTTCGTGTTCACTGTTTAAATCCATACCCCAATAGATATCGTTATTTTCAAATTTATGTCCGCTTTCTACAGCCTTTTTGAGTAATTCGATGGCTTTTGTGTACTCCATTCTGACAAATGGTGCATTAATAACAGTGTGTAATTTATCTAAAACGCCTTTATCAATAAAGTTGTTGAAAAATTCCATCTCGTCTTTACAGTTATCCAAGACGTATTTAATGATGTATTTAATAAAACTTTCAATTAAATTCATATCGTCTTCAAGATCAGCAAAAGCAATTTCAGGTTCGATCATCCAGAATTCACTAGCATGACGATTTGTATTACTTTTTTCTGCTCTAAATGTTGGACCAAAAGTATATACATCTCTAAAGGCTAAAGCAAAACTTTCAACATGTAGTTGACCACTAACAGTTAAGCACGCAGGTGAATTAAAAAACTCATTTGGGTTTTTGAAATCACTGACAACATGGAACACTTGTCCTGCACCTTCAGCGTCATTAGCTGTAATAATAGGTGTTTGAACATACATGAATCCTCTTTCTTGGAAGAATTTATGAATAGCATAAGCTAAAGTGTTTCTAACTCTATAAACAGCATTAAAAGTATTTGCTCTTGGTCTTAAATAAGCAATTTCTCTTAAAAATTCAAAACTATGTTTCTTCTTTTGAAGTGGATAATCTTCTGCACAATCACCAAGTACTTTTACACTATCTACATGGATTTCGAATGGTTGTTTCATTGTAGGAGTTAACTTAACTTTCCCTGTGATTTGAATAGCAGAACCATATTTGACTTTTGAAATTGATTCAAAATCTTTGTTATCTTTATCGTAGACTAATTGTATGCTTTTAAAATAACTGCCATCATTAAATTCAATAAAACCAACAGAACCATTATTTCGATGAGATTTAACCCACCCTTCTAAAGTTACTGAAGTATCTTCAACTAACTTTTGATCATAGTAAGTAAAAAATAATTTTCTTGCAGTTAATTCTCTTTCTTGACTCATATAAAGGCCTTCCCTTCTTTAAAATTATAACTTAATTAAAACTTTTGAAAATCTTCTATTTTCCAACTTGGATCTACTGAAACATCAAGAGGAGCAAATATTTTTTCTTTATATAAATATTCACCAACCTTGCAAATCATTGCAGCGTTATCGGTTGTGCACCGGATTGGCGGAATATTAACTTCAATATCGCTACCTTCAAAAAGTTTCACTATTTCTTCTCTAAGATAGCTATTAGCACTAACTCCACCTGCTAAGACTACTTCTTTTACAGGATATTGCTCAGTCGCTCTTTTAACTCGGTCTAGAACCATCTCAATCGCTACATCTTGGAAAGATTTAGCCATGTCTTCAACAACAACTTTCTCTCCGGCTTGATCAAGTTTATGTTTTAGATTAATTACAGCAGTTTTTAAACCACTATAGGAAAAATTTAAACTGCCATCATGCATTGGTGTAGGTAACTTATATGAATGTTTACCGGTTTTAGCTAATTTATCAATTGCAACTCCGCCTGGATATGGAAGCCCTAGAACTCTAGCCACTTTATCGTAGCTTTCTCCGATTGCGTCGTCTTTAGTTTCACCAATAATTTCAAAGCTAAGGTGTTCTTTCATATAGACTAATTCAGTATTTCCACCACTTACAACTACCGCTAATAAAGGAAATTTCAATGGTTTAATAAATTCATTAGCATAGATATGACCAGCAAGGTGATGAACAGGAATTAAAGGCTTATCATAAATTAAAGCTAGAGTTTTCGCGGCTTGAATGCCAACATGTAAAGCGCCAATTAAACCAGGGCCTCTTGTTACGGCTATAGCATCAACTTCTTCTAGTTTAATTCCGCTTGTTTTTAACGCTTCATCAATAACACAAGCAACATTTTCTAAATGTAATCTAGAAGCGATTTCAGGCATGACACCGCCGTATTTTTGATGAACCGCAATTTGTGAAGAAATGGCATTAGCTAAAAGTTTGCCGCCTTTAGTGACAGCACAAGCTGTCTCATCACAGCTGCTTTCTATACCAAGAATAACTAATTCTTTTTCCATACTTTATACCAGTCCTTTAATCATATAAATGGCATCCTCGCCATCATCATAGTATTTTTCTTTTATAGTAACTTTTTGAAAGCCGAAACTTTTATACAAGTTTATAGCAGGTTCATTTGATGTTCTCACTTCTAAAGTAAAAAACAAAACTTCACCTAACTCTTTTAAATCATTAATGCTTTTTTCCAATAAAATCTTTGCAAATCCTTGATTTCTCTCGCTTTTTTTAACAGCAATTTGATCAATTGTTGCAGAGTCAAACGTAACCCAATAGTCTAGAAATCCGACTACAAGGCCATCTTTTTCTAAAACTAAGAAATTAGATACAGGATTTTGAGAAATTTCATAAAGCAAATCCTCTTTTGTAAAAGGATTTATAAAAGATTCGTCTTCAATCTCTTTGATTGCATCTAAATCGCTAATTTTTGCTTTTCTGATATTCGTTTTCATCTTTAAGGTAAACTGCTTTTAAACTTAAAACATTGCTAACCAAATATTTATCAGACTTTAATCTCAACATGTTTTTTAATACGTCATGTTTTTCTGAAACAATATCTATATAGCTAGCATCGCCACAAATGACATATTCTGGATGTAAATTTACATATTCAATGACTTCGCCATTTGTTAATACTTTGTCCTCTTCAATTGCCTTTTCTTTATCATAAACAGCAAAGTAACTTCTGTTCCCTTTTGCGTTGATTAAACAAATGGAAGGCTTTTCAGGATTTTCCAAAATATTCAAAGAAGAAAATGCATATATAGGTAAATTAAGAGCATAAGCATAAACTTTTGCGATAGTTAGAGCAATTCTAACTCCGGTATAACTTCCAGGTCCTTGGCTCACTAAGATTTCATTAATATCTTTTGGAGAGATGCTATTTCTCTTAAATATTTTTTCAATTTCAGGAATCATTAATTCGCTTTGCTTTTGCCAAGCATCATATTTGATTTCGTCAATAATTTCGTTATCCTTGGCTATAGCAACACCTAATTCTTTGTTTGCACTATCAAGAATTAAACTAAGCATTAATTTTGCCTCCTAAAGATTCAATAATTTCTTTATAGCGTGGGCTTAATGAAGAAACTATTAATTTTCTTTTATCTCCACCTAATGAATGAATTTCAATATTCATTGAATGAAAAGGAATCATTTCATTAATAAATTCTGGCCATTCAATAACGGCAACCCCATCTCCTTCAATAACTTCTTCTAGACCTATATTTTTACCTTCTGGTGGTACATCTTCTAATCGATAAGCATCAATGTGATATAAGTTTAACTTATTATTGAAATAGCATTTCAAAATATTAAAAGTTGGTGAATTAATGTCTTCTTCAATTCCTAAGCCTTTCCCAATGCCTTTGGTAATTGTAGTTTTACCAGCGCCTAAATCACCATTTAAAGTAATAACAGCCCCAGGAAATAATTTATTAGAAATAGTTTCTCCAAGTTTAATTGTTTCTTCTTTAGAATTTGTTATGATTTCAGTTGTCACTTTTATCACCTCTTTTCGTTTCGTTTAAAAAAGTTTCATAGTAGTTTTTAATTTTTTCGTCATTAAAAGGGAATAATCCATTTTCCATATAATACTTAACTTGGTTAATGTTATAGCGAAGAATTTGATCTATGTCTGCACCATAATTATATTTCTTACGATGATATCCGTATTCTTTTACATCTATCAAGCGTATATCGTTATTTGGATATAATTTTAAATCAAGGTCATAATCAATATACTTAATTCGCTTCGAATCAATCACGAAAGGAGAAGCCAGATTTACATAATATGTTAATCCACTCTTTTTTAACATTGCGATTACATTCCGCCAATGATTATTAAAGAAAATCATAATTGCCGGTTCTTTTGTGTACCAAATGCGAAAATCATGTTCGATAACTTTTGTTTTTGTGCTAGCAACTACTATATATTCATCAGTTTGATCAACAACATAAACGCTGTCCCAAATACGATGCATTCTACCATCGTGTTTATAGCCTTGAATCTCAATCCATTTATTTTTAAATGAGTTCATAACTTTTACCTCTTAAAAACAAACGGATGTTATTTTATGTCATCAAAAATTGTTAAAACTTTCTTAAAATCAGCCTCTGTTTTTCTTACTAAATTAAAGTCAAATTCATGGTCAACAGGAATGTTCATGAATTCATCAACATAGTCTATACCAATGCTAGTTTTTCCAGGTCTAATGGAAATAATAACATCAATTAAAGTTTTATCGATTTCTAATTTGCAAATATCACGAATTACGTCTTGTTTTAAAATTTTGCGCCATTCTTCATCGTTAGAATAAATGGCATAAGTTTCGTTGCCTTCTACTAGTTTTAAATCATCAACATCATCAATAGGCCTTGATAATTCTCCACCTTTAATTTGCATGATTATTCTTTTACCTTCTTTGTCATAGGTATTTTCATAATCATAGAATTTTCCTAAAAACATAGGTGAAAGTCTATTTTTAATTAAAATATTACCAGCAATATCGACTGCAACTAAAAGTTTACCTTTATATTGAACACTTACTAAATTTCTACTTCTTGTATTTTTAAGGTCTTTATAAAATCTAGCATCCATAAAGATCTCATCTTTTAATTGTCCTTGTGGTTTATAACTTAATTCTTTAAAGTCTTCTCCAGAGAAAAGGTAATTGTCAATTTCACTATAAAGTTTAGCGATATAATCTTCAGCTTTTTTAGAAAGTTTTCCTCTAAAGTAACGATTAGCAACAAACATTCCAACAACAGCCACAACCATAACACCAATAGAGATGTAATTAACGTAACTAATTGTCGCACTAAGAGTAATCATTAAAACAAAAGCAGCAATCAAAATTACAACAATCACAATAGTTAAAATAATGTTGATTCGTCTTTGCTTTTTTGTTTCGGTAAAATATTCGCCTCTTGCTTTTTCAATATTGGCTTTAACAGTTTCTTGGTCTTCTCTTAAAGGAATAGCATTAAGTTCTTCGGCTTTTTTACTATTAACTTCAATTGTTGCTTGAAGTTTGTTCGTTGCTTCTTCTTCAAGTTTCTTCGTCTCTTCTTCTTTTTTTAAGACTTCTTCCTCGTTGTACTTCTTTAATGGCATAAAATAAACTCCTTTACATAGTTGCACATATTGTACTATAAACGCCATATTTCCGATATTAAAATAATTTATTATTTTAATGAGAGCCAACCCATTTAATAAAAAAATGGTCCATTTAAAGACCACATTTATTTAACTTTAAGCATTTTTAATATCAGTTCTTTTTCTTCTTCTAACTCTTCTAAAGATGCCTCTAGTTTCTTTCTTTTTCGAATATCTGAATCCATCTTTAAAGTTTCAACATCGTTATCTCTGCCAATATAAACACTTTTTACTTGTTTATCTTCTCGATATTTTAGATAAACATAGACGTTTCCTTTGGCTCTAGTTTTAACTAAACTACCTTTTGGCAAGTCTTCGATATCGTCTTTGATGATTCCAATGTTCTTATTGGTTTTTTCAAGTTCTCTCAATAAAATGTTTCTAATCTTCATAAGTTTAATAAACCAATAAGATTGTACCATTTTTAACTTCAATTGTCGGAGAAAGATTTATATATTCGTTATCTACACCTATAGGAAACTCATTAGTTAATGTGTAATTATCAAGTTCGTATTTTAAATTCTTTTCGTAGACTCCTTCACAAATCGGAGAAATCGCAAATATAGATAAATACCCTGTTTTCTTCCTTTTTAGTGTTATTGATTCATCTTTAAGAATTACATAATTTCGCCCTTGATGAACAATTTTCCCCGCAAAACCCTGGTTTTTTAAGAATATAAGTAAAGAAAGATTAGCAAGAGAGTGCTCTATTCTTTTTCCAAGAGCGCCATATAAAAGAAATTCTTTGTATCCTCTTTTAATCCCTTCCTTAACGGCAGAAAGGGTATCTGTATCATCTTTTATAGGGTTCAACTTCACTATTTCTATTTTTGAAGGAAGTGTTTGCAAAGAGTCAAAATCACCAACTAATAAATCGACTTTAATATTAAACTTGCGAGCAGATGCGTAACCGCTATCAGCACAGACTACAAAATCATTGCTATTAAGACAAATATCGCTTTTTCTGATTTCGCCGCCTGATATAATTACGCACCTACCCATTGTTTTATTGCTCCTCTGTTTCTTCTATAGAATTTGCCTTTTTAACAGGAAATAATCTATTAATCATAATAACAGGTGCAAGTAAAATTAACATACCTGCTATTGAGCAGCCAACAGCGCCTGGAACATATGTAGATTGGTAAATAAAGTTAGCCCAGAAATCTCTAATTGGATCATATCCGTAAAGAATTGTGGCTGAAATCATATGCCCAGCATATCTAACTAACATAACAGGAATTGCGGAAATAACAATAAAGATTGCTGAATAGATAAATTGCATCTTTTTATACTTATTAGCATCTTCGATATTTTGATAAAACTTTTTAGCTAAATTAAAGAAAGTACCAACTAAACCATATCCGCTAAGTGCAACTAAATAATCAAATGGGAATGTTTGGAATCCATAACCATCTAATAAACAAGTTAAGAACCCAAAAATGAATCCACTAGCAATAAATCCTTTAAATGCACCATATCTAATTGCAATTATAAATAAAGGTAATGCACTGAAACTAATTGAACCGCCATTAGCTTGAATTTGAATCTTTAAAAATTGATCTAAGACAACAGCTAAAGCAACTAAAATTGCTGTTTCACAAATCTCTTGAACAGTATATTTCTTAGCATTAAAGACTAAAGAGAATAAGACAAGTGCCATCAATAAATCAAAAAGTGTTACAACAATGCCAAATTCTGTTGAAACTACACCGCTCACTCCTGCTTCACCAAGATCTAAAACGCCAATTAAATAGCCACCTAACATATAAATGAAAATGTTAGCGACTAAAAAGCACAAGCCAGTAGTTCTTAAAATAAACTTAATCTTTTTATCCTTTAATAAAGCAGCACTAACAATTAAAATTTCACTTAAAATAAGAAAAATTAAGCCAAAAATTAATAAAATTGAAGTCCCAGTTAAAGAATAACTTGTACTGCCAATTTCAATGCTGCCACCAGCTAAAGCTGTAATAAAAGGCACAACCAATGTTGTTTCATCGCTAAGTGTCAAATTAGCAAAAGGAAGTGCCATTGTACACATAACAACGATAAAGCCTATTGTAAAAATAATTTCATTGAAATATTTTTTTACAATCCCCATAAACTTTTCCATATTTCCTCCTTAATAAAAAAACTCTACGCAAGCGTAGAGTATCATCTTAAAAAGAAAAATTTCCTACGCTAGCATTACCTAGATCAGGTTATCGGTCAAGCAAGTATCATGCTTATCTCAGCCCATTCTTGAGCACCCATAAACATTATATACAAATTTCAAAGAACATAAAGTTTTAATTTTTAAGTAAAAAAACTTTAGATTTGCATCGTTATTTTATAAAAGAAGATTATTTTAGCAATCTTTATTCAATAATAACGTAATATTAAATCCTGGTACTTGATATTTTTGTGCCTTTGATGAGATTATCTTTTGAACTTTTTGACAAAAATCTTTTAAAGAAAAATCTTGTAGGTTAATAGTTGGTTCATTATGTCCACATAAAAGTTTTGTGAAATCTAAATTTATTATTTTTATTAAACTATTTAAATAATCCGTTTTCGAAGAAGTTGGATCTTCACAAAGATCAATATCGCCTTCATATAAAAAATCGCCAGTAAATAAATATCCATTTGTTATATCGTAAAAAGAAATCGACCCTTTAGAGTGACCAGGAGTTTCAATTACTTCTAATGTTCTTTTACCAAAAATTATTTGCTTTGGAACAATTTTAGCATCAGGTATCTTTTTTACTTTATAATTGGAAACATCGAAATTACTTGGAAAAATAGTTTTACCTTCCCAAAGTATTTCTTTTTGGACGTAATCATCTGCTAAATAATAATTCTTGAGATTATTCAATTCATATTTAGAAACATATACTTCTTCTATTTTGTTCTTATCATATCCACCAAAATGGTCATAATGAGCATGAGTTAAGTAAAGTTTTCTTATTCTTACATTAAAAATATGTTCAAGTGAGTCAATAAAGCCTTGATATACTCCTGAAAGTGCATCAATCAGCATTCCTTCTCCATTGTTCAATAAAAGAAAACAATTTGCTTTATAGCCAATCTTATCTTCTTTTATTGCAAAAGTGTTATCATCTATCTTTTCAATTTGAAAATATTCCAAAAAGGATTTTTCTACTTTATCCATTGAATTTCACTTTCCCCATTTTGCTTTAAAAACTCATTTGCTTTCTTAAAGCAATTAGAGTTAAACCATCCACCTTGATTCGCACTTAAAGGTGATGGATGTGAAGTTTTTATCACTAAATGCTTACGATTATTTAATAATTTATCGTATTTTTTCGCATTATTGCCCCATAATAAGAAAACTATAGGCTTATTTAAAGAGTTTAGCTCAGACATTATATCTTTAAAAAAAAGGTCATATTCTTTAATCTTATGACTTAATGGATGGTGAGCAACAACACTTAAATAAGGGTTTAAAAGCAAAACACCTTGTTTAGCTAAATATGTTAAATCTCCTGATTTTGGTAAATCTTTATCGATGCCATATTCTAAATAAATTTCTTTAAAGATATTTTTTAAACTTGGTGGCAATAATATACCTTTATTAACACTAAAGGCAAGACCCATAGCCTGATTTGGATTAGGATACGGATCTTGCCCTAAAATTACTACTTTAACTTTCTCCAAAGGAGTAAGTTTGAAAGCATTAAAAATTAACTCTCTAGGTGGATAAATTGTTTTATTCGCATATTCTTCATCAAGAAAATTAGTTAGTTTAATAAAATAATCTTTTTTAGCTATTTCTTCAAAGACTTTATTCCAACTATTATTTTCATCGAAAAACATTGCAAAACTCACTTATTTATCTTTTTAATTTATTTGATTCGATAAGAGTATGGAAAACTTCGTATAAAGATTTAAGAGCTAGCCATGATGTAATGTTATTTACATCTAAAGGTGGAGCTACTTCAACTATATCTAAACAGGTAACATTTAAGTTGGCAATTAGACCAGTTAAAATTGCTACTGTTTCAAAATTGGTTAAACCAAAAGCTTCCGGTGTGCCTGTACCTGGAGCATAAGCTGGATCATTAGCATCGATATCATAACTAAAATATACTTCATATTGTGGGTCACGATATTTTGCAACTAAGAGAGTAAGTAAAGCTTCAACACCGAGCTTTTTAATATCAAAACTTTTGAAAACATCTAACTTTGGGTGTTTCTTAAATGTTTCGATTTCTTGAGCTTCAAATCCTCTTATTCCAACCATTGTGATATTTTCGTCTTTATATCCATATTCTAATGCTCTAAATATTGGACAAGCGTGAGAATATTTACTGCCTTCATAAACATCACAAATATCTGGGTGTGCATCCATATGAATAATGACTGGAGTCTTTCCTCTTTTAAGACAATCATCATAAAAAGCTCTTTCGCTTGCAATTGCAATTGAATGGTCGCCGCCTAAAATAATATGAAAACCATCTTTCGTTAAAAGCTTATCATGAATTTCTTTTTGAAGATTTTCAAAATTATCCCCGCAAAAATCACCTAAATCATGAATTTTTACTTTTGTTAAGTTATTCCCAACCATATCTAAAGCTGGTAGATCATAACTTAACTCACGAATAACTTTAGGGGCTAAACTTGCTCCTTTTCCTACGCTAGCGTTTTTGTCAAATGGAACACCACAGAGAAATACATTAGCTTCATTCTCATCTTGGGCCATTAAATCTCTAAATTCATTCATCTTTAGTTAGCCTTCTTTTCTACGTTTTCCTTAATATTTTTATTAGCAACTGCTGAATATTTATCAAGGGTCATCTTGTTTCTAATTTGATGTTGCAAGTTACATGGTCCACCGATACAACCGCCTTCACAGGCCATACCTTCAAGGAAATTAATATCATTCTTTGGATTTTTAAATGCAAGTAATGCCTTTTTAACATTTTCCATTCCATCAACTGCTTGACCCTTAACAGTAAACTCAGCACCTTGTTCGGCAATAGCTTCATTAACTGCGCTTGATAAGCCACCACATTTAGCAAAACCTCTTCCGAAGAAAGATCCGCCATACTCACCATAAGTATCTTCTGGGAGTTCAGCTATGTTAATATTTCTTGCGTCAAAGAAAGCTTGAAGTTCTTCAAAAGTCAAACAAGAATCAACATATGGTCTAACTGACTCGTGCTTAATTTCGCTCTTTTTGGCTGTACATGGCCCAATAAAGATTACTTTAGCTCCTGGATGTTTACTCTTAATGTATTTAGAAACTGCATGCATTGGGGATGGTGAAGTTGAAATATATTGAGCAAGTTCAGGGAAGAACTTTCTAATATATAAAGCAAAAGCTGGACAACAAGAAGAGGTTAATTTTCCTCTTTCCATTAATTCTTTACTTTCACTAATCGCAACCATATCAGCGCCTAATGCTGCTTCTGCAACGTCATAGAATCCAAGTTTCTTTAAAGCAGCTATGATTTGTCCGTTCTTATATTCAATGAAATTTCCTCCAATTGAAGGAGCAACTACTGCAAAAACCTTATATTTTGTATTATTTTCACTGTTCTTTAAGATGTCAATAATTTCACTAATATAGCTTACGTCAACAATCGCACCAAATGGACAAGTGTATACGCAAGCACCACAGTGAATACATTTTGCATCATTAATTTGAGCTGCGTTTGTTTCTGGATTTGGGCTAATTGCTTTTTGTTTACAGGCTCTTTCACATGGTCTAGTTCTATTTTCAATAGCGCTATATGGACAAGACTTAGCACACATACCACAGTTTACACATTGAGACTTATCAATATGAGCTCTTAAGTTTTCATCAAAAGAAATACATTTCTTTGGACATGCTTCCGAACATCTATGAGCAATACATCCTCTACATGCATCACTAACTGTATAACCGCCAAGAGGACATTCATCACAAGCAATTGGAATAACTTTGATTACGTTTTCATCCATTTTTGAGTTGTGAAAAGTCGCAATTTTAATTCTTTCTTGAATAATTGCTCTTTCTTTATAAATGCAGCAACGCATTGATGGTTTTGGTCCAGGAATAACTTCTTTTGGAATATCATAAAAAGATTCTTTTAAATCACCTTGGTCTAGGTGCGTGATGACTCTTTTTAAAACGTTATATCTTAGTTCTTGAACTCGCGTATCAAACTTTGGCATATTTTCTAATTCTCCTTGTTAATGTCTTAAAAGGCGCTTAAGGATTTTATCCTATTAAGCGCCTTCTATTATAACCTTATCTAATCCTTAAATCTTTGATTTTCCTTTAACGTAACCAGTATATGCTTGTTTCATGATTTCTTGCATATCTTTAACTAAAGGAATTCTTGGGTTACAAGGTGTACATTGATCTTCAAATGCTCTATAGGATAATTCTTCTAAGCTATCCATCCACTCTTTTTCATCAATGCCTTCAGCTTTGAAGTTCATCTTTTCACCACATTCAATACCTAAATCATAGATAGCATCAGCAAGAGCTCTAACACCTTCTTCAGTTGTGTTGAACTTAAGTCCTAAGAGTCTAGCGATGTTAGCATATCTTTCATTAGCATCATAAACGTTATATTTTGGCCAAGTTCCAAGTTTTTGTGGAATTTCACCGTTATACATAACTACGAATGGTAATAAAACTGCATTGGTTCTTCCGTGTGGGACATGGAATAAACCACCAATCTTATGAGCCATTGAGTGGTTCATACCTAAGAAAGCATTAGCAAATGCCATACCAGCCATTGTGGAAGCATTGTGCATTTTTTCACGAGCTTCTAAATCGTTCTTACCGTTTTTAACACATCTTGGTAAGTATTTGAAGACCATTTGAGCAGCTTGAATAGCAAGAGCATCTGTATAGTCTGTGGCAAGCATACTGACATAAGCTTCAAGAGCGTGAGTTAAAACGTCCATACCAGTATCGGCTGTAACAGAAGCTGGAAGGTTAGTTGTAAATTCAGCATCAACAATAGCGATTGTTGGAGTTAATGAATAGTCTGTTAATGGGTATTTTTTACCATTAGCTTTATCGGAAATAACAGCAAATGGAGTAACTTCACTACCTGTACCAGAAGTTGTTGGGATACAGATAAGTTTGCTCTTCTTACCAAGTTCAGGATATTTGAAAGCTCTCTTTCTGATATCCATGAATTTTTGCTTTAAGTCATCGAAATTGACTTCTGGGTGTTCATAGAATAACCACATACCTTTAGCAGCATCCATTGCTGAACCACCACCTAAAGCAATAATTGTATCTGGTTCAAAGGAAGTCATGAGTTCACAACCTTTCTTAACTGTTGTGATATCTGGATCTGGTTCAACATCTGTAAAGAGTTGAATTGTAACTTCGTTTCTTCTTAATTTAAGTTGATCAATAACTTTTTGTAAGAAGCCAAGTTGAACCATTGATTTATCAGTAACGATAAATACTTTGTTAACGTTCTTAGCATCTTTAAGATATTGAATACTATTTCTTTCAATATAAATTTTGCTTGGAACTTTGAACCATTGCATATTATTTCTCCTCTTACCAATTCTCTTGATGTTAATTAAGTTAATAGCACTAACGTTACCACTGACACTGTTGTGACCATATGAACCACAGCCGAGGGTCATTGAAGGTAAATAGGAGTTATAAATGTTACCAATACCACCGAAGGAAGTTGGTTGGTTCCAAATAATTCTACAAGCTTTCATTCTGACACCGAATGCATCAACAAGTTTCTTGTCAGCAGTGTGGATACATGCAGAGTGTCCAAGACCATTAAATTCAACCATTGCTTCTGCTTTGTTGAAGCCATCTTCTGTTGAATTTGATTTAATTAAAGCTAAAACTGGTGAAAGTTTTTCTCTTGACATTGGTTCTTCTGGACCAACTTTTGAACATTCAACCATTAAGATTGGAGTTTCTTTTGGTACAGTAAATCCAGCTCTTTCAGCAATTTCCCATGCTGGGTGACCAACGATTTGTGGGAAAACGCCAGTAACAACACCATCTTTATTTGGTTGGAACATTAATTTTTCAAGCATAGCTTTTTCTTCTTTATTACAAAGATATGCGCCATACTTTTTAATATCTTTAACAAATTCGTTATAGATTTCTTTATCAATAATAGCAGCTTGTTCAGAAGCACAAACCATACCATTATCAAATGCTTTTGACATTAAAATGTCGTTTGCAGCTTGAGCAACATTACATGTTTTTTCAACATAAGCTGGAACGTTACCAGCACCAACACCTAAAGCTGGTTTTCCGCAGCTATAAGCAGCTTTAACCATGGAGTTACCACCAGTTGCAAGAATACATGCAACACCTGGATGTTCCATTAATGCGGTTGTAGCATCAAGTGATGGATGTTCAATCCATTGAATGCAGTTTTTTGGAGCGCCAGCTGCAACAGCTGCATCTTCAATAATTTTTGCAGTTTCAACACAGCATTTTTGTGCATTTGGGTGGAAACCGAAGATAATTGGGTTTCTAGTTTTTAATGAAATTAAGGATTTGAAAATAACTGTACTTGTTGGGTTTGTAACTGGAGTAACGCCAGCAATAACACCAAGTGGATCAGCAACTTCAGTAATACCAGTAACTGGGTCATCACTAATAACACCGACAGTTTTTAAATGTCTCATTGCATTGGTAATGTATTCACATGCAAATAAGTTTTTAGTACATTTGTCTTCGAAAACACCTCTTTTGGTTTCTTCAACAGCAAGACGGGCAAGATATTCGTGGTGATCAAGAACTTTTGTTGAAACTTTAGCAACAATGTAATCGACTTGTTCTTGGTTAAGCTTTTCAAATTCGTCTAAGGCAGTAAGTCCTTTCTTAACTAAGCCATCAACTTCTTTGACTGCTTCAGGATTTAAAACTTTATCCATTTTTTAACCTCTCCTTTTCATTCTTAAAATAAAGTTCGTAGGATAAAACAGCAAGAGATGTTGCAAGATTAATGTTTGAGACAATAATATCTCTAGGAACATTAATTTTAGTTGGAGCAAAGTTCCAAATTGCTTTAATCTTTGCTTTTACTAATGCATCTGTAACCACTTGGGCTGCATATCCAGGTACAGTTATAATACCGATGTGAGCATTTAATTCAGTTAAAACATCTTCATTTAACTGGCTTACATCGTAAACTGGTTTTCCATTAACTTCTTTGCCTTTAGCTAAAGGATTGTTATCAAAAGCGGCAACAATTCGTAATCCAAAATCTTCAAATCCTTTATAGTGCAAAAAAGCGGTACCTAAACTACCGACACCTACTAAAACAGCGTTAGAAACACGGTTGAAACCTAAAATCGTTTCAATATCAGAAATTAATTGTGATATTTTACGTCCTTTGTTTGGAACGCCGCTTTCAGAACTAATAGAAGCTATGTCTTTTCTAACTAATTCATTGTTTAAATCTAAGCAATCCGCCAAAGTCTGTGAATTCACAGTCTTTAAACCATTGCTTTCGAGATTTTTTAAAACCCAGAGATAATCTGGTAAACGATGTAATTGGTTTTTTGTAAGTCTCTCTTCTCTCATTCTCGTAAGTCGGTATTTTTTTACCGAAATAATATTACATAAACTCCATTCTTTTTTAAAGTGGAATTTAAAGAAAAACGCTGAAAAAAATTATGAAAGCGCTTTCACAAACACTATAGAAAAAATAGCAAAAGAAAACAACCATTCATTTATGGCTGTTATCAGATAAATTTATTTATTTATGAATTAATTTACACAATCTTTAAAGAAGTTTGCTGTACATCCAGTTATCAAACAAAGTGTTGTTAACATTGCCGTTGCATTTACTCCAATAAATAAACCTAAATTTGTTACTAAAACACCTGGTGTAAATATATGGTAGAAAAAATAAATTATTTCAATAATTAATAAAATGATTGTGCCAATTAAAGTGTGCCTCATTGAACGGGCAGCAACAATGTTTTTAATGCACCAAATAGTTACCCAAACAAAAGCTATTATATAAAGGAAAAATAAAGAAGCATCAAAAATGTTAAAAACACTGTTGACTCCATTATATGCTACTTCAAATTCTTCTCCTCTTGTGACTAAATCAAACACTAAAGAGCACATTAATATGACAAAAAGTACAATATTAATTGATGAAGCAATTAAAATAAGTAATCTTCCTAAAAAGTTTCGCATAAAAAATATATTTAAAATAAAAAATTATTTAATTTTGTTCATCCTATAGCCAACGCCAATATCAGTTCTAATCAACTTAGATGATTTGTTATCGCGGCTAGTCTTTTTTCTAATACCAGCCATAAAAACACGTAAGCCATTTTGATCTTGACCATCTTTTCCCCAAACATGGTCGATAATATAATCATAAGTTAAAGTTTTTCCTAAGTTATAAGCAAGTAAAACAATTATCTTATATTCAAAGTTGGTAAAGTGGACTTCTACCCCATTGATATAGATAGTTTTAGCGTCATAATCGATAGTTAAATTGCCATTTATAAATAAATGCTTTTCTTCGTTAATTAAATAACGAAATTCTTTTCTAATTCTAGCTTCAAGTTCGGCTAAATTAATTGGTTTAACCATATAATCGTTAGCACCTGCATCTAAAGCCAAAATTTTTGTTTCAATTAAGTTTCTTGAAGAAACAACAATGATTGGTAAGGTGTTATTAAAAGTACGGATAGTTTGAATAAAATATATTCCATCTCTATCTGACAAATTGAGTTCAAGAATAGCCATATCAACTACATTTTTAATACAGAAATCTATTGCTTCTTGTGCACTATCAACGGAAGCGACTTTGTAGCCATTTTCCTTTAAATCATTTCTAATACGGGTTTGCCAAACTCTATCAGGTTCAACGATTAAAATTACTTTTTCCTTATCCATATCCGTGAATAATTATAACATATTAACTAAATAGTATAAGCAATTAAAATTTTCTGAAAGTTTGATGATAACGAATCTATTTAACTCTTTATTTATTTCTTTTTAATAATTTAAAGACAAATTATAATGTTAGAGAGGAAAAAGAAAGTGAAAAAATACGACTTTAATGAATTTGATAAATACACTAAAAAAGATAAAATCTATCTTATTTTTTATTTGATAATGTTCTTCTTATGTTTAGCAGTTTTAGCACTAAATATTACGGTTGTAGTTTTAAATCCAACTGATTACACTTCAATGGCTTTTATATGTGTATTTGTTTCAATTTTAATCTTCTGTTCTTATCTATTAATAAATTATTTAGTTATTCCAAAAGAAGTCTTAACTTTAGATTATGAAAAGGAAACAATCACTATTAATAAAAGAATTGGCAAACCAATAATATTAAGGCTAGATGAAATCAATGAAGTAAGGGTTTTAGATAAAAAAATGTTTTTTAATGTTATCAACTTAGGTAGTTTATATTTTTTAACAAACAATAAAACATATAGAGCTAAATATCTAATATCACCAAAATATTTAGCAATTACTTTGAATATTTATATTACATCAGCAAAGGAGAAAAAAGACTATGTTGAATAAAGGCAATGTTTTAACTCAAAAAGGCACTTTAACTGAAGAAGGTTACTCCTTTGAAGAAGTAAAAAGATATAACAAGGATAATATACCTTCTCTTTATTGTGCGCGTTTAAAAGAGTGGGATTATTATTCTTTTTTAAACGATAAAATGGGATTTTTATTGACTGTTGCTAACAACACTTATATGTCCTATATAAGTTGTTCTTTTGTTGACTTTGTTAATAAAGAATATGAAACAAAAACATACTTAAATGTGGGGTCAAACCATATAAATCTTCCTCACTCCCCTTTAAAAGGTAATATTAATATTAGTGATAAACGATTTTATATAAGTATTAAAAAGGAGACAAACTCAACTAAAATCCTTGCAAAACTTAATCATTTTGTTAAAAAGATGGATTTAGTCTTAAATTTTGATGTTACTAACACAAACCTTGGCAACTCACTTTTTATCCTTCATCCATTTAAAAACAAACATCACTTCTACTATAACTTCAAAGAAAATTTATTGATTGCAAACGGTTATATTAAACTCGGTGACAATAAGACTCCTTTTAAAGGTGATGGTGTTTATGATTGGGGAAGAGGCGTTTGGCCTTATTCAACAGAATGGTATCGGATTTCAACTAGCAAAACTAAAGAAAATTCTTCACTTGGATTTAACTTAGGTAATGGTTTTGGTATCGGCAAAGACAGTGAGAACATTGTTTATTTTAATAACGAGAAATTTAAATTAGATGATTTGATCATCAATATTCCAAAAACAGAAAAAGGCAAAATTTCATATTTAGAAAATTGGGAATTAAAAAGCAAAAATGGCGATATTAATCTTACTTTTACTCCACTTGTTAATCGCCATGATTCTTTAAACTTTGGTCTTTTATCCACTACTCAAAATCAAGTTTTTGGTCATTTTAATGGTCAAATTAAGACAAAAGAAAAAGTGCTCACATTTACTAATGAATTAGGTTTTATCGAGCACTTTAAAAATCGCTGGTAATTAAAATTCTTTATTAGAATAAGCTTTTTGAGATAGAAAATAAGCTCCAGTAAAGAAAGCAATTGAAAGACCGAAAAATATTAATGCAACCAAACTTCCAATTAATACATTAGTTAAGCCAAATAAAATGTAGAGAACAAAGGCTGCGGTTTGAGCAACAAAAACTAACATTGTGGTAATTGCTGACCAAAGTCTCCCTTTAACACTGCCAAGAAATGTGCAAAGTGTTAAAGAAACTCCATTAGCAAGTAATGAACCACTAATACTAATCAAGAGAATATAAAAGCTAACTAAAAAATTGACATATGGATTTTGAAGAGTAGATATTAAAATACTAATAATTAATGCAGAAAGCCAACCAGGAATTGAAGCAACTCCTGCAAAAATAACTTTTTCATTAACTATGACTTTTCTACTTATTCCACTTGAGATAGCAAACTTATCAAAATTACACTTCTCATCTTGCTGAAAACTTAAGGCAATTGCACTGCAAGAATAAACTGGAAAAATGCAAAAATAGAAAAACGAACTATTTAATGCATTTTGCAATAGAGAAAGTTGATCAATGGTTTCTCCTGACTCGTTTCCATAACCTGAATCAGGATAATAAATTGAAACGATTTGGAAAAAGGCCAATACAGTAAATAGTAGAACAAGCAAGATAGATGTAATGAAATAGGTCTTTGTTTGTAAAATGTCTTTTAGCAACAATCCTTTAATTTTTTTCATAGTGTTTTCCCTTTAATCAAGAAGATTAAAATATCTTCTGCACTAGCTTTTTCAACATTAGGAATATTTTTATTTTCCTCACTATTTGAAATTAAAACGTCGTAATTCCTACCCATTTTCTTAAATCTTACTATTTTAAATTTATCAAAAGCGTCAAACTCATCTTCATTTAAAGTGAGTTTTAAGAAGCCTGAATCAATAACCTTCTTACTCTCATTTAAAATAATTTTTCCATTGTGTATGAAAATAAAATCAGTACATATTTTTTCCAAATCAGAAATAATATGAGAAGAGATTAAAATTGTGCGATCTTCGCCTTCTTCTATATAATCATTTAATAAAGTGCAAAATTCATCCCTTGCAACTGGATCAAGTCCGTTCATTGGTTCATCCAATATCAAGATGCTAGCGCCATGACACAAAGAAATAATAATATTAAACTTTGCCTTCATGCCTTTGGATAATTCTTTAATCTTTTTATTAACGTCAATATTAAATGTAGTCAAATATTTGAAAAATAAAGTCTCATCCCAATTTTCAAATGCACTTTTTAAGATGTTGTTAATGAGTCGAATTTTTAGATTATCAGGCAAACAAATTTCATCAAGCGTAAAGCCAAGTTTTTCTCTTTCTTCAGGTTCTAAGTCTTTCGATTCTTTACCATTAATTAATACATGACCCTCATCGAGATTAATAAGACTACTTATAGCTTTCATGGTTGTAGATTTACCACTTCCATTTTCTCCAACAAAGCCATATATATGTCCGCTTTCAAGTTCAAAACTCACTTTATCTAAAGTAAAGTTCTTATATTTTTTAACTATGTTATCAACTGTTATTAATGAAGACATAAACTAATATTCAATCTTCTTTGCATTTAAAAATACTAAACAAGCAAGAGTTTTTGCATCTTTAATTACGCCTTGTTTAACTAACTCATTAAGTTCATCAAGTGTATATTCTTCAACTTCAAGAGCTTCATTCTCATCAAGGTGCTGGTCTCCTTTTTGAAGTTCGCAAGCAAAATAACAATAAATAATTTCATTTGTATATGCGCAGCTAGGATAAATTTCGCCAAGATAGACAACCTTGTTTGCTAAATACCCAGTTTCTTCTTGAAGTTCACGAGTTGCAGTTTTTAATGGATCTTCGCCTTCATCACATTTTCCTGCTGGAAATTCATAAATTACTTCATCATAAGGATAACGATATTGCTTTTCTAAAATAAATTTACCATTTGGAAGTAAAGCCATAACGCAGCTTGCCTTACAATGATTTACATATTCACGATATGATTCGTGTCCATTTGGGCACAAAACTTTATCTTTATAAACATCAATAATCTTCCCTTTATAGATAACTTCGGAAGACAGTTTTTTCTCTTTTAAATCCATAGTTTCCACCTTCACGAAAAATATTTTATCATATATAGGAAAATATATAGTAAAAGTTATGGCAAACATTATTGATTATCTTAAAAAATATGGAAATTCGTCGTTTGAAGAAGAAAGTTTTAACGAATTGGATGCAGCAATCTTTGCTCGTTTAAGTTATATAGACTATGCTTCATTAATAAATTCTAGAAAATATTGCTCAAAAAAGAATCTATTAAAATTGTCTGAAGAGATTATTAAATTAAACGACTCTACTCGTTTTAGATTGAACGAAGACAACATCCTTTTACAAACTATTTCTACATCAGCACGTTACAAAGACATTTATATAAGAACTTATGTTAAACAAACCGACCAAAAGAAAGTTAAACAATTTTCTGCTGTTACATTTATTAGCAAAAGCAAAAGAAATAGTTTTATCTTAATTTCTTTTAGAGGTACTGATGGAACATATACTGGATGGAAAGAAGATTTTGAAATGTGCTATAAACCTTTTATTCCTTCTCAAGATCAAGCGAAAAAATATGCATTAAAAACGACACGTTTTGCTTTTAGAAAGAAAATTATCTTGGTTGGGCACTCAAAGGGTGGAAATTTAGCAATCTATTCTTCGGTATTTTTAAACCCAAAAAGAATAGAAGCAATATATGTTTTCGATTCCCCAGGATTTAATAAGTCTTTTCTTGCTGACGAAAAATATCAAGCCATTAAACCATTAATAAAAAGTTACTTACCTCAAACATCAATTATTGGTCGCTTGCTTTATAGTGATAATCAGATTGACATCGTTGATTCAAATAAATCACTTCTTAATCAACATAACCTTTACAACTGGAACATTAATGATGTGACGTTTTCGAAACTTTCTAAATTTACATATATCTCAAACAAAATTAACGATGTAATTAAAAGAAATCTTGAAAGCATGACCTACGAAGAAAAGATAGAATTCGTCGAATCACTTTTTAGTATTATTAAAGAAATGACAGATGACGATGTCATTCAATTTTCGGATTCTATTTTCAGTTTCATACTACGCTTTAATAAAATATTAAAAACAAAAAGTGATGAAACAAAACGTCTTATTTTCTCTATATTTAAGAAAAGCAAATATGAAGAAGAAATAAAAAAGGTAGAACCAATAAAGAATAAGAAATCTATAGTCTCATCTATTTTTGGTAAGTTCAAAAAAGACAAACAAGAAGATCTTCCTGTAATTGAAAACGAAATAGAAAATTAAAATTAACTCTTACAAAAATAAGGTACTATAATAAGTCTGGTATGAAGCCTGCACTTTTAAACTACATAAAGCAACTATTTATCCTCTTAGTTATTGGGGCTCTCTCAGGGTTAATAGTTGGATTATATCAACTTGGAATCCAAAATATCGTAAAAGTTTCAACTTTTATGTATTCTTCAAAAGACGCCTTCATTTTATTCATTTTGATATTTTTAGTGTCATTCTGCATGGTTTTTAATAATATTCTTATATTAAAAGATGCTGCTATTGACGGTTCTGGTATCCCATCACTGAAGCTTTCGCGAAGGCAAAATAAACCTATTTCTTTTGTTAAAGATATACCTTGTCAGATACTAAATTCTTATGCTTCAACATTTACTGGCTTCCCATTAGGAAGCGAAGGCCCATCAGTAGTTTTAGCTAGCAAAATAAGTTATGGGGTCAATAAATTGTTTAGAAACGAGAACAAAACACTTGATGAGTTGGCTGAAGGCGTAGGTTTTGGCTCTGCTTTTTTATCTCCATTAGCTGGTTTTTGTTATAGTATAGAAGAATCACTAGAAAGCAAGGTTACTTTTAAGAAAATTATAAGCGCAATAATCATGATGCTGAGTGCATTTATAATTACTTCTTTAATTAATAATAATCATCTTTTATCAATTACTTCTTTCGAAAAACTATCATTAAATGACTCTTATATCTATGTTTTTATTCTTATTATAAACGTAGTAGTTTCATTTATATTCATCAAAATAATGCTTGTTTTACGAGCTTTTTTCACAAAATATAATAAAAATAAGTTTATTAAATTCCGTTCAATACCGCTTTATATTATCACATTCATATTAAATATTTTCTTATTAGACTTAATGCAATCCGGCGGAAAATTAATTTCTTCAATCGCAACAAGCCATACTCTTTATATTGTTATTCTAATTCTTGCTTTTCGTTTTTTACTTACTGCTATATCAGGAAGTGGAGATATTACTGGCGGTCTTGTTATTCCAATAATGGCTATTGGAGCAATTAATGGAGAGATAGTTTCAATAATATCTTCAAACATATTCGGATTTAATTTAGATAATAGCCAATTAATATGTTTAATGTCAGCTTTAATGATGTTTGCCATTACCATTCAAACACCATTTACTGCCATCTCACTTCTCTTTTCAGCAATATTTACTTTTACAGAAGACATAACGCTTGCCTTATCAATAATTCCATTGTTTACTTTAGCAATATTTTTTGGATATATCATAATGTCACGATTACTAAAACAAAAGTCACTTTATGAAGGAATGATTAAAGTCTCACTCAAATATCAAAGCAAATAAAAAGTTGAGTTAATTCATAATTCAAACAAGATTTTTATAAATATATTTGCTAAATCCTATTTAAATTTTTGAATTTAACTCAACTTCTGCTTACTTTTTAAGTGATTTAAGCATTAATTCATTTAAATTTTTAATGAAAGTGGCTTTATCTTCGATCTCAAAACCTTCTAGAAGCATAGCTTCGTCATAAAGAACATCTGAATACTTTTTAATAAGTTCTTTATCACCTTTAAATTCACTAATAGCCTTAAAGAGTTCATGATTTGGATTGACTTCTAAAACTTTACTAGCTTTAGCTTTTTCATCTCCAGGAACCTGATTAATTGTTTGCTCCATTGAAAGAGATAGCCCATTTTGTGTTGAAATACAAACTGGTGAATCCACAAGTTTTGTTGATAAACTAACTTTATCAACCTTTGCTCCAAGTGAGTCTTTGATGTTATCTAAAAGTTCTTTATTTTCTGCTTCTAATACTTCAAGTTTGCTTTTTTCATCATCACTAAGAGATTCTTTGTCATGGGCACTAATATTTCTAAATTCAACTTTTTCATACTCATTCATCATAGTAAAAGCAAACTCATCAATATCTTTTGTTAAGAATAAGACATCGATTCCGTCTTTCTTAAATTTTTCTATTTCAGGTAAAAGTTGAATAGATTCAATGCTCTTTCCGCTAGCAAAATAGATATACTTTTGCCCTTCTTTCATATTCTCTTTATAACTTTTAAGATCAATTTCTTTTTCGTTGTTTAATGATTTAAAAACAAGTAAATCAGCTAAAAGATTCTTTTTGAAACCATAACTTGAATAAATTCCATACATTAAGTGATCACCATACAATTTATAGAATTTAAGATACTTGTCATAATCACTATTTTTTAAATCTTTTAAATTAGAGATAACTTTATTTTCAATAGTTTTACTAATCTTCTTAAGTCTTGGATCTTCTTGAAGCATCTCACGAGAAATGTTCAATGTTAAGTCATTAGTGTCAACAAGTCCTTTTATAAACTTCAAATAATCAGGAACTAATTCTTTAGCTTTTTCTTTGATAAAGATACCTTTAATGTATAGCTTTAATCCCTTTTCATAATTTTGAGAATATAAGTCATATGGGATATGGGAAGGGACAAAAATTAAAGAATTGAAACTTACCATACCTTCAACATTTAAATTGATTGAAAGTAAAGGATCATCAAAATCGTTAAAGTTTGCCTTATAGAAAGAATTTAAATCTTCCTCTGTAACTTCACTTTTGTTCTTTTTCCATAAAGGAATCATAGAGTTTAAAGTTTTAATAACAGTTTGCTCTTCACCATCGGTAAAATCTTTATCGTCTTTATTCTCTTTTGAAACCTTTTCGACAACTTTCATCTTAATTGGATAACGAACAAAATCACTATATCTTTTAACTAAAGATTCAATCTCATAATTTTCAAGATATTTATCATAGTTTTCATCTTCTTCGTTTTTTCTTAAATGAAGAACGATTCTGGTTCCACTGTCTTTAATATCTTCTTCATCAATTGAATAAGTGGATTCGCCATTACTTGTGAAAACATAACCAGAATTTTCATTGACAGATTTTGTATGCACTTCAATGTTATCAGCGACCATAAAAGCGCTATAAAAACCAACACCGAATTGACCAATAATATCTAAATCATTCTTTTCTTTTGCTTCTTTTATTTTATTTAAAAATTCCTTACTTCCGCTATGAGCAATAGTTCCTAAATTTTGAATTAATTCCTCTTTGCTCATGCCAATTCCGTTATCAGTAATTGTTAACGTACGATCTTTTTTATTTGGTTCAATCCAGATTTCATAATTCTTTCCAGGGACTTTGCCCTCGCTTGTTAATTCTAAATATTTATATTTATCAATTGCGTCGCTTGCATTAGAAATTAATTCTCTAAGAAAGATTTCTTTATTAGAATAAATAGAATTAATCATTAATTGTAATAATTCTTTGCTCTCAGCTTGGAATTCTCTTGTTTCAGCCATAAATATCTCCTTTTTAATAATGAAAAAGAGTTGATGAGTTATTAGAAGCTCACCAACTCAATTCGTTTACTTTTTTATTTGATTTCAATCTTTGTTGGTTCTTCGCTATGTTTAGTTGCATCAATTTTTGGAAGAGTGATTGTAAGAACACCATCACTATATGTAGCATTAATATCTTTTTCCTTATAAGCATCTCCAACATAAAATGATCTAGACATTGAACCATAGTATCTTTCTTTTCTTAAAAATTTACCATGTTTGTTCTTTTCATCATTTTCATTTTTGACAATATAACCAATTTCAAGATAACCATCATTAAGTTTTAAGTTAATGTCTTCTTTTTTAGCGCCAGGGATATCAACTTTGAGAACATAATTATTATCATTTTCTTGGATATCTGTTTTCATAACATTATTCTCAAATCTATGATATGCTTTTGGAACTGTAAAGAAGTCATCAAAATCATCAAAGAATGGATCTCCTAAAAAACCTAATTCATAATTTTTTCTACTCATAATAAGTACCTCCTAGCACTCTTCATTCCTAAGTGCTAACTATATTATAGTTCACAAATTAGCACTGTCAATAGGCAACTGCTAATATTTTTAAAATTATTTTTATTATGTTTTTTAGTCAAGTTTTACATTAATTCTTTTAAATATATACCATAAAATAAGTCAAATTTAATTCCTTTTATTAGAAGTGGTTTTATGATATATTTTAACTACACGAAAAATTGAGGTACAAATAATGAGTTTTAAATTAACTATAGATGGGACTACCCATGTCTTTGACAAAAAAGTCGAATTACTAAGTTTAACTAACGGCGACAAAGATATAATATGTGCAACTGTTAACGGCCGTGTTAGAGAGTTAAATTATGATGTTTATTACGATGCAGACATTAAATTTTTAAAAGTAAACGATCATGATGCTATGGGAATTTACGAAAGAGGAATACGTTTCCTTTTTGCAATGGCTACCCATAATTTATATCCTGGTTTAAGATTTAGATTAACATATAGCGTTTCTAGAACAATCTATGCTCAAATTGATGCTGGAGATTCTGTAACCAAATTTTTAACCGAAGACATAGTTAACAAAATTGAAGCTGAAATGCATCGTATAGTTGATGAAGATTATCCTTTCAAAAGACTTATCAAGTCTAACGAGGAAGCTGAAGAAATTTATAAAAAATTCGGCCTATATGACAAATTAGAAATTCTTCCATTCCGTACAGAAAAAACTGTTCATTTTTATGATTGTAATGGTTATTACAACTATATGTATGGAAAAATGGTACCAAGTACGGGATACCTTAAAGACTTTAAATTGCTCTTCTACACTCCTGGTTTAGTTATTCAATATCCTAGAAGTGAAGTTGGTGGAGATATTCCTGAATTTAAAGATGAACCAGTATTTTCTGATTCATTAATTCGTGCTCAAGAATGGAGCGATCTTGTTGATTTGTCCACCGTTTCTCACATCAATAATCGCATCAAAGACAATGAATTAAGTGTAGTTGAATTAATTAATCTTTGTGAAGACCGCCACAATAGAATGCTTTGTGAATTAGGCCAACAAATCGAAAACAACATCAAAAAAATTCGTTTAATATGTATTGCTGGTCCTTCAAGTAGCGGTAAAACTACTTTTGCTGATAGATTAACCGTAGAACTTAAATGCCGCGGCATTAATCCTGTTCGTATATCAATGGACGACTACTATAAAAGAAGAGAAGATGTCCCTAAAGATGAAGACGGAAACTATGATTTTGAATGTACTGAAGCTTTAGATATTAAACTTTTTAATCAAAATCTTGTTGCTTTATTAAATGGTTTAGAAGTTAACTTGCCATCATTTGACTTTAAAACAAATGATCGTGTTTTTAACCGTAAATTAAAAATTGGGCCAAATGATCCGATAATTATCGAAGGAATTCATGCTTTAAACGAACAAGTTACCTCATCAATTCCTAAATATTTAAAGTTTAAAATTTACATTTCGCCTCAAGCACAAATTAATCTAGATAACGAAAATCCACTTTCTTTAACTGATATTAGACTCTTAAGAAGAATAGTACGCGACAACCAATATCGTGGAAGCGACGCAGAAGAAACAATTTCCATGTGGCCAATAGTTAGAAAAGGCGAATTCAAATGGATTTACCATACACAAGAAGACGCAAATTACGTTTTTGATAGCTTCTTAAACTATGAACTTTGTGTTCTTAAAAAGCATGCACTACCATTACTTCAATCCATTGACAAAGAAGGGGAATATGGTCCAGATGCTGAAAGACTTATCAATTTACTAAAGTATTTTAAAGATATTGATGAAAAATGGATTCCATGTAGTTCTTTATTAAAAGAATTTATTGGTGGAAGTTGTTATCGAGACGCAAAATAATTAATTATTCTTTTTTAAGTTTAATATTGTTTCTTAAAAAACTCTTTTGCATAACTGTGTATATCAAATGTAATTCCTTTAAATACACAGCTTTCATATTTTCATATTGCTTTACTACTTCCTCATTATTAACTGAACGATAATAGGCTTCAAAAATAACTTCTAAACGGAAGAATGATTCATAAAGATTTAATAAAGTTATTTCAAAATAATAAGATCTTTTTGAAAAAAGTAATAATGGGGAAGAATGAGCAATTTCACTTGCCATCTCATATACTTTTGAATAGTTATTTAAACCTGCAAGTTTCTCAACACCATCACGGAAATTAAGTTTCAATGGATCATCGGGATTTTGATTTTTCGCTGTGTATAAATAGCCATATTCAATATATTTTTTCATGTCTTTGCTTTTTAAACCATGCTCTTTCATTTCCGATTTAATTTGCTCAAAAATCTTATCTACTTCTTCTTTATTTTGAATTTGATTACGGTAAGCAAGAGCATAACGAATGTGTTTAAAATAAGCATCAAACATTTCGGCTCCGTTCTTAACAAGACAAATCATAATGCATTCGTTTTCATGCAAAGTTCGCCAAGTAGAAAAAGCTTCAGTTTCAAAACCATCAGTTAACAGATTAACAATGCACTTACCCATTTTCATGGCTTTAGTCAACATGTCGCGAATTAAAGAAGCGTTTCTATCCTTTACTTTAATACTTTCTAAGGTTCTCAAAGAGAAATTTAAGTATAAATCTAAAGTAGAAATTGGCGGATTAAATTTATTTAAAAAAGCTTCTGATTTAAAGTTTAATTTTTCATTCGTTAAGAATTTATCAGCACATAAACTACCAATTACTTGAATTTCTTCACTATCTTTCGTAATTAAAGAATGGTCTTTAATATTATGCGAGAATAGATAGAATTTATATTCATTTATAATGTAAAGAATGACAACATAATGATTAACATAAACATTAAAAGGATTATTCGTTTGAGCCAATATCTCGCTTATCGTTTCAGTTACTAAATCATAAAGTTCGTAAAGATTATCAAAATCTACTTCATCAGCTAATTTTCTTTCCTTTAAAAAGTTTACGAAAGTTTCTTTATTAAGCATGGATTTTCTCATGCCTTGATTATAAAATAAAATTCAAAAAATTGCCTTAAAAATCGTCTTTTTGACACTCTAATCTATGCTTTTGGATCATCAGGAAAAATTATTTTTTTGGTACTAATTGCTTGATAAATACGCATTGGCTTCCTTAATAAATTTATGCATATTACATCTAGACGCAGATTTTCTGAAATCATTTCTGAAAGTAAAGTGGTTTCTTTAGAAGATAATTTTGTACTTCGCAAAGGAAAATGGTTAACAAAATCAAAATAGAACCCAACCTTACGATATATTTCTAAACGCACTTCTTTAGCGAATAATAAAGTGTAATAACTAACCCCATATGAACTTTTAATATAAGCTTCATGAACATTTAAATGATTTTTTATAGAAAGATTACCCAGTGTAAGTTTTTGCTCACCAATACCTCTTAAGCTAATATATCCATGAATTGAAAGATAAATTAGAAATGAATCCCTGTCTACTTTGGGTCGATCAGTAAGAACTAAAATCGAATTTAGCTCCAAATACATTTGTTGAAATGTTAGTGGTTCATCGGCTATTTCGTTAAGTAAACCTAGTGACGAAAAAAGTAACTCATTAAAAACCATACTCCCTCCTCTAATCGGATTTTAACAAGCAATTATAATTATTTATATAGGAGCCTCCCTTGTTAAAATGCACTAACAATCTAACACGTAAAACAGTTAAAAACAAACACTATTTTTTCGATTAGTTTCTCAAAAAAGACGAATATTATCGTCTTTTTAGACGAAAAGCCAGCAAATCTCAAAGCAATTTTCCTATATCGTTAATGAAAATTTTTTTATTTTATTCGCCTTCTTTGTTATTTATAGTAGATAATTGATGTCAGGAAAAAGATTTTAAATTAGAAATAATTGGTAGTAAAGATAATGGCATTGTGCTATTTTCAGCAATAATTCATTCCAATTTTATTAAATTCTCTTTATCAAAAATAAAAAAAGTCATCTTTTTAGGATGACAAAAAAAGCCCGGCAACGTGTTATTCTTGCATTTCTGCTACCTTCACCACTGCAGTGCTTAACTTCTCTGTTCGGGATGGGAAGAGGTGTGTCCACTGCGTCATCGTCACCAGACTTATCAAGAGAATACATTAATTATTCCCTGAAAACTAGATATTCTTTAGATATGTTCTTTCATTACCCAAATTTTATTTAATCTCTTAAAATCTTATGAAATTAAGTCCTCGATCTATTAGTAATGGTCGTCTAAATGCCTCACAACACTTACAACTCCATCCTATCAACCTCTTGACATTAGAGGGATCTTACTTCTTGCGAATGGGAAATCTCATCTTACGGTAGGCTTCGCGCTTAGATGCTTTCAGCGTTTATCCTTTCCATGGGCAGCTACTCAGCCATGCTTCTGGCGAAACAACTGATATACCGTTGCCATGTTCATCCCGGTCCTCTCGTACTAAGGACAAGTCCGTTCAAATTTCCTACGCCCACGACAGATAGGGACCAAACTGTCTCACGACGTTTTGAACCCAGCTCGCGTACCACTTTAATTGGCGAACAGCCAAACCCTTGGAAGGTACTTCCCCTCCAGGATGTGATGAGCCGACATCGAGGTGCCAAACCGTGTCGTCGATGTGAACTCTTGGACACGATCAGCCTGTTATCCCCAGGGTAGCTTTTATCCGTTGAGCGACGATCTTTCCACGCAGAATCGCCGGATCACTATGCCCTACTTTCGTACCTGCTCGATTTGTCGATCTCGCAGTCAAGCACCCTTATGCCATTGCACTCGAAATACGATTTCCAACCGTATTGAGGGTACCTTGGGGCGCCTCCGTTACATTTTGGGAGGCGACCGCCCCAGTCAAACTGCCCGTCTAACACTGTCCTGCAAAGAGTAAATTTGTCAGTTAGAATGATTGAAATCCAAAAGTTGTATTTCACCGTTGACTCCACCAATGCTAGCGCACTGGCTTCAAAGTCTCCAACCTATCCTACATATGAATTTCAAGCATTCAATATTAAATTACAGTAAAGCTCCATGGGGTCTTTCCGTCTAGTCGCGGGTAACCTGCATCTTCACAGGTATTAAGATTTCACCGAGTCTGCCGTCGAGACAGCGCCCAAATTATTATACCATTCATGCGCGTCGGAACTTACCCGACAAGGAATTTCGCTACCTTAGGACCGTTATAGTTACGGC
>OIEN01000195.1_pt1 | contig 44060 bp, 42 predicted proteins | sample 1581741 | NCBI WGS metagenome assembly OIEN01 (sample SAMN01760944, study PRJEB22395) | human gut metagenome | reverse complement strand
ACAGTCGCTATTGTTGTATATAAAGTTCAATACCTGTAGTTTAACGAATGCTTACATAAAATATATAGATTAAAGATTATAGTTGTACCTTGGTCTTTCTAGACGTAGAGGCATGATGGTCACAAAAAATCCCCTCCCGAATTCATTCATAACGAAGCGTTCAGGAGGGGATAACTTTTTCTGTATCTAGCTGTACGGATTATTTATATTCGTCCCAGCTCTTGATTTCGATGTCATCGATGCTCATCGTGCAGAAGGCATGGATGAAGGCACTTGCCAGACGGGCATTCGTAATCAACGGAATGTTCAGGTCGATGGCGGCACGGCGAATCTTGTAACCATTGTCGAGTTCGCCGGCAGTCAGGTCGCGCGGGATGTTGACTACCATGTCGATTTCTTTCTTGTGCAACATTTCCAGTGCCTGCGGTTTGCCTTCTTCGCTTGGCCAGAATACACGGGTATTTTCGATGCCGTTTTCAGTGAGGAACTTGGAAGTACCGCCTGTGGCGAAGATGTTGTAGCCTTTGTCCTTCAGTTCCTGTGCAGCTTTCAGCATTTCCACTTTCTGCTTCGGCGTACCGGTAGACATCAGGATGTTCTTTTCCGGAATGCGGTAGCCTACAGAAAGCATGGATTTCAGTACGGCACATGAAGTGTCTTCACCGATACAGCCTACTTCACCGGTAGAAGCCATGTCGACACCCAATACCGGGTCGGCTTTTTGCAGACGGTTGAAGGAGAACTGGCTGGCCTTGATACCTACATAGTCGAGTTCGAAGAGGTTCTTTTCCGGCTTTTCTACCGGCAGTCCCAGCATAACTTTCGTAGCCAGTTCGATGAAGTTGATTTTCAATACTTTGCTGACAAACGGGAACGAACGGCTGGCACGCAGATTACATTCAATCACCTTGATGTCATTTTCGCGGGCAAGGAACTGGATGTTAAACGGACCGGAGATGTTCAGTTCTTTCGCAATCTGACGGCTGATGCGTTTGATGCGGCGTACGGTTTCTACGTATAGTTTCTGCGGCGGGAACTGGATAGTGGCGTCACCTGAGTGAACTCCGGCAAACTCGATGTGTTCACTGATGGCGTAGGCAACGATTTCACCATTCTGTGCCACGGCATCCATTTCTACTTCTTTGGCATGTTCGATGAACTGGCTCACTACTACCGGATGCTTCTTGGATACGTAGGCAGCCAGCTGCAGGAAGCGTTCCAGTTCTTCCTGGTTGGAGCATACGTTCATGGCAGCACCGGAAAGTACGTATGACGGACGAACCAGTACCGGGAAGCCAACTTTCTGAATGAAGGCGTTGATGTCTTCCATGGAAGTCAGTGCGCTCCATTCCGGCTGGTCTACGCCGATGCGGTCGAGCATAGCCGAGAACTTGTCGCGGTCTTCTGCGTTGTCGATGCTCTTGGCGGAAGTTCCCAAAATGTGGATGTGCTGTGCATCCAGACGGAGAGCCAGGTTGTTCGGAATCTGTCCGCCGGTAGATACAATCACACCGTGCGGGTTTTCCAGGTCGAGGATATCCATCACACGTTCGAAGGTCAGTTCGTCGAAGTACAGACGGTCGCACATATCGTAGTCGGTAGATACGGTTTCCGGGTTGTAGTTAATCATCACGGAACGGTAGCCTTCCTTGCGGATGGTGTTCAGTGCCTGTACGCCGCACCAGTCGAATTCTACGGATGAACCGATACGGTAAGCACCCGAACCGAGTACAACGATGCTCTTGTGGTCGCCCAGGTAGTGTACATCGTTGGCCACACCGCTGTAAGTCAGATACAGGTAGTTGGTCTGTGCCGGATATTCAGCGGCCAGTGTATCGATTTGTTTCACTACCGGAACGATACCTACGCTTTTACGGTGCTTGCGAATGTCGAGGATGGCATCTTCCATGTCGCCTTCGTAACCAATGGCACGTGCCACCTGGAAGTCGGAGAATCCCTGACGTTTGGCTTTATAAAGAAGTTCGTTCGGAAGCTGTGACAGCAGTTTGTGGTTGTTGCCCCATTCGTGCAGTTCTTTAGAAGTCTGCATGATGTTCATCAGCTTGTCGAGGAACCATTTGTCAATCTTGGTAAGGTCGTGAATCTGGTCTACGGTGTAGCCGGCACGCATAGCTTTTGAGATGACGAAGATACGCTTGTCAGTCGGTTCACGCAATGCCTTGTCTACATCGGCAATCTGAAGTTCCTTGTTTTCTACGAAACCGTGCATGCCCTGACCAATCATACGCAGACCTTTCTGGATAGCTTCTTCAAAAGTACGTCCGATGGCCATGACTTCACCTACTGACTTCATGCTGGAACCCAGCTCGCGGTCTACGCCGTGGAACTTGCCCAAGTCCCAGCGAGGAATCTTACATACCACGTAGTCCAGTGCTGGTTCGAAGAAGGCTGAAGTGGTCTTTGTGACAGAGTTCTTCAGATCGAACAATCCGTAACCCAGACCCAGTTTGGCAGCGACGAAAGCCAACGGATAACCGGTTGCTTTAGATGCCAAAGCAGAAGAACGGCTCAGACGGGCGTTTACCTCAATCACGCGATAGTCTTCCGATTCCGGGTCGAAGGCATACTGCACGTTACATTCACCCACGATACCGATGTGGCGGATGATGCGGATGGCCAGTTCACGAAGTTTGTGGTATTCGCTGTTGGTCAGTGTCTGTGAAGGTGCGATAACGATACTTTCACCGGTGTGGATACCCAGTGGGTCGAAGTTTTCCATGTTGCAGACCGTGATACAGTTGTCGAAGCGGTCGCGGACAACCTCGTATTCTACTTCCTTCCAGCCTTTCAAGCTCTTTTCTACCAATACCTGCGGAGAGAAAGAGAATGCTTTTTCGGCCAGCACGTTCAGTTCTTCTTCGTTGTCGCAGAAGCCGGAACCCAGACCTCCCAGTGCGTATGCTGCACGGATGATGACCGGATAACCCAGTTCCTTGGCAGCACGGCGGGCATCTTCGATGTTTTCTACCGCTTCACTCTTGATAGTCTTTACATGGATTTCGTCCAGTTTCTGTACGAACAGCTCACGGTCTTCCGTATCCATGATGGCCTGTACCGGAGTACCGAGTACGCGGGCATTGTATTTTTCGAATACACCTGCCTTGTAAAGAGCTACACCGCAGTTCAGGGCTGTCTGTCCACCGAACGACAGCAGCACACCGTCGGGACGTTCCTTGGCGATGACTTTCTCTACGAAATAAGGAGTGACGGGCAGGAAGTAAATTTTGTCGGCCACACCTTCCGAGGTCTGCACGGTGGCGATGTTCGGGTTGATCAGGATGGTTTCGATACCTTCTTCCTTCAAGGCTTTCAGGGCCTGTGAGCCGGAGTAGTCGAATTCACCTGCTTCACCGATTTTCAGGGCTCCTGAACCTAACAGCAATACTTTCTTTATATTTTCTTTCATTGTCTTCTTTGTTTTAATGGATTACAGCAACTTTACAAATTCGTCGAACAGGAATTCTGTATCGGTCGGACCGCTGGCAGCTTCTGGGTGGAACTGTGCAGAGAACCAAGGGTTCTTCTTGTGGCGGATACCTTCGTTGGAGCCGTCGTTCATGTTGATGAAGAGCGGTTCCCAGTCGGCTCCCAGTGTGTTGTTGTCCACTGCATAACCGTGGTTCTGTGAGGTGATGAAGCATTTGTCTGTGCCCACCAGACGTACCGGCTGGTTATGGCTGCGGTGTCCGTACTTCAGTTTGTAGATTTTAGCGCCTCCTGCCTTTGAAAGCAATTGGTTACCCATACAGATTCCGAAGATAGGAAGTTTTTCGTTCTGCATGGCTTTGCGGATGTTCTGTACAGCCGCATCGCAGGTGTCAGGGTCGCCCGGACCGTTGGAGATGAACAGACCGTCGAATTGCAGGGAGTTGAAGTCGTAGTCCCAAGGCACGCGGATTACTTCTACGTCGCGCTTGAGCAGGCAACGGATGATGTTTGATTTCACGCCGCAGTCTACGAGCACTACTTTTTTCTTGCCTTCGCCTTCATTGTAGCGGATGATTTCTTTGCAGGAAACTTTGTCTACGTAGTTTACGCCGGCATAAGTGGCTTCAGGGATGTTGTCCGGTTCATCGTCGAACACGATTTTTCCCATCATCACACCATGTTCACGCAGCACCTTGGTCAGTTCGCGTGTGTCGATGCCCGTGATACCTGGAATCTGTTCACGCTTCAGCCAGTCGGCCAGGCTTTCTACTGCATTCCAGTGGGAATACTTTTCGCTGTAGTCGCTCACGATAATCGCTTCGGCATGGATTTTTTCGCTTTCCATGAAAGTGGGCAGTCCGTTTGCTTCGAACGTGAACGGAGGCACGCCGTAGTTACCGACCAGCGGATAGGTCAGTGTCATCAACTGACCGGCATACGAAGGGTCGGTCAAGCTTTCAGGGTATCCGGTCATTGCCGTGTTGAACACCACTTCACCGGCTACCGGTTTCTCATAGCCGAACGACTTGCCATGAAAGCGGCTCCCGTCGTCGAGGATTAATGTTACATTTCTCATCACCTTATTACAAATAATCTTATATATCTTGTATTATTATTCTCTTGCATTCGTATATACGAAAAAACGCCCGGATTTGCCGAAAAGCAATTCCGGGTGTATATAAAGGGAAACTCAAATATTCAGGGAAAAAATGACATGAAGAAAAAAAAGAATGGCTTCCGGCATTCATCCAGTCCGCCGGAACTCCGAATATGTGTGTATTCTTTCTATGTCTTAACCAGTAATCCATCAAGCTCTTTTGTCACGTCATAATTCGGAGTGCAAATATACACATTTCTGTTCAAATGAAAGGACGATTGTCGAAAGTTTTTACAAAAATATTTCTTTCTTTTCTTTTGATGACTGGAGAATGGTGCGGGTGGAAGGTATTTATGTGGAAAGTGGGGGAGTGAGAATTCGGAAAAAGCCTGGTGAAGATTGGGTAGGAAAGAAAGGTGAAAGTGCAAGGAATAGCGTAAAAAGTGGGTTTCATGGGCTTCTGAAATGATTTTTTTTGAAAAAAAACTGCTTTTTGTTTGGCAGGTTCCAAGAAAACTGTAATTTTGCAACCGTTTTCAACGAAACACGTTGCCGAAATAACTCAGTTGGTAGAGTAACTCATTCGTAATGAGTAAGTCGCGGGTTCGAGTCCCGCTTTCGGCTCCCATTTAGAACCGCTTATTACACTGTAAATTAGGCGGTTTTTCTATTTTCTACAGCTTATTGCGATGATTAAAAAAAAGGATTTGGATTGTAAATTTACAATTCTGTGAGTATCCCTGGAGTATCCTTAAATTTTTTAATCATTATGGCAACCCTATCACTTACTATTTTTAAGGCAAAAGTATTAAAGGACGGAAGGCATAAGATAAGAATTGCACTCCGCCACAAGCATGAAACAACATATATCGTCACACGATTCATTATTTCAGAGAACCAGTTTAAGAACGGCCAAGTCGTGAAGCATCCAGATGCATCTGCGATAAATCGGAAACTCAGGAACATTCTTGACGAACTTCAAGAGAAATTGGACTCTATAAAACATCTGGAACTTTATTCCTGCCGTCAAATTAAAGAAATCATATCTACTGACAATCTTTCCGAAGAACGAACTTTTTCATCGGCATGTGGAAGTTTTGTTGATTATCTTAAATCTGAGGGAAGAGATTCATACGCATTGTCTATTGAAAGGGTGGGGAGGTATTTTCGGGACTTTGCAAGGGGGGACATACTTCTCTCAGACTTAACCCCGTCATTAGTCCAGAATTTTGCGGCATTCATACGGAAGCGGAAAGTGACCGAAGCCACAGTAAACACAATGCTTGCTCAGATGAAGTCAGTAATCAACAGAGCGATAAGAGAGTGGAACATATCTTATGACATACATCCTTTTGTGACCACGCGAATATCTGCGGCTCCAATCAGGAAACTTGATTTGACGGTACAGAATTTTAACAAGATTCGTGAATCTTCACCAGAAAAGAGAAAGTTGATTATGGCACGTGACCTTTTTTGCCTTTCCTTTTATCTGGGAGGAATGAATCTTATAGACATTATGCAAACGGACTTTAGAAAAGACGTATTGGAATATTCACGTTCAAAGACTAAAGGAAGAATACAGTCGGATAACGTGGTTGCATTAACAATTCCATCTCAGGCAAGAGAGATAATATGCAGATGGATGGATAAAAGGACGGGAAAGCTCGACTTTGGGTATAAATTCACATATCACAACTTTTCTCAGTATGTTACGTATTCTCTTGGAGATTTGGCTGAGGAATTGAATATTGATGAACGAGTTACATTTTATTCGGCCCGGAAGTCTTTCGCCCAGTATGCCTCTGAAATAGGTATTCCTGACGGTATAATAGACTACTGTCTGGGCCATTCGGACAAATCAAAGGGAGTTATCCGATATTATACCAAAGTCCGGCAGAAACAGGCTGATATGGCAATATCTCGTGTGATTGATTACGTGGACAACCCAGAAAAATACAAGCAATATATTGAACTTCGGTCTGATATTATGATGATGAGAGGTTAGGGTTATATTCATATCTTTTTTAATAAGCTTTTTGAGATTATCTTTAAAATAATTTTCTTATATTTGAGAAGTATCAACTTTAAAATTTATTAATTATGAGATTTAGGTATTTTATTTTAACATTAATAGGTTTGTTCCTTTATTTTCCATCTAAAGCTCAAGAGACAAACTCTGAGAATTGGGTTTATATGGGTATCGTTTATGGTGTATATGATATACTAAAAAGTAGAAGTAAAGGGGAAGATGCAATTATGAGAGTAGGTGAAGATGTTTTTTTATATTCATCTTTTGATGGTAAAAAAATGGTTTATAAGATATTTGTGCCTACTGAAGATAAGACATATGACGTTGTGAAAAGTGTGAACTATACAGGAGAGGATATTAAGTGGTCTAGAAATGATAAGAATGTTATTTACATTCCATCTTTATCGGAAATGTATACTCACTATGCTGGTAAATACCATTTTGATGTAACCAGTGCCAAAAAACAATAAATTCCTTTATCAGTAAAGAAAACTTTATAACACTTTTTAAGAGGTAGAAATAATTCTCTACCTCTTTTTTAATTAAATTGCCACAAACTATAGTTTATCGTCACAGCCACAACCGGAGACAAACCATTTCGCCCGATACCATATCCAGCCGACAGACCAATACCCCAGCGTTTTGGTTTACTGACAACATCCCGATAAACATACTTCGTTTCATATATCGTCTTAGGATAAACCCTGATTTCATCAAGCCGTGGAGCCACGCCGCTGATTTTAGCATAGTAGTTGCTATCCTGATACTCTTTATACTCACGCAGGTGCCAGCAGGTGTCGCTCACATAAATGGTATCAGAGTTATCAATCCAGGCGATGTAAGCTTGCGGAGACAGAATGTACATTGTATCCACATCGACCTTTGTGACCACATGGACTGATGTAATGGTATCGGAATTACAGATATTCCCCTTAGTTGGTGAACGGCTGCACCATCCTAAACCGAAAGCCAGTACAGTTATTAAAAGATATGGTAAGTATTTCATGGCTTGACTACAATTTCAGGGATGAACGGATATTCCGTACACACATCGAAGCACGGACACATTTTCGTCCATTCCTCCGGTTCCACGACACCGTCTCCGTCCAGGTCAGGCGATGTGTCTCGGTGGCCCACCACTTCCACAATCTGGTACTTTCCGCAAAGTTCCTTAATCAGCTTTGCCAGCGCCTTCTTCTGTTCCGGCGTCCGGGTATCGGCTGCCTTTCCGTTTGCATCCAGCCCACCAATGTAACAGATGCCAATACTATGCTTGTTGTAAGACACACCGGAGAAACCTTTACTGTTACAATGCGCCCCATCTATCGTGAGCGAACGGCCAACTTCTACCGCACCATCAAGTCTTACCACATAATTGTATCCGATACACTGGAAACCACGGGCTACGTGCATCTGATTAATCTCCTTTCTCCCTATATCCTGACCAGCACGTGTCGCCGAGCAATGAATTATTATCGAATCTATTTTGTTCATATCATTAAATTATTTACATTTGTGAAAATCTTTTATTTTTTGGGGGTGCAGCAGCACCATTTTTTATTTCTTTTCATCCTTAGTTACTTCTTCGATAATCTCACCAGCAGCCGCATACTTTTTCTTAATATATCCGACCAGCAGCCGCTTAATGGAAACCCTGTTTTTGATTCCGTGAATCTCGCATACATGTTCCATGATACTGTCGAACTCGAAAACAATAGCCAGTCCCAACCCGCACATTGAACTGATTGTGTAAGAGCAAATACCGACTGGCTGGAGAATAGCAATACCCAGCATGAACCCCAATACCAGGTACGAATTATACTCGATGAACTTGCACATCGTCCGTCGGCCCGCACGGGAGAACCGGAAATCCTCACCACGCTTCACCACACTGTCGATGATTCCTAATACAAAGTCGGCCACGATCATCACAACGATGAAGGCCAGCATCCATCGAAGTTCAAACACTACATTCTTAATCTCTCCAATGAAAGAATAAGCCCCGGCAACCAGCAGCTGCGGGGCTATGATAGTAATCAGCTTTTCCATTATTCTTTTGTTTTGGAACCAAACAAATTGGCCAACCATTCCGAAGTAACTACCGATACAATTCCGGTCGATGCCAATGCGACAAATAAAGAGTCAATCACTACTACCCAAATACTTGCATCTTCCGGAGGGAATCCTAAATTCATCCACCAACTGAAAAAGGTAACGACTACGCCGACAGCAGCCGTCACCCACATTGTTACCCACTTATTCATAGGGTTCTGCAACTTTGAGGCAATAAAGCCTACTACGGAAGGCACCACTACGGTCACAAGTCCGGTGAAACTGGCAAATCCGGTCAAAAAATCCGGGCCAGAAGGTTCCACATTAGCGGAAGTCTCTGCGAAAACACTCACTACACACATCAACAGTGCGACACACATGAATACGAATCTTTTCATTTTACTATGATTTTAAATTAAACAAAAAACGCCCACAAGCGTATCCCTGCAATGGAACACGCTCATGGGCGCTGCTCATAATTTACGCACAAATCTACTCATTTACCTTCCTTTTACAGAGAAGGGAACAAGCTAAAAACAAACAAATGATAAAATGTTTCAAACTGATGAATATCGTCAGAATGAATTTTAGGCTATGACAATGAATTAAACCATAATCCAAGTGCAACCGCTGCAAAAATTGTTATGCATCCGGCAACAGAGGCAACTACATCCATCCAATCCGCTTTATCATCAAGGAAGATTTCTTTTACCACAGACAAAACTACAACTACTAAGGTCCCAACTAAAATACTTGAAATCTTGTCCCACGAACTTGTGTTACACTTTTGGAACATGACAACAAATGAGATAACTGCACAAATCCATGCTCCACCCAAGAAATGCAAGACTTTGTCGTTCCCGACCTTTTTCACCAAATCATCCAGTTCTTTCATATTATCTTAGTTTTATATTAAACAAAAAACCCATGAACCTCATCCGATAAGGATAAAGCTCATGGGCTTCTCACAAATTTACGTTTACAAATATATTGTTTATTCTTTCAATATCAATATATTATCTGCAATATTATGTAAAATATAAGTTTACATTCAAGAAATCCTTCTTTTTCCAACCTTCCGACAAGGCGTCCTGTATGTGCCTCATTGCCTTCATATAGAAGTTCTGAAGCTCTTCCAACGTATCGAATGTCCGATAATACGGAGCATCTCCCGCACCGAACCTGAACGTCACAGGAAGATTCTGTCCGTTCGTCTGTACAGCGAGGTCATAAGCAGCTTTGTAATTGAACTGGTTCTCACTTGACAGCCATACAGGCTGACCATCATATTCAAATCCGGACAGGATACGTTCGTCTGTTTCGTCATTGTACCACTTAGATACAAGCAAGCGAATTTCCTCCGCATCCGGTTTGTGGTCAAGCTCCTCTTCCATATAGGAAGCTGAGCCGTCCTCATTCGTTTCCACGTCCCAACGGACGCGCCACTTATTTTTTACCGGGTTCGTGCATTCCAGCAACGACACTCCGGCACTTCCTTCTACTCGTTTCATGTCATGTAAAAACATATTTGGTTCGACCTTTGCCGAAAGTCTCGCTTTTGATAATAGTCTCAAAAGGAAAACCGTCAGGCATTTCTCTGACTTGAGCAAGGATATTTTTCATCTCCTCACTGTTTGTGAAGAATTTACATGCTTCGCCGTTCTTCTCAATGGCGACAATGCATCTGTCTTCACCCTGTTCTGTTTTAATACCCGTCTCAAAGTCTTTGACTATGATAGGCAGGTTTACCAATTCCCGGATGCTGACAACCGATCCAGGGAAGCGTTTCTTTCCGTCTTCCGGTTTGTACGAAACATTCAAATCTTTAAATGATTTCATTTTTTTGTCTGTTAATTTATAAAACAACTTATTACAATCGGCGTGTTTTGCCATCCCATAAAAGGACGCTACCAGTTCACGACGCCTTCTTCTCGACTTGACCTCGTGCATTTTTCGGGCAAACTTCTGTTTGATACGTTTACGCAGCAGGACATAATCCGGGCGAATCACATATCCAAGGAAGTCTATTCCCTCGTCCACGGGGAACACTCTTTCATTTGGCTTTATAGTAAGCCCGATAGAGTTCATCTGCCCATGAACAGCATCACGAATCTTCCACAATTCCTCTTTCGTTTCACCAAGCACGACACCGTCATCGCAATATCGGTAGAAATGACGGACACCGTACTTATCCTTCAAATAATGGTCTAAATATACAGACAAAAGCAGGTTGCCCAGCCCTTGCGAGGAGCGAAGCCCGATGCTGATGCCCTTTGGCATGAGACGGGTGAAGTTCTCCAGCATGGAGATGAGCTTATGGTCCTTAAAAACTCGATGGACACAATATATCACGAAATCCTGTCCAACACTCTCATAGAACTTGGAGATATCGAACTTGTAACAATACTGTGTACCTTCCGGGTCTTCACACATATCGCGGCGAATATAGGCCATCAGGTCGTGCATACCGCGATTCTTAATACTGGCGGAGGTCGTTCTTATGAACCGTTTTTTCAGATGCCGGTCAACAACAGACATGACTGTATGAACGGCAATGCGGTCTTTCATCGTCAGAACCTGTATCCGTCGGATTTTTCCACCTTCACATATAGTGCGCTCACGGTAGTCCTTTATGGTATAGGTCCCGGATGCTATCCGACCGGACAGTTCCTTAATAACATCCTCCCTATGCGCAAGCAGATAGCGTCCCTGGCGGCTCTTTTTACGGTTGGAACCGCGTAGGACCTGGTCAAACGAGGATGACATATTGGAATAATCTGCAACCTCTTCTACAATGTAACCTTCTCTGCGCATATTTCTTGTTTTTATGGAAGGTATAGGCCTTCCTTCCTCCGGGCCTGACTTCTTCGAACCCATGGGCCTACCAAACTCCACCCGCCACGTGATTTTTCAGCTTTCCGACTTACTGGCCGAACAGGCCATGCGCTGTTGCTGTGGCTTATCTCCCTCGGCACCGCATTGGGGACACGTCCCCGGCGCTGTACGCCGATTTATTAATTCCAGACGCGAGCCGACATTCGTGTTCGCACTCGTAGCATCGTTATTCGCATTCGCATACGATAAACCGCCATTCGCGTTCGCATTGTTGTACCCGCGATAGACCACACGCCCTATTGGGAGACGCCGCCTTTCTGATACAAAGGTAAGCAATATCTTCACAAACCAAACAAAAACGCTATTGTATCACCACAATATGGCATAGTTGGCCATTTATCAAAAAATCGACCGGCTTCGCCGGAAATATTTCGCTACGCTCACGCTTTAACGCTTTGGCTTACGCTTTTTCGCTTAACGACTTATACGCCACGACGCTCGACGCTTTGACGAGTTTTCCGCGGAAGGCCAGACGCGAGCCGACACTCGCGTACGCACTCGTAGCATCGTGACTCGCACTCGCACACGATAAACCGCCAACCGCGTACGCATTGTAGCACCCGCGATAGACCACACGCCCTGATGAGGTTGAAATGTAATACTTGTCGCAATAGTATGTTGACGAAGATCCATTCACACTCCCAACAGGAACAACGTCCATGAATTTACCGTGCGCCACGGCTGTCGTCCACTGATCACTGCTGGTGCGTCCTTTGACAAAACGTGTTGTTCCGTCCGGCATCCAGATGCGCCATTTTCCGCTATTACCGCTGTCGTTCGGCAAATCCACCCCGTCCATCATGTCATACTTATGCCCGAAAATGTCCTCATATCCAAGACAACAGATATTGTTCACCCGTGTCACGGACGGCTCACCGTATTCATCATTTGTCTTATACCAAGCATATTGTGGAATTACACCATCGCCAAGCGAATAGGTAGCGTTCGGGTCAATCTGGCTGGCTTCCTCATAACCGATGGTATCGGTCATGCCATAAGGTGCTGTTCCTCCGGTTGTGCGGTTGTTCGTGTGCTGTCCTGCGCCGCACTGTTCCTGACTGTCACGGCGACCGTATTTCGCGTAGAACAGGTTCGCAATCCGCGAATGCATCAGAGCGTCAATCTGCTGCATGCCCCTTTGCTGGCTGTAGTAATGGAAATCTGACCATCCAAGACTTGCGGCGGTACTGCTGCCGGTGATACAGGCACGGAGTTTCGTACCGACGATACTACTGCCGACGACAGCACATAGGTGTTCATCGTTGGCAACCCATTCCGGTTCCATATCCTCTATCTTATCACTGTTGCTCAAAACCACACAGTCAAATTCTGCCGTGTTCAGGATTGAGAAATACAAGAAGGCTGCCCCTTCCGGCACATCGCAGACCAGATACATGCCCGCCTCAAACTTGCTGCTCAAGGTGGGGACGATAATGGAACTGATAATGGTTCCGTCGGAACGGACGAACAGTGAGCCGACAAGGTTGGTGCCTGGCACGCTTGGGAAACGGACACGCTTATGTCCAGAAACGTCAACCTTACATACGGAATAGGTGCTGTCGGTGCTGTAGGAGTTCTCCAGCGTATCCTTTCCTGTCATAATCTTACGCCCTGACTGCCATCCTCCACTGCCTTTGATGTCCTCAAGGGTCAACACGTCCACGTCCGGACATTCCGGCATATCTTCGGGACCGTTGGAACTGTAACAACTGTAATGTTTTCCGCCAAGATAGTCATTGATGCCCTTGCTCCAGAAGAACGGTTCGTACATCATCCAATCACCTTCGGTTCCGTCCAGCTTAGCCGGAGTTCCGTCCGCATACTTGTTGCTGTCCGCGTCATCCAAGGGATAATAGGTCATTTCGCCGTCCGTATTATTCACGGCGGTATCTGTATTTGCAATGTTCACCTGACGGGAGGTCGGCATCTTTGTAATTTTTGCCAGGACACGGTGACGCTGGCCCAATATGGCTGTAATATGACCGCTCGGAACATAAGTGTTGCCGTATTTATATCCGGTTTCATTGTCGAGGTTACTGATATTGGCATCGTCGGCCACGTCGTCATCGAACTCTATCATCGTATATTCCGGCTGCCTTATGTTCAGTTCATCAAAACGTTCTGTGTACTTGTTGAATGTATCGTCGTCCAGATACTTTGTCAGACGGTATGTGCCAACGAGTTTACAGCGTGAGTTCGTGGTATTTCCGCTTGCGTCGATACCGCCGAGCCCGGCATCATACCATTGCTTGAGGTCGCTTCCGTCACCTTCAAGCTCAACACCTGTAATACGGACGTATTTCAGTGCTCCCCCCAAGGCGAACAGTTCCTTAAATGCGGACAGGCCGTTAATAAGAGCACAGTTTTCAATCCACAGGCCGGTAAGGTTGGCCTTTCCCTCAAAGGTAATGGAACTCCATTTCAGATACTGCATAGAGCGCAGGATCAGTGTCTGGAAATTGGCCGGGATACGCAGCTTGTTGAGGACGGCACCTTCAGCAAAGGTGATTGTCGCCAGTTTTGTGCATCCGGACGCGTTCACTTCTTCCAGACGGTTACATCCGGACAGGTCAAGGCTCGGAAGGTTGGTGTAGTTGACCACCTCCAGCTTGCGCAGCATCGGTATCTTCGTACCAAGAACCAGCTCTGTCAGAGCGTATGTCTTTGCGCTGCTTCCCAGGATAAGCTCCTCAAGAACCGGAAGTGTCGGAAGGCTCATGTCGGTAAAGCCACCCCATGCGGACAGGTCCAGTTTCTTCATCCATTCACCTCCGTATAAATGGAAAATGGTTCCGATGTTGGCCGTCTGCCCATAAGTATAACTCCATTGCTGGTCCTTCTTAACGGCGTCATGTGTCATGGTGTCGCTTTCACGCCGGAACTCAAAATAGAAGTCACGTGCTGGAGTGGCCTTTACGGTCGCACCGGCCGCGCTGTTGCCCTTGAAAGAAATATCGGTGGCCGTATATTGTCCGGCACTATATCTCGCGTCAAAAAGCCCCATTCGGTTGCTTACCCACCAGTGGCGGTGTGACTGCCGGCTTCCCTGCATGGCTTCCAGGTATGAATATTTCACGTTGGTCACCGTGCCGTCCTGGTTGACTTCAACACCGATTGTCTTGGGCTCTACGTATTTATTCAGCGCATCAAGGTTGTAAATACGTTCACAGAACTTCGCGCTCTGTTCGTCGTCGAACATGTTAAATATCGTCGAGTTCGTCATCTTCTCCCGGATACGTTTGTAGGCAGCGGCAAGCTCGTCGGGGAACTGCTCGCGCAGGTTTTTCCAGAGGACGCTGTCATGTCCGGCATAGGCATACACGGTCTTGTCTTCCGTTGAAAGCTCAGGGTCGGTCGTGTTTTCGTCCACATCCCAGGAATACTTCAGACGGCCGTCGTTACGCACGCCGAGGATGGTATCGCAGTCGTAGAATATCATGTAGGCCAGCGTCTTGTCCTTATCAGGGTCATACCAGAAGGCCATCATCATGTTCTTCACGCGCTGGTCGACGCACCCCATGATGTCCGTGAACATGTAATAGTCGCACAGGTAGTCGACGTCGAACCAGTCGGCAAGCTCCGCCTTGAACTTCGCGCCGTTGTCCTTCGTACTCTTTACCCACTTAACCAGGGGTTCGAGGTATTTCGGCTTCCGGGTTCCAGCCTCGTACTCCGCGTTGATATCGTCATCGTCCGGGTAGCGCGCTTCGAACACCTTAAGCCAGTTCGGGGTACCGTCGTCACCTTTGGTGTCGAAATCATCATCCAGGAACATGCCCATCGGATAGTCGTTATTCAGGAACTCCCAGCACTCGGTCGGATTGACACCACCGAACTTCTCGGTCACCCATGCCTGGTCGTGATATCCGGGTATGTCACAAAAACCAAAGACGGCCTCCGTGCTCTTGTCGTTGTTGAAATTGAACTTGCCAAGGAACTGTGGAGTTTCGTCCAGGGTACCACGGTAGAACAGGTAACAGGGTTCACCGTCGATGGTTGTGCGGACATCATATTCATATTCCCCGGAGCAATGGGCCTGCGCCGGGGTAAGCTCTCCGGCGGCTGTCAGGATATTCTGAACCAGCTTGGCCATACCGGTATTATGCGAGGACGAGGATTCGGCAAAGTCGGCCTTCAGACAGAAGCAGTCAACCGGGGCTGCCGCCTTGTTTGACTGACTCGCAGGACGGAAGGAGTATTTGGCCGTTTCCTGTAATGTTCCTCCCACGCCTTGCTCGTCACAGCCCAGATACAGGTCACCGGCCACCTTGGACGCATTCTTGAAATAAATGCGGTAGTTCTTTATCGGATAGGCAAGGGATGAAGTTCCCTGCAGGCGGATGCAGCCTCCGACACAGCGAAAATTCAATGCCTGGTTGCCCTTCACGACACAAAGCATTTCGGTAACGTCATACTTCGGGTCCTTGTCATTATTAACCGCCGCCTGGAGCACTGTCGGCACGCCGTTGTCCTCACGCCCGGTAACGATGATATATCTCATCCCGTCCGGAACACTGTCCACGGTCATATTTCCGTTCTCGTCGATGACATTGTTGCTCTCGTACATGGACATCATCATTTCGGAGCTGTCCTGGTCTATCATATAGGTTTCCAGAACTTGCGAATCGCTCAGATAGGTATCGTATGCACGGAGGAGGTAGACGTCTGTTGTCGCACCGTCTGAACCCAGTTCTATGTATGCCGGGCTCGCCTGGTATATGCTGTCAGATGTGGCTCTCTGAACTGAACCGGACATGATGCCGTTGATGTACAGGTACACCATCTCCGTATTCTGCTTTTCATATTCAGATGAACCGTCCGTACTCTTCGGGTAGCTCACGAAAGCCACCTCGTAAATTTCTCCGGCGGCCATCTTCATCGAAAGCGTGCTGTTTCCCTTGGTGGTCATCCTTGCTTCCTGTGCCGTAATTACAAATCCGGTACCGGATGCATCCACACATTTGATGACTTCCGCGTTCTCATCGACAACCTCACTGACCTTGTATTTCACTACGAAAGCTACGGCATTGGTGACATTTTGTTCCGGCTGTTCCAACGGCCTGTGCCGGATGGTGGCCCTTGCCGTATCCGTCAGGCGCAAAGCCTCGCCAGTCCAGCCGTCACCGCCCCACTTGAAGCCCTCGAACACAGTTTGAATGCCGTTATAACTCCATTCTTCGCGGTTGACGTCGCTGTTGCTTCTGCCCTGGGCTGTCAGCTTGAGTGTCATGCCGTCTGTCGGCTCGCTGATGTTCAGGTCGCTCTTGGACGCGATAAGACGGAAATTGTAGGTAGTCACGCCGACCACGATACGGCATTGCTGTTCGCCGTATTCAGAGGCCCGCAGCGTCAGATTCTGTACCGTAAAAGGAACGGAAGCGGATGATGCCAGCGTTTCTCCGACATAGACATCCGCCATTGTCGGGGTCTCGCGCGGATTGTAGGCTGCATACTGGAGCGTGTAACTGTCGTACTGTTTGGCCTGAATATAGGGAGTTGTTCCTTTTTCTATGACCGTACCGTCTGCATAATCGAACCTTGCAGATACTACAGGGGTATTGTTCCCGGCTTCACGGATGCCTACGGCAAAAAGGATGCTGTTTGACTTGATGATGCTGCCGTCCGTCAACTCCAACTCTACCACAAGCTGTACGGTGTGGGTTCCATGAGCCAGATTGGTTGTAGCAATGCTGAAGCTGCCGTTGGCTGTGGAACTGGTGATGCTCCGGTCCTCTGTGTCGGTTCCATCCACGTAACAGCGTAAGGTTTTCGTTCCGGCACCACTCAGGGCGTATGGGATAGACAGTGTCTGGCCTCGTGTAACGGCAGTGGAAATGCTGAAGGAACTGCTCAGGGTAAGCTGCACCACGTTGATGCTCCAGGTCACCTGGGCGACCTGCATTTCCGCGCCTTCGCCTACTTCCACACGTACACGTACCGTGTTGGTGCCGACACCCATATATTTCGTGACATCCACCGTATTGGTACTTCCGGCGGAAATGTTGCCTGTGATGGTATTGGAGTTCGCACCTTGTGTGACGGTCACGGTCACCTTTGCCGGGTTTCCAGTGCTTTCTCCTGTCGTTGTGTCTGTCTGGTCGTAAGTATAAGTCAGCTTCACCTCGTCACCGGACTTCACTGTCTTGTTCGGGGTAACACGTGTCAGCACGACCTTTGTCGTGGCAACGGTTCCGCCGCCACCGCCGGTAAACATATCTGTAGTACCCATTTCTTCACCGTTCTTATCGAGCATTGTAAACGAATAAGCCTTATCCGTACCTTCGCCAATTTCATTCAGTCGCAGGCCTGCGACGTAGTTCTTACTCTCCTCATTTATCTTTGCCGCTACAGCCTTTCCGCTTACGGCATTTGTGGAGTTCTCATTAACTGCCTGGTCTACTTCAACCACTGGAATATCAAGGTTCACCTCACCCTTCTCATTGGGGGTAAGGTCTGAACTTGTAGTGCCTTTCGTCACCGTAATCTTCTTGATTGCATCACCGCCTCCGTAACGGTTCCAGGCCGATGGAGTGAGGAAAGACGAAATATCCGTACCTTCAAAACGGTAATCCATCCACTTTCCGGCCGACACTTCAAAGGTTATCACCATGCCAGGCTTGCTGTCGTCATCTATGTCTGCGTCGGAAAGGGCTGCTATGGCAGTATCCTTGGTATAATAGCCTGAGCCAAGGGGATGCAGCTGTGTGACATTGTAGAATCCGCTGCCTGAACCTCCACCACTGGCCTTTACCAGGTCACCCTCTTCCTCGCTCCAGACATACAGTGTGTCACCACAGATATATGTTTTTCCCTTCAATACAGCACTGCGTGTATTGTCCAGAAACATGTCAGGGGATAAAATGCCAGATACGGACCAGCTGTTGTACAGTTTTCCTCCCACACTGTAGGCGAACAGCTTTTGGCTGTTTACATATACCACGCTTCCACCTGTCTGCTCGGTTGTCTGTGACAATATGGTGCCGCTTTCTACAAAGCTGGCGAATCGTGCTGAAGCACCGTTCATGGCGGATTTGGCCGTATTCTCGTATTCCGTGGCAGCCTGTTGGGCCTTTTCTGCTGCCTCGTTGGCTGTAGACGCTGCGGCGTTGGCTTCATTCTTAGCCTCTGTGGCCATTCCTGCTGCTGTGCTGGCAGACTGGGCTGCGGTGTTGGCGGATTCTGCGGCAGAATTGGCCGTGGCTGCAGCGTCAGTCGCCGGTTTCTGAAGAAGCGTCATCGGTACGTTGACCAAACTACTCCCTTTTACGCCAGGTAATGAATTTACTCCGTTCAGTGAAGATACTGTTTCCAGTTCCTCCACGCCCTGGCTCTCAGCCTTGATTGCATTGAGAACCCGTTGTATGTCTTCTTGTGATATTGCCATAATTATGCTGTCTTATTTTGATTGAATATTTTTCTTGTCTTCAGGTATTCAGGCTCATTTTCATGTCCATAAGCCTCGCGCTCAAAGCTGATGGCGTGATATGCGGCATTTGCATTTCGCAGTCGTACAAGATACCACACCCATTCAGCCAGATATAAAATATAAAAACCGATATAAAGAAGTTCTTTCATCTGTGCCGTGTGAATGGCTTCATGGTTGTAGTCGGTATCTGACATAGTACAGCCCTCACGTACAAAAAACACTCCGAAAAGATTTACGCACTTGTAGCCCTTAAACGGGATGAACTGGTTGTATATCACTTTCATTCTCCACCTCCTTTCCGTATTTGGGCACGTAGTCCGTCAATAAAAGCCGGTGTGCATAATCTTTCGGAAATTCTTGTTATCAAAGACACTTCATCGGAATCATATTCTTCTATACCTTCACTTTGATATATCTTCAAAGCCAATGCATGAGCACGAATTCCGTTCATGTTCAGATAAATCAAATCGGCAAAACTTTCTCTTGCATCTCCTGTTTTGTATTCCTTACCACTTATCCCTGCGGGGACGGTGAATTGTTTAAAGTTTAGTTTCATTTTTCTTATGAACTTAAATTATACCTATAAGCGTATGACTTTCCGTTATATTCCCAATAGAGATTCTGGCATGTATTATTTATGAGAACCCATGCCAACCCTCCATTGGAAATTTCGCCTGTTTCATCATCTCTTATATAGCTGTTTTTCAAAATCAGTTCTACTACTCCAGCATCCAATTTTAATACATCAGCCAGAAACTCCGCGGACGTAGGCTTCTGTGCAAACAATCCGCTTATGATTTTACTACCATTCTCAGTCCTAACAGTGGTTGGAGAATGAATTGTCCTTGTCTTTACAAAATAAGAATCCATAATCACTACCCTTGCTCCTTCATAAGCTTCAGATACAGGCAATACCACGCCGGAAAATGTGGCATCAACGTATAAATTACTCTGAAGCTTGTATTCATAGTTCCCATATACACCTATATTTTCAGAAACCAGAATGGCATCACTTGCTTCTATTGGTTTGAAAACTGAATACAAGTAACCTTTCAGTTTCGCATTGTTTGTTTCTATACTGCCGTCCTCCAGTATCTTGAAGTTCTCGTTGGCTGTCACCAGACCTTCCAATTTTATCTGGTCGGCACTGATGGAGATACCGCTTATCATTTCTCCAACCTCGTCCTTAGTCACAAACGCCTTAATGTCAGATATTTTCACCAGTCCTTTATCCGTCACGCCTTGAGCAAATAGTTCCGCAAAGTTACTTGTGGTAACCAGTCCTGCCTTGTTGACCAGTTGCCCGTTCTCATCAAAATACTGCGACATAAGTTTGTTGTACTTTGCCGTAGTGATGATGCTCGATGAATCGATAACATTGCCTTCCTTGTCAAAGTTTGCAGCTGCTATCTTCACCAGCTTTTCAGACTGTTCGAACAGCGTCTTGTATTTGTATGCCAAGGCTTCCGCGCGGTCGGTACTCAACACCAACATGTACAGGTATATCTCACCAGTAAAAGACAGCTTGAAGTCGCCCGTTCCATTCCATAGTCCGGAATGATTGAATATCTGATATCCGTCCGTCACCTCCAGTTCGCCATCGTAGGAGAACTCGTTGAAGTTCTCGAACCCGGTTTTGTCCAAGCCCTCGAAATTGATTGTCAGCCGTCCGGATTTTGCCACTCGGTAGAAGAAGCTCAGATAGACAGCCTCCGGCTTCTTCTGGCCTGCGTCGTTCACATCTGTGTAGTCAGGAATAAACCGGAAATTCTCATGCTTCTGAAGGATATATTTGTTCCTGATATATACAATAGTACGCCCGTCATCGGTCTTTACACAAGCATAATTGGTCTTGTCTGACAAAGGTGCGCCGTTCGCCCATATCCACTTGCTGCCCAAAAGGAAGAAGGTAGCCTCGTTCTCGGTATCCCATTTGTTCATCCCATTTCCGAATGACGCGTTGTCCAGATAACTCTTATCTTCCGTGAAGTCTTTTCGCAAACCTTCTACGGCAGCTTCTATTTTTCCTTCAGTTATTTCAAAACGAGTCAGGATGTCCTCTCCGGTAGTCAGAACGAACGTCCCCATCAGGTACACATTATCACCATACAACCCGTTACCGTGCGGCTGATTGTCTGCCGGGAACCTGCTGTCACTGATTCCGTCAAGATTACCAAGACGAACACGCAGACATCCGTTGAAGTTCTTTTCGCATACACCGTCCAGTACGTCCACACGCGGCTGTCCGTCTTCGGTGGCCGCAATGGAAATCAGGTTTTGGCGTAGACGGTTCTGCGTGTTTCCCATTAATACACATTCGTCTCCTTCCTTCGGTTTCACGCCACCAAACTCTCTGACGGGTATAGTGATGCCATTCCCATCAGATGAAGAGACTTCTACCCAATAGCCTCGCAGGGATGCGCCGGTGAACTCTGCACAGCGCATCAGGTCGTTAGCAACGAACTCATTGTCCTGCTCGAATGTGATTTTATAGTTGTCTCCGTCCCTCGTAACAGTCTTAATCTTTCCGCTGGCCGCACTGATGACAAACTGACCGCCAATGCTGCGTACCTTCTGTATGAGCAGCTCCAAGGCAACCAGTGTCTGTCGGATAGTCACCTTGTCAATTGTCAGATTGCTCAGTCCTGTCAGTGCATCCATCCATAACTTCCATCCTTCGCCGGTCATACCGTCGACAAACCTGACGGAGCGCAATAGTTCACGGATAACGGCAGTAAGCCACTCTGCATTGCCTTCGCTATCCACTGTTCCGCCGCTTTCGCCAACGTTATAGTTTCCGAAGTCTGCACCTTGCAGGAAATGTATCTTTCCGTATGCAGTATCTTCCCTTCTCTTGCTAACAAATTCTTTTATCGAACGTAGTGCAGAGAAGGCATTGCTGTCACTGGCAGCAGTGCTGTCATTCACCTTAATAAGATATACTCCGCCGGCGCCTCCAGTGTATGTATGTCCCTTATAGGTGAGGGAGTCAACCTTGTCTTCGATTTCTCCGATACGTGAGTAGGGCATACTCTCACCGATGGTATATACCGGGCTGTCCCAAGGAATGTCCAAGTTCATTTCCCATCCCAAGACACGTGAGATACGTCCGTTCTCGAAATATGTGTCATCCACTAGATTGATGCGTTGACCAAATTCGAACGTGCGGGAAACCAAATCTTCTTTCACCCATGAGCTTCTTAGGGTAGTCGGATAGGTACCGTCATCCTTTTTTACCTTATCGGCGTACTTCTGCGCCTTTCCCTTCAGTTCCTGCTCGGCTTCTGGAATATACTGGTCGGACACCAATTGGATATCAAAACCTGAAAGAATATATTCATCGCCGTTGGCAGGATACATCATATCATCGGGTAGGGGACGACCGTAGTCTTCATTTCGGACAATCTCCCAAAGCTGCTCGCCGCGAGTCTCGTCCTTAGGTGTGGGATTGAAGATAACGCCGAACTCCATGCCGTTAAGCTTTCCGGACTTGAATCTGATTTTCAGTTCTTGGCCTTCGATAATATACTCTTCCTTGAACTCCAATCCGGTATCTTTGTAACGGTAGTAGGTGACGGTCTCTTTCGTGCCGTCTTCGTTCTCCACCTCCTCAGTGCGTGTGTGAACGTCGGAAAGGGTCCCAACACGACGGGGATAGACATCATCGAAAACAACCACGTCCTCGATAGCTTCTTCCTGCGACATTCCTTCGTATGCGTCAATATAGGGAGTATCGGCCGGAAGCATAAGCCGTTTCTGGACCACACCATTCACCACGGCCTGCTCGTCGGTCGGACGGTAGTTCGTAGGGATATTCTTTGTTGAACCGAAAGCATAGATGCGGGTGGCATAAGTGCCCTGGCTTTCGCTGCGGGTGATAGACGACGCTTCGACACCACGCTCGATTTTAACGGCATCTCCGAACTCATTTCGCCCAAAATGAATCACGTTGTCCGTTATCCAGCAATCACAGTTCCACTTATCCTCACCCGCCATAGAAAATAGGGCATCCAACAGGTTCATGTTGTCGTAAGTCATCGCCACTGCCTTATTCTCTACAGAATCGTCTATGCTGAATGTAAAGTCTGTTCCTTTATAGGTATATCCTAAAGCCTTTAGATTACGAAGAAACACACCAAGTTGTACATCAAGGGATGCAGTAAGAGACCATGACGCTTCATTTCCTGCATGCTCCGGTGTGTACTTGAAAATCTTGTTCTTCCACTTCCAGTAGTAGGCGTTCATCTGAAGCTCGTAGTCATACCCTCCGGTGGAAGAGTTATAGGTCGGCTTCTGAATGTCAGTTATCTCATAGATTTTCGCCAGTTTTCCGCCGAGGGATTCATCCAATACGCCGGACAGGTCCACATAGTCGCCCAGCTTGAAAGGAATGGGAAAGGGTACCGAGAAAGGGAGGATGATATAGTCCTCTTTCATCAGCGTAAACTTTCCTTTTGCCCCCTTGTTGATGGAGGTGGAAAACCTTGTCTTTCCGGATATGTCCTTGATTTCAATCATACCTCCAAAGTTCATAAATAGAAAATGGAAGCCCTAAAAATCAGGACTCCCATTTGAAACAATAAGAGGAATGTTCGTTATTCGCTTCTGTCTATAGGATTCGGTTCTTCAAATTTACTTGAAACCTTGCCGAAACAGCGGTCCGGACTTAGTCCGTAAGAGATGCTTTTCCCTAGGTAAATCAGCTTGTAAACCTCATTTCCGAGTACCGGCACCTTGATATTCACTGCTCCTTTCTCCAGCTCTGCCTGAAAGGCTTTCTTCTTGATTCGGTAATCACTTTCCGAACTGCCTTCAATGGTGAACTGAAGAGTGATTTCGCGCGAATCCACTTTTGCGTTGTCTGTTATCACACGTTTGCCATGTTCCAACCGGCTTTCGTTCTCAATGTAGTCTTTCATTTCGTTGAACCCGTCGATGGCATCGAGGAAACCGTTTCCCATACGGGCGCCCCATGTACTCCATGCGTCTTTCCCATTGATAAATAAATCTCCTGTCATAGTCTTGCTGTATTACGTTTCACTTCGGCGATGTCAACCTGCATCTGTTTGATTGGTTTAATAATTTCACCTGTATTTTCTCTGATTTGCTGTAATTCTAAATAAGAGTTAGCCAAAATAGTACGTGTCTCGTCGGCGATATTGTACATACCGGTAGCTTGTGCTGTCAAGGCACTGATGGAGCCTCGCAGTTCCGTGATGGCCACCGTCTGTTGCTGCTCTGCTGTCTCTATCCTAAGATTTGACTCATACACGGCAGTGAACCGCCCGCTCAGTTCCCCGGCGTCCTCGTGCGTCATTTCCGTACCGAATCCTCGGCTGGAGGCCGACTGCTGGGCGTTGCTGCCTGTCTTGTCATATCCGGTAGCTGCGGCAAGTTCGTCACGTAGCTTTAACGCCTCATTCACGTAACCCATATATTCATTTTGAAGTGAATTACGCTCACTCTCACTCAGGTTCCCATCCTTCATGCTTTCACCGAATCTGTTCCACCAATCTTCAAGTTTCTGGCTGTACATATTCCCAATCTTGTCTGAAAGCATGGCACGCATAAAATATTCGGATATATTATCCGCAAAATCTTCCGCCGACGCATCCATATCCATGAGAGTATCGATGAAACTGTCGTACATGGAATCAAAACTCATTCCGGTAAGCTGTTCGAAAAGTCCTTCTTTCAATTCTTCGAGGTTCCCGGCCAAATCAGCATATTCTCCGAGTGCCTCAACGACACTGTTTCCATATCCACCTTTCCCGGAATCGGCCATTTTCTGCCATAGGTCTACATTCTGGCGCAATAACTCCATTTGCTCTGGAGACATCTGCCATAAGGAATTTGTACCTGTGAATTCTGCCATGACATTCTCTCGAATCCATTGTATGTCACTTTCCGACCAACCCATGTAATAGGCCCAGCTATGATGGCTGCTGTGATAACCCGCATTAGCCTGCGCTTTTGCAAGAACATTCTTGTTGTATTCCTCCTGATACTTGATGGCTTTATTGTACTCTGCTACGGATTTTTCGCTTCCCTTGCTGGACTTCATTTCTTCCGTAAGGGATTCGATGGCAGACTGTAACTTTTCGTTTCTGTCCGTGAGTCTGTTGATGGTATCCTGTACCTCTTTTTCGTTTCCTCCAATACCGAATAGTTTGCTGAATCCACCAAAAGTCAAGGTATCCCATATTCCACCAACAGACTTAAAGACACTACTGAATATGTTACCGACGAAGCCGTCCAGTCCCTGTGTTCCGATAGCATCTAAAAGAGAAAATGCGGCTCCAATGATTCCACCAATCTTACTTCCTGCTTCTGTAAAAACATCAACAACATCGCCGGCCAAGCTTCCGACTTGAGAAAGGGACATCTCTGAATTGGAGCCAAGCTGGGTAATAACATTCGACAATGTGATAAGGTTGCTTGTCGTTTTGTCTGTTGACTTCTGTACATTGGTTTGAGCGTTCTGCTGTCTCTTTTGGGCGTCGTTCAGCTTTTTTGTAGCAGCTTCCTTTTGTGCATCTGTTCCGCTTCTCATGGCTTCATTATATTCCTCCTGAGCTTGTGACAGTTCTTCCTGAGCCTTGGCCAGTTCGCTTAACTGTTCGGGTAGGTCGGCCAGCAATCCGCCTTTGTCGATGAGGGTTGACTGGATGTTGTTCAACGCCTCGTCAATGACCTTCTTCTGGTCAACGGCCATATTCTTATACTCTTCCGAGTTCTTGAAATCTCTAAGCTGCTGCTTTACCTTGTTCAAGGACTCTTTGGAGACCTTATCCAAGTCACCGAATACAAGTTCCCAGTTGATACCTTGCTTCAGTTTTTCAAGATCAAGGGAGGAGAGTGCCTTTTCCATTTCTTTCTGGAGTATGTCCTTGTCTCCCTGAGTAGTGGCCTCTGATATTTTACGGGTGTACTCATCGGTGATAGCCTGTCTTTTTTGCATGAACGTGCCGTAGTTTTTCAGGTAGCGTTCGTTGGCCTCGATTTCATCTTTGAGCCGGTCGTTTACTTGCTTATTCTTAGTGTTGTCGTAAATACTGTCAAACATGGAAGTATCAACAGTAACAGAAGATGATTCAAAACTTTTCTTTTTATACTTTGGATTTTGTTTTGCCTTTAACTCTTCTGTGGCTTCGAATATTTCTTTCTGTCTTTGAATCTCTTTCTGGATATACTCTTCTTTAGACCGGTCAATGGCCTGCATTTCTTTCTTGTTATTCAGTTCACGTTGAGCAAGGATTTTATCCCCGCCATCGGCCATTGCATCTATACGGGACTGTTCAACTTGGTTTTCCATATCGACGGCTTCTTTAGCACGCTCTATGGCTTGTTTACGTTCCAAGTCTGAGAGTTTCCCTCCGGCTGATGTTGCCGCGTTTTCTCTTGACACATCCTTGTTCATGGCACCGGTAAGTGTTTCCAAGGTCTTTTCTGCACTCTGCAACTCTTTCTCCTTTGCCTTAATAGCAGATTCTACAGTCTTACCAGTCTCTGCCTGCAATTTTCCGCTACGGAGGTCGGCAATCTCTTTTTTGAGTGTCTTGATACGTTGGGTGGCATTTTCTACTTCTTTGGATATGGAAGACTGTGGAGATTCTTTATTATCAGATAAAGACGATTTCTCAATTTCTTTTTCCAGTTCTGTGATGGCAGAAACCGTTTCGCCTAATTCCTTGTTTACGGAATCCAATTCTTTCTTGGCCTTATTAGCACTATCTTTAAGCTGATTGTTTACAGCACTATTCTGAGAGAATACGGTCACACCTGTATTGACCCCTCTGTTCTGTAATGCGCTTCCAGTCATTGTTACGGATGAATTGTACAAAGATTTTGCCTCATTGTAATTCTCCATAGCAACTTTCTGCTGCTTTTCTTGAACCCGTTTCTTGCGATACAATTCTTCTAGTTCTTCCTGAGCAGCCTTCATCCGTATCTGCTTTTCAAGTTGCGTTAGATAAGATTTAATAGCCTCTGTGTTGTTGTTTATCAGTCGGCCCTCTTCATCAAGACTGGCATTGTAAGATGGGATGATGGCCTGCAAATCAGACAATGCTTTCTTCTTCTGGTCAAGGGACGAAGTTTCACTTTTCAATACGCCGGACAACCTGTCAACCGTTGCTGCCTGCTTGGAAAATTCCTCATCGGCCTTTTTGTTCACCGAATTAAGCGTCTCCTGTGCTACAGTGGCTTCATTGGTTCTCTTGGTGAACATGTAAATTGCTGTTCCGATTCCTACCAATGCAGCCAATAGAGTGACATATACATTCGATTTTGAAGCGACATTGAAAGCCTGCTGTGCAGCGGTGGCCAGTCCCAATTCCTTTCTGTACATTCCAATCAGACGGATACTTTCAACGAATCCGACTGCCTTCTGCGCTACGGCTGCGGTAATCAACGCGGCCTTGTACGTTCCGTAAGCTGCAATAAGTCCACCCATGACAGACAACACATCATCAAGACTTTCCACCAAGTCCTCGGCTGTACCGATGCCAAACTCAAAAACTTCCTTATACTTGTTTCCGAACTCATTCATTTTCTGGAAGAGGGTATCTTCGATATTCGACAGTCGCTGGGGCCACGTCCCGGCGGAACTTTCCATAAGGTTGGCAAACTTTCCTCCTTCGGATGTCATGTTTTTGAATGCCTGTTCGACCTCCTTAAAGCCGACCTTACCTTCCTTCACAAGTTCACCTACCTGGTCTTTGGAAACTCCTAATACCTTGGCCAGTTCTTCGTAGATTGGAATACCTCGTCCGGCGAATTGGCGGATATCTACAGTCATGGCCCGTCCTTGTGTTCTCAATGTTCCATACAGATAAATAAGCTGTCCGATAGGAATCTGCAATCCGGAAGCCACATCTCCAAGCATGGAAAGTTCATTCACGACATTATCGGCCGAGGAACCGTATGCCAGAAGCTGTTTTGATCCGGTCGTTACATCGTCAAGATTGAATGGCGTTTTGGCCGCGAACTGGACAATATCGGCGATGAGCTGGTCCGCTTTTGATTTGTCCTGAAGGATGGTTGAAAGAGCTACCTGTAACTGCTGCATCTTTCCGGTTGCTTCAATCACATCGGAGCCGAATTTCTTTATCGCCACCAGTCCACCGATTTCAACGGCTGTACGCTTTAAAGAATCCGTCAGGGATTTTACTATCTCATCAGCGTTGTTCGTCCCACTGGAAAAATCCTTGTACTCTCTTGTAAGTTTCCTCACTTCGAGCCTGTTTCTGGCCTGCTGGTCCTGTAATTCGCCAAGGGAATATCTCTGCTCGTTCAAGGCTGCTTTAGCTCGGTTCAGTTCAGCTAATTTAGCTTTTGAATTAGGAGAATACTTACCCATCTTTGAATATTCATCAGACAGCCGTCTGACATCATCCTGCGTATCACGGATGATTTTCCTTTGTTTGATGATTTCCTCTGTCAGCTCATCGGAGGCCTTTGACGCGGAATTAAGTTTTTTCTTAAGGTCATTCTCCATCACAGCACCAGCCTTGGCCGCCTCGGTCACCAGCCCCATCATTTGTTGGCGAGCAGATGCCAGTTGAGTCTCCAATGCCTTGGCGGCTGCGGGGGATTTGTTCACGTCCATCTTTTTGAGTTGGGCTTCCAGCTTCTCACATTCCTTCCTCAGACGGATAACCTCATCATATTGTGCGCTTACACGAAAATAAAGTATAGCCATATTTATTTTTTATTTCTTCTTCTGCGCGAAGCCATGTCCTTACCATTCACTTTTGTAACCTTCGTCCCGGTAACGGTATGGAGCTTGTCACGCTGCATTAATACTAAGTTTCTGTACGGTATCTCGTAGACCACTTCCCGGTATGACAGATGCAGATTTTCCATGAACGACGCTATCTGTCCCAATAGAGTATCATTCCCTACAACCTCGGTTTCGCTGCCAGCAGGCTTACGTTCCTCGCCAAGCTGACAGCTTTGAGAAAAACCTTTGAGTCAATCATAGAGAGTGCTTCATCCAATGCGTTCACATTCTCTTCGTATGTTCCTTTTGCCAGTTCTTCGCTCAAACTTTCGTCACCAGCTATCAGCCAGGAGAGAGCCTTGCTGTAAGCCTCGCTTTCTCCCAAGGAAAGCAGGACTTCTCTCAAATTGTCTGCTTCTTGTACGCCTGACAGATGGGAGATTGCCCCGGCTAGTTTGTGGACAGTAGGGGGGTAGACTGTGTAGGCTTTTCCGGCAACAAACACCGTCCTGAAATCACTTCCGATAATGGATTCTGATACTATTTTCGCTCCTTGATTCATTCTGATAAAAAAATTAAGGGGTGAAGCCATAAAGCCCACCCCTGTTATGGAATTCAAATTCTACCTATTGGATAGGCATTACACGCCTGCTTTTACCTCTTCTGAGTCAAACCAGTATTCCGGAGAAACTGCCGAATTTTTCGGCTCCAACTCCACAGCACTCACTGGAAGTCCGATGGCCTTATCGGTAGTAGCTTCGCGGGCCCCGATGTCGGCACGAGGAATGACACAATACTGGTCGTCTTCGGTCAGGGCAACAATCAGCTTTTCGATGTTTACCTTGCCCCTTGCACGTTTCCAACCCTTGTCGGTGTTGATGACATCACCTCCCATGAGGTCTTTCTTGGTAGGGTAGTCATACTCTCCAATCGTAAAGTTGACGGTCACGTCACCCATCTCCTTGTCGCTGCGATAGGTCTGGCCAGTAAGCTGGTTCTTATAGTTCGTTCGGCTCGCTTCCGCTTCTTCGAGCGTCCATGTGTCGCCATGAATATTTTTAATTTCTTTCAATGTGTCACCCTGCAAAAGAGTGTACAGAGCTTGTCCGGTGAAATCCGCGGAAATCTCGCTCGTTTCTCCATATAAAAGTTTTTTGATATTCACGGCTGTGATTTTCTTTGCTTCTGCCATATTATTTCACATTTAAAATTTCAAACAAAATTCTTACATTCACATAGTGACACTTTAAGGCTGTGTCCTCCTCGGTTCCGATTGTGTCGATGGAATAATGATAGGTAGTACCGTCGTAGCGTCCGGTTACGCCATCAAACCGTTCTTGAGCTTGTTTTTCCAACTCATTCAGCCGGATGGTGTTGGCTTCGCCTTCCTTCAGGTCTGGAACGCAAAGGTTCACCTCAACAAAAGACTTCTTCCAGTATGTCTCTGGCTGCTGCTTTTTAGCGTGAATGACAATCCTTTCGAATTTTATCGTTCCTGTCAGTTTCTTACCGTGGGGGACAATATCAATACCGAAAGGCTGGCAATCACGATAAAGTATGTTCGCTATGTCGGTAGTTACTATCATTGTACAATCTCCCAATCTTCTGCAAATACATCACTGATGGATGGTACCCACGAATCTGCCTGACCAGTACTCTCATTGTAGATAAGACATTGACTTGTGTAGTCGATAAAGCCTTTACCTTTCAGAATAAGGTCTTTGGCTGACTGTGGAAGTGACTGCATTTTCGGAATGATGTTGCTATCAATATGCGCTGGAACTTGTTTGATAACAAACAATCCTTTACCGTTCCAGCCTGTTCTTCGGATTGCACCACCTTGTTTCAGGACTTCAATAGCATCACCGAAGCACATATTTTCACTTTCTTCCAACACTTCACGATACGAAGCTTCAAACGGTTCTGCCGGCGACCAGCTTTCATAACCGTCTTTGTACTTCACATGATAGCCAGCTTTATCCTTTTCGGCTTCCGATGGAACTTTGCCAGCTTGCAGAAATCCTTTACTATAAGCATTACCCATAGTCATAGGTTCTGCTTCTACTTGTTTTGTTCCAATGTATTTCTTCATTTGATGTCCTCCTTTAATCGCTTCTCAGCATATATGGCTGCACCAGTCAAGACTTCGTAACCTTTGGATTCCACGAACGAAGCGTATTCGGCTTCATTCCTCAACTCCAAGCCGTCATCCTGAACTGAATACTTGTTTGACTTACGGAGTGTGCCGGTCCGGTTCTGATAACTTCCATTCTTTACAGCATAATCGACAGCTTCCTTTCCTACCTTATCCTCAACGGCTTTCACTTCGGCATAACCTTGCTCGAAAAAGCCATCCACGTCCGAAAAATCAAACTTTACATCCATATCTCTGAGTAACCAAAATAATTCGTATTCTTTACCATGTAAACCTTTCCAGTTCCCCGGATATTCTCACCATCCATACATCTAACTTCATCACCGGCCTTCAGGGAGATTTTCTTCTCACAGACTACATGGTAATTCGGTCGGTACACCTCGCCGTTCTCCGAGGTAAACTCCTTGGTGGAGTTATCATCACACCGGCACTTGCATACGTCCTGCCAGCTTTCTCCGCCGGTTCCGGGAATGGGACGGCCGAACTCGTCTGTTTCCATCGGAGTGATGACTTTAACCTGTAATGTATGAGGAGCGAATATCATAGGAATCTGACTTTAGGTTTATTTGACAGAGTGTCTTCAAGACCGTACTTCTTACACAAGAATGAGTAGTATTCCTTCAATCCCTGAGTATTCCAGGACATAGAGAAACCGTTCTCACTGATGGAAGTGGCACGGAGTAATAGAGAAGGTATGAACTTCGCCATTGCCACCGACACAAGTCCGATGTTTGACGGGCCCATCTCATCCTCTCCGCTTATTTCTGAAGACAGACTTATCTCCAAAAGGTCAGCCTCCGACAAATTGATGCCGAAGGTCTGAAACTTCTGTGATATATAGTCTTTTACTATCATGCGTTCATGGTGGTCAAATCGAAGTTCACAATAAGGTTCGGGTTCGTAATCTGAGGAATCCACTCTGCAGTGTATTCCAAATAACGACCGTTCTTGTCCTTGTAACCGGAAATAAGCATATCACCGTCTGCCTGGGTGTAGTTACGTCCAGGTACGCCGTCCACTGCTTCGTACGGAGTGTGGAAGCGCATATAACCAACCTTATCCTGCGGAAGCAAGGTGATACGGTCGTCTGCATAAATCTGCACGTTCTTTCCGGTCTGGTCTTTCACGTAATCTTCCTTAATCTCAATGGCCGGAAGGCCGATGCCGGTAAAGACTGAGGAAGCCAGTTGAGAGGTAATCAATCCAGTTGACATATACATTTCGTTACTGGTAAGCTGCATCTTGAACTTGTCACCAAATTCCGCTGAGCCGATAATATTCTTCACGAAAGTTCCACGTGACATAATCATCTTCTGGAAATTACCGTAGTCCGCTTTAAGTGCATTAATCTGCTGCTGCAAATAGGTAATGAATTTAGTCTTCGCACCGGTATCAGGCTTAATAAACTTGAACGGCAATTCAATGTTGAGAAGGTCAACGCCTCCGGCATTGTCGTCCTTATTCTTGACTGTTGCTGCTCCTGTCATCAAGAGTGAACCTACGATAATATCCATACGTTTATGGGCCGCCAAAAGCACCTGACGGTAATCGTCGTAAATGAAGTTCACGATTTCCTGCATAGCTGCTACCTGGTCGGCAGGTTTAGCTGCATTGTACTTGTCAATCAAGTCCTGCAAATCAGACAAACGGTCTATGGAAATCTGGTAAGCATCGCCAAGATAAGCGATTTCACCATAACCTGAACCGATGTTCCGGCGTTCGCGGATAGGCTTCTCACCGTAGCGAGAGTTGATGGAACCGGCCATTACGCCAGTAACCTGACCGATGTAGTCCTTGAACACACGGGTAGTCGTTCTACGGAAGTCAAGATACTGCTGCCAGTAGATTGTGTCCTTACGAGTCTGAAGGACACGCTGGATAACAGCACTTACGATATTAGGATCGTTAAACAGTGTATAGATAGTTAGCATCATATCTTAGTCCTCCTTTCTTTATTTGCTTGCAATTACACCTGCTGTTCTCAAAGAAGCCAAAAGGGCATTCAATTTTGTGTGTGCATCTTCCTGTCCGGTAGCGTCATCCACCTTAACACCCTGCTTTACACCTCCGAGAGCGGCAGAAGTTGCGGCTGACAAAGTGTATTTGTTGGCTTGGGCTGCGATACCATCCAATTTAGCTTTGTCCTCTTTACTCATCAGACCGTCTTGACTGGAAGAAGCCTTGGCAACTGATGCCGTTTGTCCACTCTGAGTAGCGTCCGGGGCGTTGAACTGGAAATGCGGCATGTTGGCCTTGTCGATGTCAGAGAAAGGCATTGCCAATTTCATCGGCTCAATTTCAAAAGCTCGCATCAGAAGGGCAACCAGTACAATACCATCTTCTACTTGCTTCCTCTCATACAAGGCTGAGTTCGCAATAACTTTCGGTGTAGTTCCGCTAACTTCTGTTGCTTCATAAAGCACTGTGCCGGCCTCTAAAGTTTCGCCGAAGTCGGCTGCTAACGTCAACTTATCGAAAGCTTTGTCTGATTTGTCAATGCCGTTAATGGTCGCTCCATGTGCGCCGTTACCAAGGTGCATACCTTTGTAGGCCAAAGAGTTTTTCTTAATTTTCAGCGTGGTATTGGAGCCTGTGGTAAATTTCTCATAAACTTCTACACGAATAGCCACCTGAGCGGTCTTCTTCACCAAGTCGGCGGCAATCGGCGTGAAGGATGGAAGGAACGAACCAGCAACAAGGTTGGTCGTATCCAGCTTGTAAGGCCCTCTGCGTCTTACTCCAGTAGAAACATCATAGCGTTCCTCGATGGACGGTTCAGGCTCAATGTTGTACTTAAATCCTGCTGACATAAATTACTTGTTTTGTTGTTCGACAATAGATTTTGTGTCCGCCTCAATCATTTTAGCGAACTCACTCGCTTCTTTCTCCTGCTTCTGTTCGGCAGTCTCAGGAGCTTTTGAGAACTGAAAACCGCTGTTTGACATATCCTGCTTCATGTCCTTGAAATAGGTATCCAAGTCCGTGTTCTCAGGAATGTTGCGGTCTTTCAGCATAAATTCGGGAATACCGTACTTCTTCGCCACTGCCGAGATTTGAGAATTGCGCTGCGCCTGCGCTTCATTTTCCTCCATTTTGGCCAGCTTGTCGGCAAACGGCTTGATACCAGCTGCGATACCGTCGGCAATCATCTTTGCGATGTCCGTTTCCTGTGGCTTTGGAGGGTCGTTTGGTTTCGGTGGTTCTGGTTTCGGATTCTCGATTGGCTTTCCGTCTTTCAGTCCATGCTTCTTCTCGTAGTTGGAAACAGCGGAAGTCTGTGCCTGTCCTGCACGGAAATCACCATAATTTTGCATCACGTCCTGAAATGAGATACCCTCCACGATGGAGTTTACCTTCGTCTCGTCCGTTACACCCTCAGCCTTCTTTGTGGCGATGCGGGTAAGTGTGGCAGTATCCACCCCAGAAAACTTTTGTTGCAGTCCTGCCAAAATCATTTCAAAAATTGTCATACCGTATGAGTTTGATTAATAATTTCATACGGTAAATTTACTTATAGAGAAAGGGAAGGTGAAATTTTAAGTATAACGATACGAAACAATTCAGAGAATGTTTGTTTTTAAGGGAAAAAGAAAATAGCGGCACCTCGAAAGACACCGCTACTAAATTCGTCAATATTTTAGATTTTCATCCGTATTCTTTGTATAATCCTCGTAATTTTTCTGACTGAATTGTTCTATTCTTCAAATTTGTTACTGGAACTTTTGAGAGAGGAAAGCTGTTTCTGTTTCTCAATGTCGTTCTTCTGCTTCTCTGCCTGTTCTTCCTTGATGGCTTCAATCTCGTCCATAACAGCATCCACGTTCCCTACAAAGGTGATGGCTCGTTTCTGTGACCATATTTCTCCGTCTTTAGCTTTGATGGCTGTGTCTATCTTGTCTTTGAGGTCCTCCAATTTGTACGGCTGCATCTGCACATCCACGTCGATGGTCTCAGAGGCCGCTTCAAGGGTGGAATTCACTGAACCCAACGCAGAGACAAGGAAGTTCACACGTCGTTGCATAAACTCGCCGACTGTTTCGTTCAGGTTCTCTACATTCAGGTGGGTAGACATGAAAACATAGTCAAAACTCACACCGGATACGGCGTTTCCTGTACCTTTCAGGGAGTCAAAAGAGATTCTGGGTGTATTGGTCAGTCCGTATATCTGGCTCAGCAAGGTTTCCACCTCAAACTTTACGGTATCGGGCACCTGAGACCAGGTAAGGTACTGGGCATTTGCTCCCTGCCCAGTCAGCTCGACCACCCGATTCTTGAACTCACCGGAGAAATTCTCCACGTTACCAAAAAGCATGAGGATAGGGAAGAAGTGGTAGTCGATACAGTCCGCATAACTTGACAGTAGTTTCTCCAGTCTTACACGAAGACTCTTTATCTTTTCACAGTATGCTTCCGGACGATACATATAAATCACCGGCATCTTCTTGAACCCATGAGCAAATGAACCTTTGTCTGACCAGCTGCTCGTCAGCTCCCACTGGTAAACCATGTCCTTGGTAATGGTCATAAAGCAGGTAATCTCCACGTCATTCAGGTCTTTTTTCTTGTATTCACGGGACAGGGCCACCAAATCACCTTGGTCATTGAAGAAAGGGTAGAGCTTGTCGCCACGGAACGGGGACCAGATGGCACTCTTCAGACGGTATTCAGGCTTTGACTTGCCGAAGATTCCTGAAATCTTGCGCTTGAGCTTGGCCCAGAAACCATCATCCCTAACCACATACCAGTATTCGGCCACTTCCTGCTCGGCCAGCCATGCCCGGACTACCTTCTTGTTCTGGTATTTCAATTTGTTCTTCTTGAATACCTGCTTCAACGCAGAAAGAAGGCTTTCCTCCGACTGGTCCGGCTGACAGTCAAGGACCGGTTCTGTCCCCACGGTGAAGGCCGTCTGAATGTTCACTATATCCTGTTCGATAGGAAGCGCAATCCGGTTCGGGTCAACTTCTTTTCTTACCGCCGGCTCGATATATTCTTTCCTGGTTGTCGGGTCTGTAATCCGTTTCTCAGGCTGGGTAGTGATTTTGATTTTCGGGTATTTCTCTTCATCTATCACTATCTCGTGCTTGTTCGGATTCCAGTCGTTGTAAAGGGCGTGAGCGTTTGGTTGCTCGGTCTTTCGTCCTTTCTTCAGATAGTAGATTTTTCTCTCTATTTCAGGTATAGCTAAAATTTCTTCTAAAGTCATATTTCAAAGTTTAATGTCCAAATATTCCTGAAACATCTTTCGGTTTCATAATCCTGCCCAAAAGTTCTCCCAGCACATAGTAGCGTGCAGCGTCAATACCGTGGTTATCGTGGTCTTCCGGCTCGTTGATGTAGTTTCCATCCTTATCCTTTGCCCATACATAATTTCTGTACTCCCTCTGCAGGTTGTAGGAACGTCTGGTGATAAAGATTTCCATCCCTTGCATCTTGTCAATACCTGCATTGACAGAACCTTGTCCTTTCTCTACTGGATAAATCTTGATACCTCCGTTGTGTATTTCCTGAATGAGTCGCGGGTCCGCACTGTCGGCAATCACTTTCAGATTCCAAGGCCGCAAGGTTTTTATGATGTCTCCCGAAAGCAGTCCGGTTCTATAATCCACTTCATCCAGATACAGTGCATTGTCTATGATTCCACATCGGATAGCTGCTGTGGGGTCATTGGTATAACCAAAATCCAGCCCGATAGCCACCTTCTTGCACCACATGGGGAACTCATCCACGATACCCCATTTCTTGAACACGGCACCTTCGGCCACGTCTGCCCATCGGCCGATAACCACATGGGCGTACTTCTCCGGATTCTTCTCCTTCATCTCCTTGACTTCATTCAGGAACTCAGGAGAAAGGTTCTCGATATTGTCGAAGTAAGTCGTATGAATGTGTAGAACATTTGGATGAGTTGAGATTTGAACCGGTACACCGTCAATCTCCACCAGACGATGTGTGTTCTCGATGTATTTCTTGTAGATGAAGTGGTTCGAATCGCATGGATTCATGATAATGATAATCCGGTTCTGGATTCCCTTTTTACGGATGGAGAGCATAATCTTGTCGAACTCTTCCTCACTGGTCCATTCCTCGGCCTCATCACAGACAAAGGTGGTGATACCCTGAATAGATTTCAGTTTGGCTGTCTGATTCCCGGAAGAAGTTTTGATACCCCGGAACATGATACGGCTGCCGGTCATCCGGTTTACGATGTCCGTCTTAGTGGTCTTGAAATATTTCGTGGTTCCGTCCAACTCTATCTTTTCCATCATTTCCGGAATAATAGACATGCCGGCAGATACCATCGTGTAACGGGTATAAAGAATCTGGTGGACTATCTTCTCTGTGGGAGTCATCTCGAACGTCAGCCGCTCTATGAAGGTAGAAGCGTTGAAAGACTTCCCCGAGCCACGGCCACCGGTAATGAGAATGATAAACTTCTCGCTATCGGTGTATAACGGATGATATATCGCTTGGGGTACAATCATTTCAGTTTGTCTTTAATCCATGAGTCAATAGAAATTCCGTGGTCAATATCCTTTGGAATATCTGCATCTTCGTCCTGACGGCGTTCAATCTTCCTCCATTCATCGTCGTGATGATACAGCCAGACAGACATGGCCTGAAGATTTGGAGCCAGCTCGCTTTCACTTACCTGAAGTTCTTCTTCGCCGGTCAGGTTTCCGTCCAGGTCTTTCAGCTTCCTGACTACAGTACTCTTGGTCTTGATACCGCCCAAAGCCATAGCAAGGAACTTGGCACGTACAGCTGCAGTGATGGTCGCACGCCCGCGCGCTAATACTTCGCATAATTCAGAGTGCTCGTTCTTCTTTTCACAGAACGTTTGGGGAGCCAGGCCTAACGCAAAAGCGATTTCTCTGTCCGTGAATCCCTTTTTTGCATACGTCTCCACTTGAGAAAGAAACTCCTCACTCTTGTAATCGAATTTTGGCTTTCTTCCAGTATGTTTGCTTTTTTGAGATTCACTTTTCATAATCATTCAATTCTTTCTACCTGTTCATCGAATACTTCTCCCTTGATAAACTTGGAGTAGGGGTCGTAACCAAATCTCTCGCAGAAGGCTGCCTTAGCTTCAAACGTATCGAAAGAAAGCATCAAGTAAGCATCCATATCCTGTGCCTGCTTCTGGGCTGCATCCTTTACCTGCTGTTTTACTTCCTTCATGTGGGCCACCTTCTCGGCTCTTTCCATCTGCTTGGCGGCTTTCTCAGCTTCTTTCTGCTCGGTAACTGGTGCCATCATATCCTCTAGGGCATCGGCGATGGAACTTTCTTCTTCTGTCTGTAGGAGGAAATCACAACCAATCATATTCAGGTCGGCAGCCGTCAGTCCCGCATCCTGATAGTCAATATCCGGGACTAACCGGGCGAGGGCATCGTAATCCCATTGTCCGCCTATGTTCGGATTATTTAGGGCTATATTCAAAGACTTCTCGGTCTTTTCATCCACGTTGATAAGCTCCACACGAAGCGTGTAGTCATTCTCGTGCGTGACTTCATTGTATTTGTTCAGCTCGTCCAGCACGGAAACCTTTTGATGCCCTCCAACAATGGTGTACCCTGTGGCTTGGTTCACCACAATGCCTCCTACCACGCCATACCGCTTTATGGAACGCTTCAACTGCTTGCGTCCCTCGTTCGATATGGTGCGTGGGTTGTAAATCGCTGGCTTTATCTGCGAGCGTCTTAGTTCGACCGATTTGCTATTGAAGTATCTGTTATCCATTATTCAAATTTAAAAATGAAACCTCCAACTGTCTTGTGGTTCTTAACTCCACGACAACAAGCGGTAATGTTTGATGGGTTTAGCCCTGTTTTTCTCTTAACCTCTCGCGCACTTTCATATCGAGCAATAAAGTTACCCGATTTATCGTATTGCAAAACTGGCTTTGATTTGTCAGGGCGATTTATCATCTTTCCTGTCATGTCCCTTGAATGCCGTTCTTTAATTGTTCCGTAATTCATATTGTATAAATGCGTACACCATTCAAGATTATCTACATTATTGTTTGATGGATTTTCGTCTTTATGGTTTATGTAAGGAAGTTTATTCGGGTTAGGAATAAATGCTTCTGCAACAAGACGATGAACAAGCCAAAGTCTTGGTTTCCCATTTTTGCAAAGATTCAGGCGTTTATATCCGTGTGCGCTACTTACTTGTTTTATGATTTGTCCTTTAATCCGATTCCTCATAGCAGAATCAAATCTATCTTTAGAACGCACTTTCCCGGTATTTGACACCTGATATTTGTCTTCATACCCTTTAATGTCTTTCCAAACCTCTTCCATCGTTATCCTGTTTATTATGATACTCCCAAAGCACCCTTTCGCACATCGGAAAGGTGCGATAAATCTTTTGTAAGTCCTGCGGGTAGTTCTTCTTCAGCCATAACATGCAATCCAGATTGAATCCAACACCAGAACTGGCCTTCAGCGAATATCTGACAGGCTCCGGAAGGCTGTTCTGCTTCATGTAGGACAGAATGTCCTTCTGCGTCCAATCTGCCAGAGGATAGCACATTCCGTTGTTCTCATACCCGTTTGCTTCATAGCCTTTCAGCATCAGGCGGCGGTTCATGCCGTCGGCCTTCTTCATGCCCAAGAACGTGTAGTAAAGTCCGTATCTGAGCTGCATGGCCTTCACCACATCGGCCAGTTTTAAAAGTTTCACTTTCGGGTTTGGCACGCAATACAAACCACCACGAAGAATGTAGGTAAGGTTCCAGTGAGGCACCTGAACAAACTCTATCCTCGGATATTTGGCTTTTACCCATCCAATCCATCTTTCGATGTGCTCTAAACCTTTGACAAAGTACATGAACACGCAGACTATTCTATCAAACTTCGGGTAGATCATGTCCAGCAATACCAAAGAATCCTTACCCAGCGATAGAAACAGTAAAACCCCGTCAGTCTTCTGTCTGACGAGGTCAATATGGCTGTATGTCCTTTCTTGCAGTGTCATTATCCGCCACTCATGCCAAGTCCTGTGCGGACGTTATAATACTGCTGTCTTCGGGTGATAAATCTGCCACCCTGAGAGAGACCACCATTCTCTGTAGTCAAACCTCTACGGCCACCACGGTAGCCGCCAGTTGAAAATGTGCTTCTGTTTGTTCTGACTCAACGAAAATTTAAAGTGTTAAACATGCTTTTCAATAATTCTGCCAAGGTCATAAACGACCTGTGCGGCCAGGTATATCTCACCTTGATAGGTGTATTCGATAAGATTGTGATTCTCATCTTCAAACAGCTCTATCTTTGCGTCTTTGACTTCTACCAGTGCGCTTGCCCTGTCTTTATTGTAGCCTACAAAGAACTGGATGGCATCGTAACGCTTAGGCTGCAAAACGCCGTCTTTCTCGACACAATACCCGTCAGCGTCAAGCTGGCAGTATTTCTTCTGGGTTGTAGGTCTGATTTCTCTGAATTCTTGTGTTTTCTTGCCCGACAAGATTTCGTCGAAGAACTTCTGTTTGATGATAAGCGTAAGTATTTCCATAATCGTGTAAAGTTTAAATGTTAGTTGCGGGTGATGGATTCGAACCACCGGCCTTCACCAAGTCAAAGTGACGAGCTGCCCACTGCTCTAACCCGCGATGGTATCTATACAAAGATACCCCATTATGAAGACAATTTTGAATAACAATTCAACGCATACGAAACATTATGCCAAATGTTTGCTTTTTAGCCATGCATCACGTTTCTCCCTGCACTTTTCCAGTGTTGGGGCACAGCAAGAAAACAACTCACCTGAATCTGTTTTGTAATCGTACTGATACATTTTTACTCTTTTTCCTCTTAATTTGGTAGTATAAGTGCAATAGTTCTCGCTACCGGGTTGACATATACTGCAACCATTTACGTTTATTGATTTCATATCTATCCTAAATTATCCGTTTACAACTTCTGGTATCTTATAGTAATCACTCTTTGACGCTCTGCCTTCGGTCAACCAGCCTATACCTACCCAGCATTTTACTTCACCGTCATGAATAACTCTATAACCTGCATCCACTACCACTTTGGGCGGATTTACGCTCATTTTTATGCTTCTTACATCTGATGCTTTAACCGTTAACTTTTCTCTTTTCATAACCATCTCAAATTAGAATAATATACACCGTTCAATTTCGTATAATCACCATACAGCTTTACTTTGCCTTTGTACATCATGGCGAACTTAGAACTGCCAGCGGCAGCCATCATCATGGATTCTGTCACTTTTGATTCATACCCATATTTCATTACAAGGGGATAAACTTGCCCTCTGAAGAAGATTTCGCTGTCTGTCATATCATTTACTGACTGAATAGGCAAAACGCCATTGTGGGCAAAATAAACGCCATTCTCGACAAACGGGTGACAGTTCTTTCTGCACTTAGAACCATGCGTTGCCCACCTCATGTGAATGATACATTCTTCTTCAATACCCACCTTTGAAAGATGAACCAAAAACTTCTGATAATCCATTGTCTTGCATCTATGCTTTGAAGAAACAAATCCGTAACCATGATGATTGATTCTCTGAACTTTATTCAAGGTGTCCAGAGTTGGCATCTGAACACCCTTTGGCTTATAGATAATACAGCACATATATTTGGGTTTATAAGTTTCTTTCTACTTCTGTCTCAATAGCTTCTATATCTATATATGCTTCAACTTCATATTCGCCATCGTAAGCCGTGACTTTCTCTATCTTCACGCTAGCGCTATTAGTCACCCATCTTTTGTTTAGAAACATAGCACCGTAAGGCTCATAACAGCCATTAATCTTATAGCTGCCTTCAATTTCTACCAGCACGTCGTCTTCAGCGTCTATGACAAACTTGCCTTCGCTGTTGTCTATTGCGTCTAGTATTGCGTTTACCAACATCTTTTCAATTTTCTTCATAATCGTAAGTTTTAAATTTATAAATTATATTTTAGATGTGCGAGGCTCATGCAAGAACCTCAGCACGTGATTTGAAGAATGATTTTTCTTTCTTGGTCAAGAAAGGTATCTCGTCAATCGAAGTGACCTCTGAACTTAGCACGTTCTTCTTAGACCAAGCAACCAGTTTCGCACAGAAATTGACCCAGTTAGAGATTTTCTCGAAGTCAGTAGAACCTTGATGCTGTCTGAACTCTATAGTCTTGTGACGGGCATAAGAACAGGCATTCACCTTAAAATATCTATTGTCTCTCATTGCATTTAGAACGTCGTATCTCGTTCTGCAACATTCAAAACTTATACCTTGAAGAGTCTTGCACCACTGGCTGTTGTTCGAACGTCTTGAACGGGCCATGAAAGAGTCAATAACACGTTCTAATTTCTGATAGTTCTTGAATACATTTACATAAGCTTCGTCAGAAAGATTTGCGGCCCCGATATGCACATGCAAACCTGTAGATATATTTACCTGTGCATTTGCTTCATTTAAAGCTTTGCAACAGGTTTCTAGACTTCTCATACCCGCCTTACCAGTAAGAACCGGTGAAACACATTCGATAGGGTTTTCACCTCTGATAGAAGAGTCAGAAACAAACTTGTAATAGTGGTTGTTGTCAACGTGATTATAACCCTCATATTGAAAAGGCATTTCGTTTCTTGTTGCACATTCTCTCATCATGTTTGCAGCTACCAAGCATTCAATCTCGACCCCAAAAGTAAACTTGTGTGTCTCTCTGACAGGTTTAGGCAGTTCAGCCATAAGAAGTTCAACTTCATACTTTCTCAAACCTAATTTCACGAAAGCAGCTTTCTTTGCAGCCTTAGAACCTTTCATGCTCTTAATCTCTTCTACTTGTTCTTTTAATGTCTTCATAATCGTGCGTTTTAGAATTGATAATCGTGTGTATTTGCAGGGCTTTCGCCCTGCTGTTATTTACTTGTGAGAATCTCTGAAATCAAGTTCTACAATCTTGTGATACTTGTTTATATCGTACAAACCGGTACCACAACCCATCGCAGAAGCAAGTCTTACCGCTTCTTCTAATGCAATCATCACATCTGAACTTGCATCAATTGCTTCATTCTTCGCCTTGTTATATTCTCTATTATTAACTGCTGAATCCTGAATCTTTTCAGCTTCTTGTATTCTTTTTAGAGCTTCATTGATAACTCTGATTTGAGCCTTAATCTCTTTGATGTAATCACTACTAATTGTCTTCATAATCGTATGTATTTAAATTGTTATTACTTCTTGTTTGATGATGCAAAGTTAAAGTAAACTTTATTACTTACAATGCTTTTGATTAAGTTTTATTTATCGATTAACATCATTTAATAAATAAAACTTTATCAAATAGACTTTCATTGATAAAGTTTACATATATTTGCGGAGCAATCACATTAAAGAGAACTTTATGAACTTACAACTGAAAGAAATCATGTCAGCAAGAAACGTAACATCTGCTTTGCTTGCTGAAAAGGTCGGCATTTCAAAGGTAGCTGTCAGCAACATCGTAACCGGCAAATCATTCCCGTCACTTGACACGTTAATGAAGATGGCTGACGTTTTGAACGTAACCATATCGGAACTGATTGGGGAAACAGAGTTTACAGGAGCAGGGTATATTCTTTGCCCCCATTGTGGAAAGAAAATAAAAATAGAGAAAGCGGAATAAAAACAAAGAGGCCGTCTCAAAATGAATTGAGATGGCCTCTGTCGTTTCATATCAGATTGAAGTCGTTTGGATTTTCCTCAAAAAAAAGGAGTTTCCAGGTTTCCTCTTTCAAATTTCATCATTTTAAACCGTTTTCCCCCGTCAGAAGCCTCCTAAGAGGCTACTTTTGCAAGATTATGCGCTATGGCCAGCAGGCCAAATTCAATTTCCACCTTTTTCAGCCCACGGAGATGGAACCTCTTGAAGTGCTTGTTGTTCTTGAGGTTTCCAAATACGGCTTCCACATCCTGTGGCCGCTGGCTCCGGTATTTAAGACCTTCCGCAGAGAGGAGTTTCTCACGTTCCCTTTCCTTGATTTTTCTCAGCCGATGATTCACTTGCACAATCCTTTCCGACCGGCTTCTGTGACACCGGCATCTTAACGGACAGCCCTTGCAGTTCCGTGCCCTGTACCTTGAGATGGTCCGTACAAAACCATTGTCCGTCGTCCGCTTCACATCGGAGAGTCTTTTCATCCTCTGTCCCATCGGACAGTACATCCCGTCGGTTTCCTCATTATAGTAAAAGTTGGCGGACAGGAACGGGTCATTCCTGAAGCTCCTTTTCT
>OIEN01000194.1_pt1 | contig 44342 bp, 49 predicted proteins | sample 1581741 | NCBI WGS metagenome assembly OIEN01 (sample SAMN01760944, study PRJEB22395) | human gut metagenome | reverse complement strand
TTTGTAGTTGATGTTTTTCTACCTTTTCTTACTAATTGATTAATTGTTGGCACTTGTTTTTCACCTCCTAGAAAATAAACATTAACGTTTATTATTATACCACTTATTTACCACCTCAGTCAACACTTTTTATATTTTTTTCCAGTTTTTATGTATTTTTTTATTTTACTTATTCGTATTTACTTAATTATTGAATTTGCTATTTTATGTTCCTTGTGTTATAATTGTCTTAAGAGTTCGGTTTTCACCGGATCATTTATAAAAAGGAGATATACATCATGTCTTATCTTTATGAAAAAACTTACCCGGAGTGCCCAGAAACTTGTAACAACCTCATCATTCCTGACTTTCAGGTCGAACTCTCTAAAAAGTTCAGAGAATCCTGCCCTGAGCGCTGGGAAGAAGTAGTGAAAATGCAGAAAAAGTTTTCCTCTCGGTATCGTTCTCTCACTTGTGTAACCTTCTTCTCTAAGGAAAAAGGAAAAGCATCTGGAGAAACAATCCATCAGGAAGACTTCGACTTCACCGGCAAGGAAATTTCCATTTCCAACAACACTGCTAGCAGTTTCGATTACGACCTCGACCTAATTTACAACAACATTTTTGTTGTAGTTGCACTCTAAGTAAACTCCTAAAAAGCTCTGCATACAATAAGCAGAGCTTTTTTCCTTTATATTTATAAAATTAACATTGCATCTCCAAAACTGAAAAATCTGTATTTTTCTTCTACAGCCTTGTTATATGCTTCCATAATAAATTCTTTAGTTGCTAGGCTTGATACTAGCATTATAAGTGTTGATTCTGGTAAGTGGAAGTTTGTTATTAATCTATCAATGCACTTAAATTTGTATCCTGGATAAATAAATATACTTGTATCTCCTTCTGTTTCTTTTACCATACCATTTTCATCAGCAATTGATTCTAATACCCTACAAGAGGTTGTTCCAACTGCAATTATTTTATGTCCCTTTTTTTTTGCTTTATTTATTTTTTCTGCATCTTCTTGCTTTATATAGTAATGTTCTGTGTGCATTGTATGTTCTTCTATGTTCTCAACTTTTACAGGTCTAAATGTTCCTATTCCAACATGCAATGTTACATTTGCGATTTCTACACCTTTTGCTTTTATTTTTTCTAATAATTCTTCTGTAAAATGTAATCCTGCTGTTGGTGCTGCTGCTGAGCCTTCATATTTTGCATATACTGTTTGATATCTGTTTTTATCTTTTAAGCTTTCTGTTATATATGGTGGAAGTGGCATAAGGCCTATTTGGTCTAATATTTCATTGAATATTCCATTATATTGAAAGTGAACTTTTCTATCTCCATTTTCCATTACTTCAAGTATTTCAGCTTTAAGTAGTCCTTCTCCAAATTCTACTTTTACACCTGTTCTTAGTTTTTTTCCTGGTCTTACCATTACTTCCCAGTTATCATTTTCAAGTTGTTTTAATAGTAAAAATTCCACTAATTTTTCTGATTCTTTTCCTATTATTTTTCCATAAAGCCTTGCTGGAATTACTTTTGTATTATTTCTTACTAAGCAGTCTCCTGGTTCTAAATAGTCTATTATATCTTTAAAAGTTTTGTCTTCTATTTGCTTTGTGTCTCTATGTAGAACCATTAGTCTTGATTCATCTCTTTTTTCTGTAGGATGTTGTGCTATAAGTTCTTTTGGTAAGTTGTAGTTAAAATCTGATACTTTCATTCTTTAATCCTTCCTTTTTTTAATGTATCTATTATTGTTAATATTTCTTCAATTATGTTTTGTGGTTCTTGGTTGAATTCCATGTCTAGTGGATGTTTAAAATTATCTTGGTTTGCTGGTTGTGAGTAATATGCTGAATCATATAGGCCTATATATTTTCCAGTTTCATTGTCTAAAATTTTTTGTCTCATATAGTCTTTGTACCAGTCGTTTAGTCCATTTGGATGTTTTTCGGTGTATCCATAATCTGCATAAGAGTGTAGTGCTGGAATTGTGTATCCAGCTTCTTTATTGTTTCTCTCAAGAGTATGCAAGAATTCGTGTAAGTACACTTCTTCTGGAGATTGGTTCGTTATTCCATATTTATATGAAAACGAATTTGCATTTTTGTTTATTCTAACTAGAGAATATCCAACTCCATATATATCCATACTTCCAAGACCTATCCAGTTATCAATAATTGGTATTGATGTGTCTCCTGTGTCATCTTCCATTCTACATACAACAAATACATGGTCATATTGTTTTTGTTGTATTTTTTCATAGATCATTTCCTGAACATCTTTGTATGATATATAATATCCATGTTCATCTGAATAGGAAATAGTTGTAACAGGTGTTTCTATTTCATTTATTTCGTAATTCACATTCATCTTTTCTTCTGAAAACAAGTAGCAATCATCTTTGTATCTTGCGAGATTTAGTTTTACATTTTCTATATCTTGAGAATTTGTTTTTAAATTGTACCTTTTGCCTTTTATTTCTACATCTAATTCTTTTATTATAAAACAACCTATGTTCCAATTTGAGTCTGTGTTTTTCATTCCTTTTTCTACTACTATGTCTGAAAACCATGCTGTACCTGAGCTTTCTCCTTCGTTGCCTCCTAGTCTAAAGCTTATTTCTACTTGGTCTCTATTTTTTGAGTTAAAATAGAATTCTATTTTTTGCCAATCACTTGTTCCTGTAAGTGGTTTTGTGTATTCTGTTGTATCTAGTAGCCCTACTGTTACTCCTCCACCATTTTGTTCTTTACTGTGAACATTTTCCATTTTTACCATACATGTTACCCTGTATGGAGTGTTCTTATCAACTTCGATTTTTTTGTGGAATGTTGCATCTCCAAAATCCAAGTTTTCTATTTTATAACTGTTTGCTTTTGAATATCTCACTTTTGAATCTCTGGAAAACTTACTGTCGCTAGTTGTTGAGATTGCTTTTTCGAACCCATTGAAGTAATTTTTTCTATACATATTGAATGATAAAACTAAAATAACAATAAGTAAAAGTGTAACTATAGTAGATGTTATTTTGGCATTTTCTCTTGAGTGTTTCATGTATTTTGCCTCCTTATATTTTATTTATTCTTTTAATAATAGAGTCTTTTCCTAAAATTTGCATTATTTCATAAAGGTCTGGTGTGTTGTGTCTGCCTGTTAATGCTACTCTTATTACTGTGCTTATGTCTCCAACATGTCCTTTATAGTTTTCTGGATTTGCCTTATATTCTTTTACTTCTCTTGCATATCCCTTCTCTTCTGCTAAGTCTTTTATTTTGTCAAACCATGTTTGTTTATCATCATCTATGTTAAAGTGATTGTTTATGTAACTTTCTAGTATATCCTTTATTTCTCCTTTGTCTGTAATTTTTTGGAATTCATATGCTGTATTGTTTTCAAATTTTTCATCATACATGTAAATTATAGAATTCTTTATCTCTGACCATTTTGATATGTCTTTTCTTGGCTTGTTTCCGCCTCTTTCAATGTTTAGTATTTTCATTGCATAATCTTTATCTCTACTAAGCATTTCTTCTAGTTCTTTATCATATCTCTGTGCCCATTTTAGAGTTTCTGCATAGATTTTTTCTGCTGAGAATTTTGATATTACATTTTTTGAAACATCTAGTAATTTTACCATGTCAAAAACTGCTCCACTTACGCTCATTTTGTTTAGTTCTAGTGTAAACGCACTAATATCTGCATCTTTATTAGCTCTTCTCCATGGTTCAAAATTAGAGTTTGCTATATTTAGTAAATATTCTACTACCGCTTCTTGTGGTATTCCTTCTTCATGGTAATAACTTACTGCTGCTTCAGGGTCTTTTCTTTTGCTTATTTTTCTCTTGCTACCATTTTCATCTTTCATTATTGTTGCTGTGTGTGCATATTTAGGTGGTTTAAAGCCTAGTGCTCTAAATAATTCAAGATGTAGTGGGATTGATGATACCCATTCATCCCCACGAATTACATTTGTTACTCTCATAAGGTGATCATCAACTGCATGTGCGAAATGATATGTTGGAAGCCCATCAGCTTTTATTATTACTATGTCTTGGTCATTTTCTGGGAACTCTATGTTTCCTTTGATTATATCTTTGTGTTTTATTTTTCTATCTTCTCTTCCTTGTGATTTGAATCGTATTATATATTTTTCACCATTTCTGATTTTTTCTGCAGCTTCATCTATTGGTAAATTTCTGTATTTTGCCCATACACCATAATATCCCGGTCTTAGTTTTGCTGCTTCTTGTTTTGTTCTTATTTCTTCTAGTTCTTCTGGAGTACAAAAGCATGGGTATGCTAGTCCTCTTTTTATTAATGATTTTGCATAGGCTTGGTAAATGTCTTTTCTTTGACTTTGTTTATATGGGCCATAGTTGCCCTTTTCTTCTGTTTCTCCTACCATACCTTCATCTGGCTCTATTTCGAAGTCTTTTAAGCTATTTACAATTTGGGCTGTACCATTTTCTATTTCTCTTTTTTGGTCAGTATCTTCTATTCTAAGAATGAATACTCCTTTTGATTGTTGGGCAAGTTTTCTATCTATAATTGCTCCAAATAGTCCCCCTATATGTACAAAACCTGTTGGGCTTGGTGCAAATCTTGTTACCATTGCTCCTTCTGGTAAATTTCTTTCTGGGTATTTTTCCTCATAATATTCTATTTCCTTTGCATTTGGGAATATTAAGTCTGCTAATTCATTATAATCCATATTGATTAATCATTCCTTTCATATTATTTTCTTGTTCTTCCATTTGCTTAATAATTTCAATTTGTGCTTTTACTCTTACTAAGTTGTGGTCTGGTATGTCTTTATTTACTGCATAATAGATATCACCATTTAGGTAATCTGCTAAGAATCTGGTTGTGTTTTCATATGTCATCATCCAGCTTCCTATTGGTAATAATTCAAGTTCTTCTTTTGTGATTGTGTTTTTCATTTTTCCCAAAAAGCCTTTTGTGAATGCTTCAAATCTGTTCATATCAACATGAATTTTAGATAAATCTTGTTCATCTTCTGCTGCTGTTGTAACTCCGGTTCGTATTCCTTCACCAAAGTCGTAAACTATTGAGCCTGGCATTATTGTGTCTAGGTCTATTAGTGCCACATATTTATCTGTATCTTTATCAAATAATATGTTACTTAGTTTTGTATCATTATGTGTTACTCTAAGTGGAATTGTTCCATTTTCAAGTTTGCTTGTTATTGCATTTGCTTTAGATGTTCTTTTTTCATCTGTTAAAAAATCTATGTAAGGTTTTGCTTTTTCAAATCTTTCTTGTCTTTTCTCTTTATTTTCTTCTGAATTTATTGCAGTGTACATTTGTTTTACTCTGTTTGGTGTGTAATGAAATTTTGGTATTATTTCATATAACTTAGAAGCATCGAATCCATCCAACTGTTTTTGAAATTCTCCAACAGCTTTTCCAGCTTCGGAAAGTATCTCCAAGCTATCTGTTGAAATATATGTTTTGGTATTGTCAATAAATTTTTGCATTCTCCAATTATTTTTATATATAAAACTTGGATTTTCTCCTTTTGTTTTAATAAATGTAAGTGTTTTGCTATTTTTGTTACTCTTTATATATTCAGTAACTTCTTCAATATTATTCATTAGTTCATTAATATTTGGAAATACTTTTGTGTTTACATATTGTAAAATATATTTGTCTCCATTATCATAGTTTATAAGGTATGTTTTATTAATGTGCCCACTCTCAATAAGTTTCGCATTAACAGGTTCCCCATTGATATCAAACTTTCTTGATATTTCAAGTAACTCTTCTTTTTTCATTATAAATTCCTCCCTACTTGCTAAGTAATACTAGCAAACCACCGAACAGCACTCATCAAAAAGCCCGCCACCTTCAAAGCCAAAGTAGCACCATTCTGGTCACTATAACTAAACACCTTCTTCGCAATACTACGCGCATCATACACCAGTGTTATTCCAACTGTAACAACTACAACTTCAATTAGTACTTTTAATTCCATTAAAATTACTCCCTTTAAAAATTACAAAAGAAATTATATCACATAATTTTGAATTTTTGTAGTAATTTGCTATATTTTATTTCAAATTCTGCCAACAAATACAAATTCCCCTCCAACATTTGCCTTACAACCATAACCACATAGCAAAAACAAAGCAGATAACACTCAATCATCTGCTTTGGTTCCTATTCATTTAATTCTAAAAAAACTAGTACATCCATCCCATAGAACTATTTTGCATAATCAACTGTGATTGTGTAATCAGGAGAGTCTGGATAATTCCAAGCATCAGCCCATCCCTCTGGCTTTTCTCCTTCTTTCCATGGAACATGGACTGTTATTGATGGAATGCCACCAAATACTACTCCTCCCATTGTTGTAACACTGCTTGGAATTGTTATTTCTGTTAGACTGGTACAATTATAAAATGCACTATACCCTATAGAAGTTACGCTACTTGGGATTGTTATTTTAGTTAAGCCCTGAGATGCGCAGAAAACATACCCATCTATCATTTCTATTCCTTCTGATATTGTAACACTTGTAATGTCTTTTTGGATATAATAATATCCCTCTATTCTATTATTTGTGCAAATAGATTGATCCCAAAAAGTGCCCTTTTTCCCGATACCAGAAACATCCATGGTCTACATATCCCAATTTTTTTACTGGTACACCATTTATATAATTTGGTATTACCACTTCTTTATCTTGCCCTTTATAACCATTTAATGTAATTGTTCCATCTTCTTCAACTACATAAATCCAATCATCGATATTTTCTGGTTCTACTATTGTTGGGTTTATCTCTTCCATATATTCTTCTATAGACCCATACTGCTTTCCATTTATTGTAACTCCACTTATTTTACTCTCCTCTTCATATGCTAACTTATATTTGTCTCCTGCTGTTTTGGCAGTTCCGAAGTAAATCGCTTTGGATTACTACTGTTACTACTACTCCTACTAAAATTAACATCACTATGATTGTAATAATTAATGCTATTAATGTTATTCCATTTTCTCTATTTCTCATTTAAAGCTCCTCCTCATTTTATTATAACAATACGTTATTATTTTGCTTAATTTTAAAATTAATCCAACTGCACTTTTGGTGGGCATAGAAATCCTACCATATATAGTTTGTACAATAGATTAATTTTTAATCTTTTTATATATAGTTTCTTTTTTATAAAATTATCGATATATATATATATATAGGGCCCCAAGGGTTTGAGCATTTTTCATTGGTTGTTTTCCCCTTCTTTTTTTGTTTATTTTCGTACTTTTGTTTTTTGCTTTTTGTAAAGTTAGTATATAATATTTGATATTTTTTTGTCAATACTTTTTTAGAAAATTTTTATGTTATTTTCTATATTTCATTTTTTTGAATCAACTTACAATTTATACATCCCATATTGTAATAGTTTCTATCAATTTGGGCAAAATATGTGTATATTTTAGGAGGGTTTGTTTTGAAAATTTTAATTGTTTTGTTTTTCAGTATTTTGGTGTTATCTGGATGCGGGCGTAATGAGGATTATGCTTTACAGAACTCGTATAATAATTCCAGTTATAATAATACAACAAATGATACTAATACCACAAATAAAATTACTGCTGATGAGTTTCCAAAGCCTCAGGAGTTGGCTGAAACTAATCTTTGTTCTTTTTCTACTAAGGTGTCTCAAAAAGACCCTAATAGGCAAACTAATATTACTATTGCTTGTGAATCCTTAAATGGCATAACAGTAAAGGCCCGGAGAAATTTTTTCTTTTTGTGATACTCTAGGCCCAGCTAAACCAGAAGATGGTTATTTAAAAGCAGATACTTTTGATTCTGATGGTAACACAATTCAAGCCTATGGTGGAGGGAAATGCCAAGTTAGTACCACTTTATACAATGCTGTTTTAGAAGGTGATCGGGCTAACTGTTGTTGAAAGACATGAACATAGTGGGCCTGTTTATTATGTTCCTGAAGGCAAAGATGCATGTGTTGCATATGGTTCCTGTGATTTTAAATTCAGAAACGACAATAACTTCGACATTAAAATGTACTTTTCAAATACGCCTGATAGTATTGATGTTTCTATTAACAAAATTTCTTCATAAAATTATTATTCCTTCATACAATTGTGGTATGGAGGAGTTTATGAAAAAATTTACATATTTATTAATATTTGTTTTTATTTGTTCTTTTTGTGTTCCAGTTTTTGGAACTGATAGCATCTATGTGTGGTCTGATGCCAGCATGCCTGAAGCTGTTTCAACCTCAACTGCTGTTCAAAGCAATGAAGGAAATTTTCTTAATTTAACCTGTGGAAGCGCCATTTTAATGGAGCAATCTACTGGTACAATACTTTATGAACACAATATTCATGAACAATTACGACCTGCAAGTGTAACAAAAGTTATGACCATTTTGCTCATTATGGAAGCTATTGATAATGGCACACTTTCTCTTGATGATAAAGTTTCATGCTCTGAAGAAGCATCCAAAATGGGTGGATCACAAATCTGGTTAGATACTACTGAAACTTTAACTGTTAATGAAATGCTTAAAGCAATTTGCGTTGTGTCTGCAAACGACTGCTGTGTTGCAATGGCTGAGCACATCGCAGGGAGTCAAGAATTATTTGTAGAAAAAATGAATGCCCGTGCTAAAGAGCTTGGAATGAATGATACCTGCTTTAAAAATTGTCATGGATTAGATGAAGATGGGCATGTAACATCCAGCCACGATATTGCCATCATGTCCAGAGAATTAATGATAAATCATCCAAGTATTACAAATTTCACAACTATTTGGATGGATAGTTTAAGAGATGGTCAATCCCAGCTAGTTAATACAAATAAGCTACTTAGAAACTATGAGGGTTGTACAGGATTAAAAACTGGTTCAACATCAACCGCACTATTTAACCTTTCCGCAACAGCCACAAGAAATGGGCTTTCCCTTATTGCTGTTGTAATGCGTGGAGAAACCAGCAGTATTCGTTTTGCAGAAGCTAAAAAGCTTTTAGATTATGGTTTTAGCAATTTTGAATTCGTAAAATATGGAAGCAAAGGTGAACTTGTAAAAAACATTCCTGTAACAAAAGGAATACAAACCTCAGTTGAAATAGTCTTTGAAAATGATTCAGGAGGTTTAATTCCAAAAGGCCAATCTAGCAACATCACAACCACAGTATCTCTACCAGAAACTATAAATGCACCAATTAGCATAGGAGACAAAGTACGGCGAAGTACACTTTAGCTTAAACGGAGAACCTCTAGGCAGTACAAATCTTATTGCAAATAATACAATTAAAAAAATAAACTTAGGTAATATGCTTGCATTAATTTTGGAAAAGTGGTTTTGTTTGCTTAGAAATTAAAGAGAATGGCTCACCATTCTCTTTAATTTCTAAATATCACTATTTTTCTACTATTGACAACACTGTTTTATTCTCATCAAAAATTTCTTCTAGTATTTGCTTTGTATATTCTGGTGTTACTTGATTGTAATTTTCAAGATATTCAAAACTGTTTATTCCTTTCATGTAATCAGCAACAAACATTCTGCATATTTCGGCTACATCATCATATTCTTTAACATAGCCTGCATATATCATTTTTTTAATTCTTTGGAAATGTTCTATATCTAAATCTTTGTTTTTCATTTTTGCTATTTCTTCCTGTATTCTTTTCAAAACCTCTCTTGGATTGTTTGATTGACCTGTTATTGCTATGTGTGCATATTGTTTAGAAAACTCGTATTCTACATATGGTTCGCCTGTTATTAGTTCTGCTTCATATAATTCTTTGTATAGCTTTGAACTTTTGCCAATTAGCATATTTAGTAGTATTTCAATAGCAATGTGTTTTTTTACAATTGCTTCACTGCTTAAACCTTTATTGTTTTTACTGTCTTTTATTCCTATTACAAATATAGGCATACTTACTTCCATTTTTTTGACAGTTTCTTTTTGCACTATTTGTTCTTGTTCTTCTGGATAAATTCTTTTTATTTCCCCATGTTTTTCTGTTGGTTTTAAGCGTTTTTTTACTTCTTCAATCAACTCATCTGGTTCAAAATCTCCACTAAATGCCATTACCATGTTTGATGGATGGTAAAAAGTGTTGTAGCATTTATATAATACCTCTTTATTTATATTGCTTATTGACTCTATTGAACCTGCAATATCTATTGTTATAGGATTATTTTTGTACATATTTTTAATTGCATTCATATATACTTCCCAGCTTGGGTAGTCTTGGTACATTCTTATTTCTTGACCTATTATTCCCTTTTCCTTTTCCACATTTTTATCTGTAAAATATGGATTTTGAACATAATCCATTAGTTCATCCATTGCAGGAGTGAAGTTATCTGTACATTCAAATAAATAACAAGTGTGGTCTGTTGAAGTATAGGCATTTGCATTTACGCCTAGAGCTGTTAATGTATCTAAGCTGTTTGTTCCATTTGCTTGTTCAAACATTTTATGCTCAAGGAAATGAGCTACTCCATCTGGAATTGATGTTTCTTCTTTTTCATTTGGTGCAATAAACTTATTATCCAATGAGCCAAAATTTGTTGACCAAATCATATATTTTTTCTGTATATTCTTTTTAGGCATTATCATTATTGTTAAACCATTTTCCAATTTTTCTACATATAATTTTTCTTTCACCTTTGAATTTTCAATAATTTGCATATGTTCCTCCTAATTTCTTAAAAAATAGATTGTATTAATTTTTATGTTTTGGGCAATTTCTTCTATATTTTCTCTTGAAACCCCATTAATTTTATTAGCATATTCTTCAAATGTTAATAATTTACCAGAAATTTCTTGTCCCATGTAATAGGTAATTTCTGAATCTTGTTCATCTTGTACTGTTTTTATTCCAGAAATCATATATTTTTTTGCATTTTGTATATCTTCATCTGTAAAGTTTCCATTTTTCATATCTTCTAGCTGTTCTTTTATTATGTCTACTGCTTTTTCATAATTTTCTATTTCTATTCCTGCTCTTATAAAAATGTTGTTCTTCTGTCTTAAGTATGTTGACCTTGCAGAATATGCAAGTCCAGCTTTTTCTCTTACATTTTGGAACATTTTTGAAGTTGCACTTTCTCCTAGTATTACATTATATAAGCACATTGCATATTTTGAATCTGGCTTATTGTAATCAATATCTAAGCCTATTACAAGTTTTCCTTGTGATACATCTTTTTTATCTTGAATAGTTTGTACTTGTGCTTCTTCTTTTTTCTCTGTTTCTTCATTGTTTATAATATGGTTATCTTCTCTTGGACTTAATGCTAGTATGTTTTCATTATTTGTTATCTCATTTTGTATTGATTCATTTTCAAAATTTCCTGAAACGAAAATATCTATTTTAGCTTCATTTATTAAGTTTTTATAATCATCATAAAGATTGTGTTCATTTATATTGCTTAAATCTTCTATATAGCCATATTTATATAATCCATATGGTTTATTTTTATACATTTCTTCTATACATCTTGTGTACGCATACATATCTTTGTTATCTATTCGGCCTTCTATTAATCTTTGTATAGTCTTTTTTTCTGAGTCTACATATTCCTTTTTAAATCCACCGTTTTCTGTTAGTGGGTTAAAAATTACATCTAGTAACAAATCTATGGCTTTTTTAGATAAATTTTCTTTTTCTGGCAAATAGTTGTCGTTTAATGTTTCAAGGTAAAATTTTATTACTTGGTTGTCTCCTATTTTTTCTGCTCCTGTGTCTAAAGTTGCTCCATACATATTCTCAAGTTCTATGCTTATTTCTTCTTGTGATTTTAATTGTGCTGTTCCAAGCCTTAAAACTGCTGGAATAAGTGCATTTTGCGTTACAGTATCTCTTTTTATTGGTACACTTAAGAATGCTGCAAATAAATTTGTTTTGAATTTGTTTGTATTTATGCAGTGAACTTTTATGCCTTTTTTTATTTCTTTAATTTCATATGCCATATTTTTATCTCTCCTTTTTGTTTATTTTTACCGTTTTTTCTTATATTATTCAAAAAACAGAGGTCAAAATATGGTATAACCTCTGTTTTTATGTATTTAAAATTTTCTTTTTCTAGCTGCTTCAGATTTTTTCTTTCTTTTAACGCTTGGTTTTTCATAATGTTCTCTTTTTCTAACCTCTTGTAATACACCATTTCTTACACATTGTCTTTTAAATCTTTTTAGAGCATCTTCTATATTTCCATTATTTACTTTAATTTCTGCCATCTATATTCCCTCCCCTCGGTTTGCTTTCATTTGGGATTTTTTCCATAACTTGTATTATTATATAAGAAAAACCGCTAATTGTCAATAATTTTGTTTAATTTTTTAAGTTCTTTTTGTTTTTTTATAGAGATGGCTAAGTTTTTAGTCTTAAAATGCTATTTTTTCATCTATCCATTTTTCTAGGTCATCTATTTTTACTCTTACTTGTTCCATTGTGTCTCTGTCTCTTATAGTAACTGAATTGTCATTTTCTGTTTCAAAATCTATTGTTATGCAATATGGTGTTCCTATTTCATCTTCTCTTCTGTATCTTTTTCCTATGCTTCCTGCTTCATCATATTCACACATATATTTTTTTGAAAGGTTTGTGTATATTTCTTCAGCTTTTGGGCTTAATTTCTTTGATAGTGGTAAAACTGCTACTTTGTATGGTGCTAGTGCTGGGTGTAAGTGTAATACTGTTCTTGTGTCTCCTTCTGCTATTTCTTCTTCATCATAAGCATTGCAAAGGAATGCTAGTGCTACCCTGTCACAACCAAGTGATGGCTCTACACAGTATGGTATGAATTTTTCTCCTGTTTCTTGGTCTAAGTATGTAAAGTCTTCTTTTGAATGTTCCATGTGTTGTTTTAGGTCGTAATCTGTTCTATCTGCAATTCCCCAAAGTTCTCCCCATCCAAATGGGAATTTGAATTCTATATCTGTTGTTCCTTTGCTATAGAAACAAAGTTCTTCTGGTGAATGGTCTCTTAAGCGTAGGCTTTCTTCGTTCATTCCTAGGCTTAATAACCAATCTTTACAAAATGCTCTCCAATATTTAAACCATTCCATATCTGTTCCTGGTTTGCAGAAAAATTCTAGTTCCATTTGTTCAAATTCGCGGATTCTGAATAAGAAGTTTCCTGGTGTTATTTCATTTCTAAATGATTTTCCAACCTGACCAATTCCCATTGGTAATTTTCTTCTAGTTGTTCTTAAAACATTTTTAAAGTTTACGAAAATACCTTGTGCTGTTTCTGGTCTTAGGTATAGCTCTGATTTTGTATCTTCTGTTACTCCTTGGAAAGTTTTAAACATTAAGTTAAATTTTCTAATTGAAGTAAAATTGCTAGCTCCACAGTCTGGGCATTTTATGCCATTTTCATGAATAAAATCAACCATTTTTTCATCTGACCATCCATCAACAACTTCTTCTTTATTGTTTTCTTTAAGCCAATCTTCTATTAGTTTATCTGCTCTGTGTCTTGTTTTGCAAGATTTGCAGTCAATAAGAGGGTCACTAAATCCTCCAACATGTCCTGAAGCAACCCATGTTTCAGGATTCATTAGGATTGCAGCATCTAAACCAACATTATATTTATTTTCTTGAATAAATTTTTTCATCCAAGCTTTTTTCACATTATTTTTAAATTCAACACCTAAAGGGCCATAGTCCCAAGAGTTTGCAAGGCCTCCATAAATTTCAGACCCTGGGTAAATATATCCCCTGCTTTTACATAAATTTACAATCTTGTCCATAGATTTTTCTTTCATAAAATAATCACATCCTATTTTTAATTTACACTATTTTATACCATTTTTAAGTGAATATCAATAGAAATGTTAAAAAAATCCAAAAACGCCATAAAATATGTAAATATTTTTGAACAAAAAACATATATTATTTTTACATAATATATTGAATTTTTTGGATTTACAGTATATAATCTATGTGTCGAATTATGTTACGCGAAAGGGAGATTTAGTATGAATTTGGATAATATAGAAAATTTGAAGCAATATAAACATATCCACTTAATTGGTATTGGTGGAATTAGCATGAGTGGTATTGCAGAGGTATTACATAATTGGGGACTTTTTGTTACTGGTTCTGATTGTACAAAAAGTAAGATTACTGATAGACTTTCTGCTCATGGAATTTTTATTTCAATTGGGCATAATACAAATTTAGTAGAAAAAGCTGATTTTGTTATTTACTCTGCTGCTATTAAGCCTGATGACCCTGAGATTGTTTGTGCCAAAACAAATAATATACCTTTAGTAGAAAGAGCCGATTTTGTTGGATTCCTTACAAGAATTTATGATAATACTATTGGAATTTCTGGTACACATGGAAAAACTACCACAACATCTATGATTTCTTTATGTTTCCTAGAGGCTGGTTTAGACCCAAGCATTCAAGTTGGTGCAATACTTAAAGGTATTGGTGGAAACTATAGAGTTGGAAATAGTGATTTCTTTATTTTAGAGGCTTGTGAATATGTTGAAAGCTTTTTAAAATTCAGCCCACAAAGTGCAGTTGTTACTAATATTGATAATGACCATTTGGACTACTTCAAAACATTTGATAATATTAAGCATGCTTTTTCAAAATATGTGAACCTTCTTCCAAGAGATGGCTATTTAGTTACTAATGGTGATGACCCTGACTGCTTAGATTTACGCAAAAATACCGCTGCTAGAGTAATTACATTTGGTATTAGAAATGATAGAGCAAATTTTGTTGGAAGAAATGTTGTTTATGATAAAAATGGATATCCAAAATTTGATGTTTATAGAAACAACTCATATTTCGGAGAGTTTAAGTTATCTGTACCTGGATTGCATAATGTATATAATGCTTTAGCATGTATTGCAATGTGCTCTTGTTATGGTATTTCAAGGCAAATACTAAAAACCGTTCTATCTAGGTTTTCTGGTGCAAATCGTAGATTTGAATATGTTGGTTCATTTGATAATATGGATGTTTATGATGATTATGCTCATCACCCAAGTGAAATCTCAGCTACTGCTAAAGCAATGAAAAATAAAACATACCGCCAATCTTGGGTTGTTTTTCAACCACATACCTATAGCAGAACAAAAGAACTTCTTTCAGATTTTGCTGAAGCTTTACTGGATTTTGACAACATAATTGTAACTGACATATATGCTGCAAGAGAAAAAAATACATATGGTATTACATCTAAAGATTTAGTTCGCAAAATTGGAGACCTTGGAAAAAATGCCCTTTATATTTCAAACTTCGATGACATTGCAGATTACATAAAAAGCCATGCTTGCCCACATGATTTAATTCTAACAATGGGAGCTGGAACAGTTTATGAAGTTGGCAAAAAAATATTAGGATAAAATTAAATTCGTAGTAAATTAAATTTTTACTACGAATTTTGTTCCTTTTGGCTCATTATTATATACCCTAATTGTTCCACCATGGGCTTTAACAATTGTTTGTGCTATCGCAAGGCCAAGCCCAGTTCCACCTGTTTCTCTTGAACGAGCTTTATCTGCTCTATAAAATCTTTCGAAAATGTGCTTTTTCTGTTCATCGCTTATGCCTATTCCTTCATCAATTACTTCTATAAAGCACCTTCCATCTTTATTGTGAGTTTTTACTGTAATTTTTTCATTTTCTTTGGTATATTTAATTGCGTTATCTAATAATATAACCATTAGCTCTGTAATTTTGCTTACATCTATATTTGCAACTTTGTTGCAGTTCAAATCAAGTACTAGTTTTTTTCCTTGCATTTCTGCATATTCGATATATGGAGCTGTTGTTTCTTTTATTACTTCATCTATATTTTTTTGTTCTTTTTTTAGTTGTAATTTGCTAGAATCTGCTGTTGCAAGTATCATGAGCTCTTTTACAAGTTTTGTAAGTCTTCTTGTTTCATTTATTGTTAAGCTAATGTCTTCTGATTTATCAATAATTTTGCTTTCAGGTTCTTTTAGTAAAAGTTGCTGTTTTGCTTGTATTATTGTAAGTGGTGTTCTAAGTTCATGTGCTGCATTTTGCACAAATTCATTTTGCTTTTCCCATGCCATAAATATTGGTTTTAGTGTTCTTTTTGATAGTATATAACTTGCTATTGCAGATGTTGTTATTATAATAGTACTTATATAAAACAACTTACTTTTTAAGCTTTTTAAACTGATGTTTCTTATAACAAGCATAGTGCTTGGGTTTACTATAACTACTTTTCCATTTGGTTCTCTTGTTACAAAACTATGTAATTCTGCATCTATTTCTTTATATAATTGTCTTTCTGCTCTTTTATATATTAAGCAATCAAATATTAATACAAGTATTGTAAATACAGCAAATGTATATACCATGTTTTTTATTAGTTGTTTTTTTAAATATTTCTTTTCTTCCATTTTTTCTTCCTTTTTAAAATAGAACGACTATATGTTGTCTACTAATAGTCATTCTATTTTTATATTATAAATCTATTCTGTTAAATAATAGTTCTAGTTCATTTATCTTAATATCACCTTTAATGTTTATTGGCTCCCATTTGAACTCTGGTAAGCTTAACATTTTTTTAATTTTCTTTGATGTGTTTGGCATAAATGGTGCTATTAGGTTTGAAACATTTGCTATTATATATGTGCAAGTATATGTTATGTTGTTGAATTCATCAATATTTTCTTTTGCCTTTTTCCATGGTTCGTTTTCATCATAGTATTTGTTTGCAAAGCCTATATATTCAAATATTTCATCTATTGCTGCTTTTAATTCAGCTTGTTCAATTAGAGAACCTACTTTTCTGTATAGAGTCTCTGTCATTTTTACAACTTCTTCATCAACTTTAGCTTCTTTGATTATTCCATCAAATTTTTTGTTAATGAATGATAAATTTCTGTTTGCAAAGTTACCTAGCATTCCAACCAAAAATTTATTATGTGCTTGTACAAATAGTTCTTCTGTAAAGTTCATGTCTTTCTTCTCTGGACCATTTGAAATCATATAATATCTTATACTGTCTACATCATATTTTTGAACTAGTTCATCTACTGTAACTAGGTTTCCTTTACTTTTAGACATTTTTGTATCATTCATATTTACATATCCACTAGACACAATGTATTTAGGCAATTGGTATCCATTGCCTATTCCAAGCATTAGTGCTGGGAATATTATTGTGTGGAATGGAATATTATCTTTTCCATGGACATAGTATGTTGAAAGATTATGGTTGTCCTTGCTCATGAACTTTTCAAAATCTATTCCTCTAGAATCTGCTACCCTTTTTGCTGTTGTTAAGTAACCTAAAACAGCTTCAATCCATACATATATTCTCTTATCCTCATAACCCTTTACTGGGACTTCAATTCCCCATTCAAGTTGCCTTGTAGCTGCTCTATCAATTAAACCATTGTTTAAGAATTTTCTTGATTCTCCAATAGCCTGTTTTCTCCATGTGTTTTCACTTGCTTGAATTAAGTCTTCGATTTGTTTTTGGAAAGCTGAAAGTTTAAAATATAAGTGTTTATTGTCTTTTAAAACAGTAGGTTCACCACATTCTTTACAATGCTTATCCTCAACTTCATCTGCATTTAAAGTTGTTAAACAATCATCACATTGCTCACCACTAGCTTTTCCTCCACACTTTGGGCATTTACCAACAATCTCTCTATCAGATAAGAATTTTCCACATTTTTCACAATAATCCTGTTTTACAGTTTTTTCATATATATAACCATTTTCAATTAGCTTCAAAAAATACTTCTTAACTTGTTCCTTATGTTCCTCTTGAAAAGTTGCAGCATACATATCATACTCAAAATTCATTGCTCCAAAGCTCTTAATAAATGCTTCATGATATCTTTTAGCAATCTCCTCTGGAGTAGTATTCTCCTTAGCAGCACGCTGTGTTATAGGTGTACCATGAGAATCAGTACCAGAAACATAAATAACATTGTCTCCATTCCCCCTGAAAAATCTAGCAAGCACATCACCTGGAAGCAAAGCAGCCAAATGACCAATGTGCATATAATAGTTAGCATAGGGCCAAGCCCCGCCAATCAAAATATCTCTACTCATAAACCAATCTTCCCTTCTCTTCTGGAAATTTTCTACTTTATTATTATAATCAATTTGATTGGAAAAATCAATAGTTTGGGGATAAAAGTGTGATAATTTTTGGGTTTTTAAAAATGGTAATACATGATTACCATATATTACCATTTAGGACTTTCACCTTATTTTACTCTACGACCTCTGGGATATTAGACCTTAGTGAAACTACGGCACGGATAGGAGCACTAATTCCGAAGACACTGGCTATTAGAACTAAGCGTATATGAATATGCATAAACGGTGTGCCCACCTATTAGTCCTGGGCCAAAGCAAGCACCATATTTAGAATGGGCTATAACGCTATTTGATGCTAACCAGTATCTATTACTAAATGATTCACCCCAAATTACATTTTTAGTTGCTGATGTAATTGTAAAGCTTTTATCTTCTTTATTTATTGAATTTACTATATATGTCCCATCATTAGATGCTTGATAATGATACCCATCTATTAACAAATTTCCTATCACACTTGCATCTGATGTTCCTTCTGGATAACTTGGAGTGCAGTAAACTTTTATACCATTTTCGTCTTTATCGGTATAATTTTGTATATCTGTCCATATATCTCCATAACTTGGTCCTAAATCTGAAATTTTTGTGCCCTCTGGAACATTAAACCATGTTTTTATATCGCTGTCACAATCAAAGCACATCCCTGCAGGTGGTGTATATTGAAGGCAATCATTTATGTCTCTTATTGTTATGCCTCTTGCTTCTTCGCCATATATTTCTTTACACATTCTGTTAATTTCTTCTATACTGTTGTTATATGCTGCAGCTCCATATAACATCATATTTTCTGTTGTTGGCACTTTGGTTGTTAATAATAATGTCTCGTATGTTCCATTTTTATTACTATCCTCCACTCCTAAAACAACCCACTCTGTTTCATTATCTTTATGTATAGTTTGAGTTTCTGAAGTTTCTCGACTTCCATCTGTTTTTGCTTCAAGCAATCCACTTTTTTCTGCACTTATACTAGAAATTCCTGCTCCTGTTTTTGTGTAATTTAATTGCTGTCCTATTATTAAATCTGTATTACAATGCTCACACTTTATGTTATCCCCTGTTCTTACCCAGTTGTGAATTTCTGGTATCCCCGCTAAATAATCTTCAATCGAATCATACTTCTTTCCATCAACCGTAATTTGACTCATATTACTTTCATCTTCATATGTTGTTTTATACTTATCCCCTGCTGTTTTGGCAGTTCCTAGCAGATTGCTTTGAATTATTACTGTTACTACTACTCCTACTAAAATTAACATTACTATAATTGTGATTATCAATGCTATTAGTGTAATTCCCTTCTCATTTTTTCTCATAAAAAATCCTCCTTTTGGCTCCTTTTCGTGCTTTTGTTTTTGCTTTTTGTAAAAATAGTATATAATATATGTGATTTTCTTGTCAATACTTTTGATGGAATTTTTCATAATCGGGAATAAAAGTGTAATCATTTATGAAATATAAATTTTAGTTTTATTATTATATTATTTCAATTCTTCAAATTAGCTGGATTTTCAATTTAGAATTAATTAAAAAAGATATTTAAAAAAATCAAATAATTCCTTTTCGTGAACTTTAAAAAACAAGTTAGAATTTTGCCTTGAACAAAATATATAGCGAACATAAATTGTATTATTTATTTCAGAAACATAGTAAATTATTCTATAAGCTCCACAAATTCGTTCTCGATATTTTTTGTTTAAAAGCTCTGGAGTATATCTACCTATGTATGGTGAATCTTGCAAATTAAAAATTGCTTTATATATTTTATTAACCATTTTACTAGCATACTCAGAAGAAATATTATATGAATAATTAAATATATCTGTAATTGCCGATTTCACATCATCTGATATTATTATTTCCATACTTTTCCTCCAATTCATCTATATGCTGTCTCAAACCTTGCAGTGTACAAACCTTGCCACGCTTAGTGCTTTCTTCACTTTCCTTAATTTTAGCAAAGAAAAATAAGTTATAAATAATATCATACAAGGTCTCATCCTTCATATTCACTTGCATATTCACTTGATTTAATGTTGTTTTCATAAAATTCATTCTATATATCCTCCTTTTTCTCTATAATTTTACCTTCAAGAATTTCTTTTATTGTTTCTCTGTTTAAATGCTTATTTGTGCCTGGAATTATTGTGGTTTCATCTTCACCATATCTATCTATATATTCAAACATAAGTTTAAATACCATTTCAGTTGGTTTTAACCCATCAAAAAAATCATCTGGCACTGAATTTACAATGTCTAACATCCTTTGTTTAACTTTTCCCATTTCTTCAGCTCCTTTCACTGAAATTGTTAATAGTATATCACACATATATACAAATTACTATATTTTTTTGTAATTTTTTGTAATTTTTATACAATTTGCCAAAGCATGAACTTTTCATGTTATTGTTTCATATTATATATTATACATTAGAAAAAGGAGGAATTTTGAATGTATAGAAGATGCTGTAATTGTGGTTGCAATAAGAATAATTGGATAAGTGATGATATGGCTGTATCTCCTGAATATGAGGATTGCTATGAGGGAAGTTGTTCTGATGTTGAAAACACATTAGGTATTTATGATGAATGTAATTGTGGTTTTGATGAATTTAATGAATTTCCTGAAAACCCAATTTTAGGGCAAAGTTATGTTCCTATTCAAACTATGAATAAAACTTTTATTCCTTGCGTTGGTTTGAAGATGGGAACTATTTTTCCTGAACTTGTTAGCCCATATATGCCTGGTCAATCCATGGCTGAAAATGAATATCTTAGAAGAAGAAATACTATTGGGGAGGGATGTAATAAATGTTAGAACAAGATGATACTAGAGATTGTAATTATAAATGCGATTGCACAGGAGAAGAAAATGAAGAAGCTTCTTTGCCTCTAAGAGAACTACCTGAGCAAAAAACTTGCCCTAGAGATTGCAAAAGGGAAGAAATGATGATGAAAGTAAGAGAATTAGACTTCGCTGTAGAAGACCTTGCTTTATATCTAAATACTCATCCAGAAGATAACAAAGCACTTTATTTGCATAACACATATGCAAAGCAATTGCGAGATGTAACAGATAAATATCAAAAGGCCTATGGTCCTTTAACAATTGATTATCCATGTAATAAATGGAGATGGCTTGAAAATCCATGGCCATGGGAAAGGGGGAATTATTAATGTGGACTTATAATAAATCTTTGCAATATCCGATAAATATTAAATGTCCAAATCCTAAATTTGCGAAAATAATAATATCTCAATATCGGTGGTCCAGATGGAGAGCTTGCTGCATCTCTTAGATATTTATCTCAAAGGTTTGGTATGCCAGATCAAAAATCTAAAGCAGTTTTAAACGATATTGGAACTGAAGAACTTGCTCATTTGGAAATGGTTGGAACTATTGTTCACCAATTAACTGATGGTGCAAGCATAGAAGAAATTCAAAAGGCTGGATTAGGTCCTTATTATACAGACCATGGGGTTGATGTGTATCCTCAATCTGCTGCAGGAGCACCATTTACTGCTGCATATATTGCTTGCAAAGGAGATCCTATAGCAAACCTACAAGAAGACTTAGCTGCTGAACAAAAAGCTCGCGCAACATATGAAAAGTTAATAGACTTAGTTGGAGATGATCCAGATGTATTAGACCCACTTCGTTTCTTAAGAGAAAGAGAAATTGTTCACTTCCAAAGATTTGGTGAAGCACTAAGAGGCGTTCAAGAAAAACTTTCTGAAAAGAAATTTTATATGAATAGTAATAATAACTGTAACATGTACAGATAACAAGCATAGAGCCCATTAAGTGGCTCCATGTTTTTTTATAATATTACTAAAAAGCTTGATTTTACAATATACTTTGTTGTATAATCTTAAATATAAATTTTTTATCTATTTATTTTTGGAGGTTCTATAAATGTTTAATTTCTTTTACAAATATTCCATTTGTATCATTATAGTTATTTTGCTATGCTTTATGGTGCTTGTATTTTCTCTTGAATCTGTTGGTGAGTTTAATGTTTCAGATTTTGAAAATAATTTAGATTATTCTGATAGTTCATTTGTATGGCCAACTCCAAGATTTAAAACTATTACCTCTCCATATGGATATAGAATAGCCCCTACAAATGGTGCAGGCAAATTCCATGCAGGTATTGATATTGGCGCTTCTGCTGGTTCAGAAGTTTTGGCAGCCTTTTCTGGAGAAGTTACATATATTGGTTTTTATGGAGCAAATGGTTATACTATCAGAATTTCAGATGGAACACATATGGCTAATTACTCACATGTTTCCCCTCATTTTTTGGTTTATATTGGACAAAATATTAACAAAGGAGATATTATTGCAACCGTTGGTCCTAAAAATGTTTATGATGTTCCTAATAATCCATATAAAGATTCGAATGGCACCCCTACAAATGGGGCAACCACTGGTCCACATTTACATTTTTCTCTATATATTAATGGAAATTCTGTAAACCCTCTTGATTACATTAAAAAAGATGCCTAAAAAGGCACCTTTAATGTATAATTATATATCCTCTTCATCATCTTCATGATGGCAATCATGTGAGCAACAACCGCAATCATCATCGCTACAATCACATTCATCTTCTCCCCAGTCTAATTCAATAGTATTTTTGCAAGCTGGGCATACTATTTCTTCACCTGTTAATTCACTCATTTGTGCTGTGAATGTTTTGTTGCAATATGGGCATTTAATCTCCACATCATAGTCTTCTTCAGAATCTTCATCTAAGTCTTCATCCATGTAGATATCTTTTTCAATATTTTTTATGCTTTTATTCATTTTTTTAATTTCTTCTTCTACATGTAATTGGCTTTCTGCTATTGCTAAAAGTTTCTTGTTTAAAGTTTGTTCTTGCTCTGTAAGAGTATCTAAAAACATATTATATAATTTAAAAACTTCAACCTTAGCTACATCTAAAGCTTCTTCATCTTTAATGTTTTCTTTCAAGTTTTTTAAAACTTGTTCAAAATCAGAATCAAAATTTGACATTAATTTTTTCCTCCTAAACTCTTTCCATATATTCGCCTGTTCTTGTATCTATTCTGATTACATCTCCTGTATTAACGAATAGTGGAACATTAATAGTTGCACCTGTTTCAAGTTCTGCTGGCTTTGTTGCTCCTGCTCCAGCTGTATTTCCGCTGAAACCTGGTTCTGTATATTTTATTTCTAACTCAACAAACATTGGTGGCTCTATTGCAAATATTTTTCCTTTGAAAGCTAATGTTTTAACCATCATATTTTCTTTTAGGAATCTTAACATATCTCCTAATTCAGATTTATTAAGTGGAATTTGGTCATATGTTTCATTATCCATGAAATAATAAAGATCTCCATCTGCATATAAATATTGCATTTCTCTTTTTTCAATTTCAGCCCCTTGTAATTTTTCTGATGGATTGAAAGTTCTCTCCAAAACTGCTCCTGTAATAACATTTTTAAGCTTTGTTCTAACAAAAGCTGCTCCCTTACCAGGTTTAACATGTTGGAATTCAACTACCTTAAAAACTGAACCATCTAATTCAAATGTTGTTCCATTTCTTACATCTCCTGCCATATAAACATCTGCCATAATATCATACCTCTTTCTTTTAAAATTATTCTTAACTTATTTATTTTACTATACTTTCCTCAAAAAATCAACATTTTACTTCAAAAATCCATTAATTATTTCCTGTTCTGCTTGTTTTTCATCTAGTCCTAGAGTCATGAGTTTTATTAGTTGTTCTCCTGCTATTTTTCCTATTGTTGCTTCATGTACTAGGTTTGCTTCTACATTGTTTGCTATGATTGATGGAATTGCTATTACTTTTGCTTCATCTTTTATTATTGCATCACATTCAACATGTCCGAAACATTTTGTGTTTCCTGTTACATGAGATTCAAATTGTTGAACAGATTTTTCTGTAGCTACTGATCTTGATGTTACTTTTGTGCTTGAGTTTTCTCCGTTTAGTTCCACTGTAAAGATTGTTTTTGCTGTTTGAGTTCCATGTGTCATTATTTTTTCTGAAATTAGTAAATTTGTGTCATCTTCTAGTACTCCTGTTGTCCTTCTAACTGTTGAATCCACACCTTTTATTTGAACTGTTTCCATTTCCATGTTTGCACCTTTTTTTAGGTGTACTTCTGTTACTGGGTTTAGAATTCTTTTTCCATCTCCTGAACCCTCTCCATAGTGTTTCTCAATATATTTTACCTTTGCACCTTCTTCTAGGAAAAATCTATGAATTCCATCATGTTGTGAATTTTTGTGGTGATCGTTATGAATTCCACAACCAGCTATAATTACTACATTTGCATTTTTTCCAATATAAAAATCATTATACACAACATCATTTAAACCACTTTCAGTTATTATTACTGGAATGTGTATAAACTCAAATTTTGTATTTTCTTTTACAAATATATCTATTCCTGGTTTATCTTCTTTAGTTACAATATTAACATTGTCTGTTACTTTTCTTTCAATACCTTTTCCATTTTTTCTTATGTTATATGCTCCCTTTATTTCTCCATCTATATCAGATATTTCTTTCAATAATGATTTATCTACCTGTTCCATTTAAGCCTTACCTCCTAACTTACAACAATTTGGTTGGGCTAATATTGTGTCTACAATTTCTTCTGCCTTTCCTGTTCTTTCTAGTTTTCCATTGTTCAGTAAGATTATTTGGTCTGCAATATTTAAAATTCTTTCCTGATGTGAAATTATAAGTGTTGTACCTTTTGTTGTTTCTCTCATATCCTCAAAAATCTTAATAAGGTTGTTGAAACTCCATAAATCTATTCCTGCTTCTGGTTCATCAAATATAGTTAATTTAGAATTTCTTACTGCAACTGTTGCAATTTCAATTCTTTTTAGCTCTCCACCAGAAAGTGAGCCATTAATTTCTCTATCTACATATTCTTTTGCACATAAACCTACTTTAGAAAGTATATCACATGCTTCCTTTTTTGTAATATCTTTTTGAGCTGATAATTTTATTATGTCATAAACGGTAATTCCTTTAAATTTAACAGGTTGCTGAAATGCAAAGCCTATTCCTAATTTTGCTCTCTCATTAATTGGTAAATCGCTAATATCATTACCATTAAACAAAACTTGTCCTTCATCTTGCCTGTTGATTCCCATTATAACCTTTGCAAGTGTAGATTTTCCTGAACCATTAGGACCAGTTATTACATAAAATTTATTATCATCTAGTTTTAAACTAATATTATCTAGTATTTTTTTATTATCTCTTGTAAAACATATATTTTTTAGTTCTAACATCTATAAACTCCTTCCATTTTCTTTCTGGGTTTAATTTAAGTTTCACACCTTTATAATTTTACCACATTTTTAACAATTTTAAAATAATTTAAAGCAATTTTTTGCATTTTTGTATTATGTTACCTGTCGTTTTTTCGTATTTTACCTGTGGAAACTGTGGATAACTCTGTGAATAACTCATTTTACTGTGTTTTGGAATTGTCGATTTTTGTCTTTTAATGTTTTTTTGTCTCTCAGTTTTTATATTTTATGTTTTTATGTGTACAATAATTATTTGATAAAAATATACACTACTATTATAATAATTTCTAAAATTAAAATACAAGGAAAACCAATTACAAATCTGGTCTTTTTTGTTTTGTGTCTAAATAAGTACATCCCAGCTATTCCACCAATTCCCCCTCCTAAAAAAACTAGTGTGAACAATGTTTTTTCAGGAATTCTTCTACTATTATTTTTTGCTTTTCTTTTATCTATGTACATTGCAAAGAAGGTTATTATATTAATGCAAAGCAAATATATGGTAATATTACTTAATGTTAATATATCTTTCATTTTTTCCTCTCCTTTATTTTTAAAAGCGACCCAAATGCTTTAGGTCGCTTTTACGAATTTATATAAACCTTATTTATTGTTTACTAAATCTTTTAATGCTTTACCAGCTTTGAATACTGGAGCTTTTGATGCAGGTATTTTGATTTCTTCCTTAGTTTGTGGGTTTCTACCTTTTCTAGCTGCTCTTTTTCTTACTTCAAAAGAACCAAATCCAACTAATTGAACTTTGTCGCCTTCTCTTAATGCTTCTGTTATTACATCTACGAATGCGTTTACAGATGCTTCTGCTCCTTTTTTAGTATCTCCTGTTTTTGCAGCTATTGCTGCGATTAATTCAGCTTTGTTCATTTAAAACTACCTCCTATAAAGTTTGTATTTAGAGTAGAATAGCTTCTACTACTTAGATAATTCGCCATATTTAGATAAAATCCTTCTTTTTTTCAAGAATTTATTGCAATATGGTAGCATACATATTTCTTCTTTTGATAGAGTTCTGAGCACAATTATTGAAAAAACATATATTACTCCGCCTATAATTAATGAAACTATAAGGCTTAAATTTGTTGATATTACTGAGTTTAAGGCATTATGTATTAACACAGATGAAAACACCATATTGAATGTTGAAATAGCAGGTTTAAAAATAAATTTTATTATTTTAAATTTTATCTTAATATATTTTTTCATATAGTAAAAACTAATACCAAATGTTACTATATGACTTATTATTGTTGCAATTATTGCACCATTAATATTTAAAAACGGAATTAAACTTAAATTTAAAACTAATTTTACTATTGCTCCAACTGTTGCTGCAATTGCTGTTTCCTTTGCTTTTTTTATTCCTTGAAGTACTCCTCCTATTGTTTGTGTTATAGCAACAAAAACTATACTTAGTGAACTTAGTTTTAACATTGTTGCCCCTAAATATGCGTTTGGAAACAATAATTTTAAAATTTCACCAGAAAACACAAAAAAGACAGCTGTGCATGGCAGGCATATTAGAATAGTTGCTAAAATTGAGAAGTTAATTCTTTTATGAGCTTTTTCCATATCTCCAACTGCTTGTGCTGCTGATATTGTTGGGATAAGAGTTATCGCAAACGCAATATTGAATGAATACGGCAAAGCTACTAATCCTTCAACTTTTCCTGTTAAAATTCCGTATTGAAGTTTTGCTTCTTCTGCCCCTAATGACTTAGTTATTGTATTTACTATAGAAAATGCATCAATCGTTCTATTTGCTGTTGATATTAATGCTGTTAATGCTATTGGAATTGATAATCCTAATATATTCTTGGCAATTTTATTTATACTTTCCTTTTGAAAATTAGTAGATGTTATTACATCTTTCCATATGTTCTTTTTACTTTTTATATAGAAAATAAATAAATACAAAACGCTTAAACTGCTCGCCATAGTAGCTGTTATTGCTGCTCCAGCTGCCATTACACTGGTGTTTTTGTTTGATAATCTTGATAGCACTTCTACAACAACTATTGTTAGACCAGTTTTAATAACCTGCTCAAATGTCTGTGAATTTGCGGTTACTGAGATATCCTCTCTTCCATTGAAATATCCCCTTAAAACAGATGTAATAGAAACAATAAAAATTGATGGTGCTAATGCAATTATTGTAAGGTTTGCCTCTGGAATTCCCAAATAATTTGTTGCAATCATATCTGCATATAAAAACATTATTGAAGTTCCTAAAAAGCCAATAAACCCAAAAATAGAAATTGCAACCTTAAAAATTCTATATGCTCCTTTATTATCTCCTACAGCAGACTTGCTTGAAATTAAGCCGAGATATAGCACTTGGAACACCAATTGATGTTATTGCTAAAAATAAAGTATATATCTGGAATCCTGCTGAAAAGATAGCATTTCCCGCATCTCCAAACCCCTCTTTATTTGTAAGATATATTTTATAAACAAGACCCACAATTTTTATTATAAACTGTGATATCATTAAAACTATTACTCCCTGCATAAAGTTTCCGTGATTTTCTTTTCAATATTGTTCCTCCAATCCATGTACTACTCTAATTTTATGGTATTTTTTGTAACAAAATTACTAAAAGTACTTGTTTTTTTTCGTGATTTATAGGATAATATATATGTATGAAAATAGATATATTGGAGGAATGAATAGTGAAACTACTAGATAAATTTTTAAAAGTTTTAAAAACAGATAGAAATACTTTTTTTACATATATCTTTACACTATTAACAGCTTATGTTTTAGTAGATAGAGTTGTAGAATTAATTTTCTTATGTTTTACTGGTATGTCAGTTAATTATTGGGGACCAATTACATATACTTTGGCACTTGCTTGCCCAGTATTTGCATTTGCGTTTTCGTATCCATCAAAATTTGCTAAGTCTGATAATAAAAAATTATCATTCTTTTATGCGTTTTGGGTTGCTTTCTATATTATAGCAATCTCAATGTTTATACAATGGATTAATAGACTTGAATGGATTGGTGTAATGTCTCTACCAGATGTAAATTCATTTTTAGAGAAATTTTCAAGAGCAACAAAAAGGGCCCTTTCATTAACACCTATTTACATTTTAATTATGACATTTTATAAACTATTCTTCTGGTTATATAAAATTATAAATGACCCAATTTTCCCAAGCTCTTACAAAGAATCAATACTTGATTTCCCAGGTATAGATATTACAAGCGCTCCAGAAAGTACTGGTCCATATAGTTTCGAAATTGATTTAGTAACAGATAGGTCTACAGGTAAACCTGTAAAAATACTTGAAAAAAGAAGATTTGACACAACTCTTATTGTTGGTCCTTCTGGAACTGGAAAATCAGCATTAATTATGGAACCAATGATGGCAAGAGATTTAGAGAAAAAATACTTCTTGCGAGAGGTTTCTAAAGAAATGGGTTATGATGCACTAAAGAGTGGCTTAGCAACTTTAAATTGTCCATATGATAAAGATTACTTAAATGATAACTTTGTGCTAGATATGTTATCACCTGTTGAAGGTAAAGAAAAAGCTTATAAAGAATATATGAAAAAATTAATTTATGGAACAATGCCTGATGGAACAATTACATATAAAAACTTAGGTTTAGCATCATTAACACCTGATGCAGAACAAACATATAGAATGTTAGAAGTAGCAAAGAACTTCCAAATACCAGTACACTTAATTGACCCACTTGACCCAAATTCTCCTGGTTTAAATCCATTCACTTTACCTACTCCTGCACTTGCTGGTTTAATGGTTTCACTTGTTATCCAAAGTTTATTTGAAGCTTCAAGTGCAACAGCTGAACTTGCTTATATGAAAGATTTAGCATACCAAGCTATTCAAAATATATGTATATTCTTAGGTGTAATGTACCCAAGACAACATAATGGTGATTTACCAACTTTAGAAGATGTTTTACACTGTTTAACAAATTTTGACTTAGTTGAAGAATTGTGTGAACAATTAAAAGCTGACCCAGAACTTGCTAAACAATATGAATTCCAAATTGCCTATTTTGAACAACACTTCTATAAAGACTCTACAGGTAGAAAAGATATGCAAAGATTCGTTCATTTTGCTACAGCCCAACTTGAAGAGCTATTAAGAGCAGGCTGCGTTAGAGATATTATCTGTAGAAGGCGTAATAACTTAGACTTCTGTAAAGCTATTAAGAATGGGGAAATTATTTTAATGTGTACAAGACCTTCTGATATCGGTGGAGTACCTCATGCAGGATTTGGTCGTTTCTTCTTAACTTTACTTATGTGTGCAACTGAAGGACGCCCAGGAAATGAAAAATCAAGAACACCATATTTCTTATATGTAGATGAATTTGATAAATACTCTGTTCCACTATTTACAGATATCTTTACAGTATTTAGAAAATTCAAAGTTGGTGCAGTTTTTGCAGTGCCTAACCTAGATAGTTTAGGTGGTGTTTCAAGCCCACTAATGACTTCTTTACTTGCAAACTGTTCAACTAAAGTTTCTTTTGGAAACTGTACACCAGCAGAATACTCTTGGTGGGAACAAGAATTTGGAAAAAGGCGTGAATGGAAGGTTGCTAACAATTATGATACTAAAAACCCAGCATATGGAAGCAATTTAGGTAGTGTAAGTTGGGAATGGGTTGACCACATGAAGGTTGCTAAAATGCAAGGTTTAAAATTCAAGGCTTGTATTTATAAGGTTAAAGATAAAAAAGGCAAAAATGTTGTAAACTTTGCTACAGCCGACTTTCTTGACTCAAAATATAAAGAAATGCACAAAGTAAAAAAATATAATTTTGATGCTTTCAATAATGGTGGTGCTACACATGAAGAAACTAAGAAACCAAGAAAACAGCACTTTAAACCAAATAACATTGATTTTGATAATACAGAACTTGACCCAGTTCAAACAGATACAACTGATTCTTCTATTCTATTTAACAATGAAGATGCAGTAAGTTTTAACATCAACAATAATAACAAAAAATAAAAATAATAAGCTCCACATTAAAGTGGAGCTTTATTTTATTCTAGTATTTTCAAATTTAGTTCTTTAATTTTATATTTACCTGTTTCTTCATCTATTACAAACTCTGTTAGTGAATTTTCAAGGCTTGTATTGTTTTGTTTTAAATCTGTTGTAAAGCAAATTTTTGTATTGTTAATTTCCAATTTATTTGTTACAATGGTTTTAAATGCTTCTACTGTGTGTTTATCATCTTCGCATAATAATACTAAGAGTGGTTTTGTCTCATATCCTGAATCGAATTGAACGAAATTTTCATAAAAATCTTTTAGTAATCTCATTCTATCTATTAGCTTTTTCTCCCAATCTTCTTCTCTTCTTACAGCTTCAAATACCATATCTGCTGATTTTTCTGATTTTTTTAGTTTAATTCCTGCATGCAATTTGAATATTTTGCCTGCTTGTTTGGCTGTAAATACTGGTTTTACTGTATATGAATCAAAAGCTTTTACTTTTCTTAAATATGAAATTATAACTTGGTTACCAGCTAACCTCTTTTTTATCATTGCAACTGGTTTTGTGTTATCTGTTGGTTGCCATTTACATTCAATTCCTCTTGAGTTCAAAAGGTATTTTCCCATTTTTTCCAAACTATATATTCTATAAATTCCATTTCCTTCTTCTGCTGTAAAATAGTATCTTGTAAGGATTTTCATTTTTATTAATTGCTCTAATTTGTTGTTTAGTTTATCTTGAGATTTTAATTCTTCTCCCTTTGCTTCAAGTATTTGATATATTTGCCTTGATGTAATGAATTCAAATTCATTTACTAGTTCTAATATTTTAAAGTGGATATCTGTTATATGACCAATATTTATTTTGTTGATTATTTGATTTATTGAAACATATCCATCTTTTCCATCAAATGTTTTTATTTCTCCTTCTCTCATTGCAAATGGTGAAATATTTGTTTTTATTTCTTCATCTAATACCATACTAAAGCCTCCTAAATTTTATTATAACAATTTACTAAGAGTTTGTCAATTTCAGATTGTTTTAAGTATCGCCAAGTTCCAAGTTTTAAATCTTTTACCCCTATATCTCCAATTTTGCTTCTGTGTAATGCTAGAACTTTTTTATCTATTGCCTCGCACATTCTTCTTATTTGCCTGTTTTTACCCTCATGTATTGTTATTTCTAGCCTTGATTTGTTGAATTCAGTATCAGTTTTTAAAATTTTAACTTTTGCTGGGCTTGTTACAAAATCTCCTATATCTACTCCATTTTCTAGTTTTTTTACATCTTCTTTTGAAACTATTCCTTTTATTGTTACTGTGTATGTTTTTGTAATTTCATGTTTTGGATGTGTAATTTTGTAGATAAAATCTCCATCATCTGTTAATATTAATGCTCCTGATGTGTACATATCTAGTCTTCCAACTGGTACTAATCTTTTGTTTGTTTTTACTAGGTCTAATACTGTTGGTCTGTTAAATTGGTCTTTAGCTGTTGTTACATAATCAATTGGTTTGTTTAGCAAAATATATGTATGAGCTGTATTTGTTTTTTTAATGACCTTGCTATCAAATTCTACAGTGTCTGTTTCTGAATTCACTTTAGTTCCAAGTGTTGCTGTTATACCATTTACCTTTACTCTTCCCTGTTTAATAAACTCTTCACATTTTCTTCTTGATGCAATTCCTGCTTCTGCTAAATATTTTTGTAGTCTTTCCTCCATATTAATTCCTTTCTAATATTTTAAGTACTTCCTCAAAATATTGTGGCAAAGGTGCTTCAAATGTTACTTCTTTGCCTGTAGTTGGATGTTTGAATGTTAGTTTTGCCGCATGTAACATTTGCCCGGGTTACTCCAAATGGATTTTTTCCATTTGAATAAACTATATCTCCCACTATTGGATACCCTATTTCTGACATATGTACTCTAATTTGATGAGTTCTTCCTGTTTCTATATTTACCTCAATCAATGTATAGTCTCCAAATCTTTTTAATACTTTGAAGTGTGTAATTGCTTCTTTTCCTGTTTTAGTTACTGCCATTTTTTTTCTATCCTTAGTACTTCTTCCAATTGGCATATTAATTGTAGCTTCATTTTCCTTAATATTACCACGAACAAGTGCTATGTATGTTTTTTTAACTTTTCTTGATTGAATTTGTTCACTTAAGTTTATATGAGCCTTATCATTTTTTGCGATAATAATTAGTCCTGATGTATCTTTATCTATTCTATGTACAATTCCTGGGCGTATTTTACCGCCTATTCCTGAAAGACTTTCTTTACATCTTGCCATTACTGCATTTGCAATTGTACCATCAGGGTTTCCATTTCCTGGGTGAACTACAATTCCTTTTTCTTTATTTATTATAAGGATATCATCATCTTCATAAATAACATCTAATGGTATGTCCTGTGGTTTTAAATCAGCATCTTGAACTGGTTTTTCATCAATTGTAATTAGGTCTTGAATTGTTGTTTTGTATGATGGTTTTACTGTTTTTCCATTTACCAGTATCTCGCCTGATTTAATCATTCTCTGAATTGCTTCTCGAGATAAATTTGGTTCCTTTATTGCAACTATCTTGTCTATTCTATCTATTTCGTTTGCACTATACTCCTTCATTTGTCTTCTCCTGATCTTTAATTGTTTTAACTAATATTAATACAAAAACTAGAATTACACCTATTACAATATAGATATCTGCTAAATTGAATACTGGCCAGTTAAATAGTTTTGTTATATCTATATAATCTACTACAGATCCTCTAAATACTCTGTCTATCAAGTTTCCAATACCTCCTGCAAGTATTAGAGAAACTCCCCAGTTTGTAAGTTCATCTTTTTCATACTTTTCGCTTCTTATAAACTTCAATATCGCAAATATAATTAATAAATCCAAACAAATTAGCCAAAGTCTTGCACTAAATAAACCAAAAGCTGCTCCTAGGTTTTGAACAAATGTTAATGCTATAAAATTTGGTATTATTGTTATGCTCTCTCCACTTACCCCAATTGTTCCAACTATTAAGAGTTTTATTATTTGGTCAATAATAATTAATAATATTATTACAGGTATTTTATTCTTCATTTTTACTTATCCTTTCAAAAATACTAAATCTATCATCACTAATTTCTTCTGTTGGATAAATTTTGTTATATTTTTCAGGTCTTTCTTCTAGATATCTTTTTATTCTTGATGTATTTGTTACTACAAAATGAGTGAATCCATATTCTTCAAACTTGTTTTCTACAGTCTCGTTAGAATCTTTGACATCATTTAATCTTAAGAAATCTCTGAAAGCATACATATTTTCATTGAATTCTGGCATGTATAAGTCACATCTTGAATCAATAAATACTGGTATGTTTTGATATATGAAATAACTTCCATAATTATATTCATTATAAATTCGTATTGAATTTATATCTAAATTTTCTTTCAACCACTGTATTGCTTGAACAGGATATGTGTTGCCATCAATAAAATCATCATCCTTTTTTGCTTTATATGCTAGCAAAGAGATTAAGATTATAATTACTGATATTACAGCGATTCCTATGATAGAAGATGCTAGTTTTTCTACTTTCTTAATAATTTTATCATTATAGTTATTAATTAGCTGTGTTAATAGCCTATTTAGTATTATACAGCCAATCAAGTAGACCATTGATGCTTGTCTTCTTGTAAATATTGCAAGAAGTACTAGTCCACCTAGCATAAATACATCTGAAATTCTAATTTTTATTTTTGTAAATGCAATTAGTGTTATATATACAGCAAGTAAAATAAGTAAGTTTCTATTTTCAGATAACACTAGAGGTAAATGCTCACTAATATTTTTTGTACTTATACCTTGCATTGTTTTAATTAAATAAGTATATGGGGTTGTCCCTATTGGGGTTAAAAATCCTGTAAGTAAGCATATTATAAAAATTAAAATTAAAACTCTTGTTGTTTCCTTATAGGTTACCTTAATTTTATAAGGATTTTCAATTTTAGCATCTGCTCTTTCTTTTAATTTTTTATGTCTTTTTTCTTCTTTTTCAATTTTCTTTAGTAATTTTTCACTCTCACCATTTTTCTCTAACTTTTTATTTAGGCTTTTCTGAACTGCTTCACATATTACAACATCAGCATATATAAGAATATATGAAATATATTCTGCTATATAAGGTAAATACAAAATGAAGTAGAAGAAAAATGTTGCAGTGTGTAAGTTTGCGATTAAGATTGGTATTATAACCAAGCCTACTATATACCTTTTTTTCTTTGTATCTAGGTACATTTCAATAAAATATATTGTTAATATAAACAGTATAAAGGTTACCAGTTGTGCTCTAGCACAGATATATGGTTTTAACAAAATTAAAGAAATAATTGTTAGCGCAAAAGATAAAATTCTGTTTTTACATAATTTTACATTTACAAAATACATTACAATTCCAAGTATAGATGCAAACACTATTGTTGATATATATACTCCAAGCATTCCACCAATATTATAAATAGAATATATCATAACATCATATAACCAATGAGGGAATGTATATTCAAGGTTTTCGTGCCATGAAAATGGGTCTACCATTGTGATTCCATTTTCTAGCACATATTCTCCAATTTTTATTGTATAGTAAGTATCGTTTTGAAGAGTTTTTGGTGATATTCCTATGCAAAGTATTATAATTAATATTATTGCCATTGTATTTAATCTAATTTTTTGTTTTGTTTCTGTCTCCATATATTAAATAATTTCCTTTCAAATCGAATAAGTTATTTGCTTAATAATTCAATTGCTTTTTGTAGTTGAGTATCTGCATTAGATGTTGAATCAAGTTCCACTTCAACATCTGGTGTTATTCCAACTTTATTTATTTTATTACCATTAGGTGTTTTAAATTCTTCTATTGTGATTTTTAAAGCTGCTGTTTTGTTGAAAATAGGTAATATTTCTTGCATTACACCCTTTCCAAAAGTTGTAGTTCCAACTATTGTTGCTGCCTTATTATCTTGAAGTGCTGCTGAAACGATTTCTGTTGCACTAGCTGAATATTCATTTACAAGTATTACAAGTTCAAAATCGCCCATTTTTTCTTTTGAAGATGTAATAACTGTTTCTTGGTTTTTCTTATCATATGAACGCATTATAACATTGCCTTTACCAACAAATAGTTCTGATAATTCTATGGCTTCTGATACTATTCCACCAGTATTATTTCTTAGGTCTAATATTACTGATTTTATTCCTTTATTTTGAAAATCTCTTAGGTATCGTTCAATATTTTCTGCACAGCCTTCATCAAAAACTGTAAGTTCAATATAGCCAATATTATTTTCTAATACCTCTGCTCTGCTATCAGCAATCTCTACTGTTTTTCTTTCAATTGTTTTATTTAGAATATCTGTTCCTCTTTGAATTTCGAGGTCTACTGTTGTGTTTTCTTCACCTTTTATTTTTGTTGATGCTATATTTAAGTCCATTTCACTACAGCTTTCTCCATTAATCGAAAGGATTATGTCACCTGTTTCTAGTCCTTCTTTTTCAGCAGGTGAGCCTTCTATAGGCATTAGTACTACTATATTGTTATTTGAATCCATTGTCATATATATACCTATTCCTACATAATCTCCTTTAACACTTACTATCAGTTCATCATATTCATCTTTAGTTAAATACTCTGTATAAGCATCTTGTAATCCTTCGACATAGCCTTTTACTGCTGATTCTATCATTTTTTCTTTATCTATTTCGCCTATGTAGTAATCATCTAAGTACTCATTTATTCCTTGAATTTTTACATCAAGTGCTTCTAGTGAATTTGGTATTTCAATTTTTTGAATAATTTCTTGTTTTCCCTTTGGTGTTTTTGTATAAAAATTATACATTCCTATTGATGTAATCATAAATGTTACTAAAGCTGTCATAATAATTAGCATTATAATTTTATAAACTTTGCTTTTATTGTTCTCTTCCATCATGTTTCCTCCCAATTTACCACAACTTAGGCGAGCTTAAGGCCCGCCTTATTGTCTTTTGTTTTATTATATTCACATTTTTTTATTTTATTATTGTAAGTAAGGCAATGGATTTACACATTTACCATTTATTCTTACCTCAAAATGTAAGTGTAGACCTGTTGAATTTCCTGTTGTTCCAACAATACCAAGAACTTGTCCTTGTGCTACTTCATCGCCTGCAGATACCTGCCTTGAGTTAGGTGACATGTGTCCATATAAAGTCATTGTTCCATCATGGTGGTCAATTACAACATATTCTCCATAACTTCTATATGTACCATTTGCATTTCTTTGAGCTGCTGAAATTCTTACAGTTCCAGCCTTAGCTGCTATTACTCTTCTTCCTTTTACATTAATATTAATATCTACACCAGTATGTCCTGGGTATGATGGATAATATCTTCTGTTTATGTTATAAATATTTAACCCTTCAACTGGGAATATGTATCCTGCTTCACTTGGGTCTCCAGCAACTACTGTTTTTCCTCCATTATTTTCTCTTGCAATTCTTTCTAATTCTGCTTGAATTTCTTTTTTGTCTTTTTCAAATTGTTCCAAATCTTCATTTAATGCTGAATCTTCTTCATTTAATTGGTCAACATATGCTTGCTTTACTTTTTGAGATTTTTTCAAAGAATCTGCTGTATCAACTTTGCTTTTCTTTAAAGATTCAATTTGTTCTTTGCTTGCTTCTAATTGTTTTTTTGTTTCCTCTATACTGGTTTTATTTGCTTCCATTTGGTCTAATAGATTTTTATCACTTTCAGCTATTTCTGATACAATGTAATATTTACTTATGAAATCTGTAACATTTTTAGATGATAATAAAACATCTAAATATGTTGTTTCTCCAGCTTCATACATTGCTACTAATCTACTTCTTAACAGTTCTTCTTGGTGAGAATAGTCTTCTTCTGCTTGTTTTAGTTCTACTTCTGTTTCTTCTATTTTATTTGTTACCTCATCAATTTTGTAATTCAAATCAGATATTTCTGTCTCATATCCTGCTATTTCAGCATTTAAGGATTGAATTGATTCCATTGCTGCTGAAAGTTTTTTCTCTACTTGTACTATTTCCTGTTTTGTATTATCAATTTTATCTTGTATATCATTTAGGTCAGATTGTGTTGTAGCAAGTGCTATCATAATATTTCCAGATAATGCTATTGTTGCTACAATTATAATTACTAATGTAATTTTTAAAAATTTTTTTAACATCATTATACCTTCCTTTTATCCGTTATTCTCCAACATTTAAGCTTGTATTTGATATTACATATTGATATGGGTCTACGGTTTTTCCATTTATTCTAATTTCAAAATGTAAGTGTGGGCCTGTTGACCACCCTGTTGATCCTACCTTTAGTACTGGATCTCCTCTTTTAACTACATCCCCAACTTGTGCTATAAGTTCTGAGCCATGTGCATATAATGTTGAAACTCCTCCTCCATGGTCAATCATAACCATATTTCCATATGAATATGAGTATGTGGATTTTGTAACAATTCCATCATTTGCAGCTATTGCATAGCTTCCCATTGGTGCTCCTATATCCATTCCGGAATGATTTGCATATTTTTTCAAAACTGGGTGAATCCTCATTCCATATGGAGATGTTATTGAATAATAACCTGGTGCTGGCCATGCAAATATTCCTCCAACATATCTTCCATCAGTTCCATCAAGTGCTGTCATTAGTATTTCTAATTCAACTAAATCTAGTTCTTGTTGATATAAATCTATTTCGTTTTTTAGTTTTTTCTCTTCTGTGCTTAAATTGTTAATATAACTGTTTCTTTCAACTTTGGCATTTTCTAAAGATATTTCCATTTTCTTTTGTTGTGCTTTTATTGTTTTTAAATTTTCTTTGCTAATTTTTAGGTTATCTTTTACGGCTTCTATTTGATCTTTTTCTTTTTGAATTGTATCTAAAAAGTCTCTATCATATTGTGCAATTTCTGTAATATAATAATAACGAGTTATGAAGTCAACAATACTAGTTGCATTCAGTAAAACATCTAAATACCTTGTTTCACCGCTTTCAAACATATATACTAGCCTTGTTTTTAGTAGTTCTTGTTGCTTATCATACCTTTCTTGAATTGTTTCTAAAGTGTTTTCAGTTTGCTTTATTTGTTTTTCTATTTTGTTTAAACTCTCAGATACTGATTGTATTTGTTCTTCATATCCACCAATTTCTTGGTCTAAATTAGTTATCGTTTCAAGGTTTTTTGTTACCTCAACATTTATGTTTTCTATGTTTTTTCCTGCTTGGCTTATTTTTTCTTTTAGTTCTGCCCTTTTTTGTTCAAGTTCAATTGAAGTAATAGCCTGGGCAGCTTTGCAGCCTCCAGCAAAAATAAGTAATACTGTAATTACTGTAATGCAAATCTTCCTTTTCACTATTACTCCTTTCTTCTAAACATCTAAGTATTTTTTCATTGAAATTCTACTTCCCAAAATTCCTATGCCTACTCCTAAGATTATAAATACTATTAATATGCTTGAAAATAAATCAGAAAATTGTAGCATATTAATTCCAATTAGTTGGATTGTTTCAGACTGTGCCATTTTTATTGCACACCAATTATATATTGCCCCAACTAGTCCAAGTGAAATAGCACTTGATGTTAGTCCTATTATTATACCTTCAATCATAAATGGTGTTCTAATAAAGCTATTTGTTGCACCTACATATTTCATTATTGAAATTTCTTTTCTTCTTGCATGTACTGTTAGTTTTATTGTATTTGCTATTATAAATATTGAAATTAAGATAAGAATAACGAGAATTGTTCCTGTAACAATTCTTATCCATTTTCCAATTGTTGACAATGCACTTATTGTTTGGTTACTACTTGCGATTCTTTTGAAATGTGGCAATTTTTGCATTTCAGCTTGTACACTTTCATTTAAGTCCAAATCAGATAGTGTTACTATGTATGAATCTGAGAAAAAGTCTGGTTCCATTCCATCCATAAGAGATGTATGTCCATCAAGATACTTTTTAGCTTCATTGAAAGCATCTTCTTTTGTTCTTCGTTCAGCTGTTGCCACTCCATTTATAGCCATTATTTTTTCTTTCATTTCTGAAATTTCTTCTTCTGTCGCATCATTTTTGAAGAATACTCTTATTGCTTGTGAATCTTCAACATTTTCCACCATATGTGTTATATTTTTGCCTATAGAGAAAAACACACCAAACATTAGCATTGTTACACACATTACGCCCAAGCATGAAATTGTTGATTTTTTATTTTTAAAAACATTTCTAAATCCTTCACTAAGGAAATAACCTATTACACTATATCTCACTTGTTATAACCACCTTTTCTATCATCTCTTACTATAATACCTTTTTCAATTTCTATTACTCTTTTTTTCATTTTGTCAACAATATCTTTTGCATGTGTTGCTATTACCACTGTTGTTCCTCTAAGGTTTATTTCATTTAAAAGTGTCATTATGTCCCAAGCGGTATCAGGATCTAAGTTTCCTGTTGGCTCATCTGCAATTATCATTGATGGGTTGTTTACAAGCGCTCTTGCAAGAGCTACTCTTTGTTGCTCTCCTCCAGATAATTCATCTGGGTATGCTTTAGCTTTTCCACTTAGACCAACTAGTGATAATACCATTGGAACTTGTCTTCTAATGTGTTTTGGAGTTGCTTTTACTATGTTCATTGCAAAAGCAACATTATCATATACTGTTTTATCTGCTAATAGCCTAAAATCTTGGAAAACCACACCCATGCTTCTTCTTAAATATGGTACTCTTTTTGGTTTTAAGAATGTGGTATCTTTTCCATTAATAATTATTGTACCACTTGTAGGTTCCTCCTCTTTTAGTATTAATTTTATTAGTGTTGATTTACCTGAACCTGATTGTCCGTACTAGGAAAGCAAAATCGCCTTTATCTATTTTAAAGCTAGCATCGTGAACAGCTTCTGTTCCTGTACTATATGTTTTTGATACATTTTTAAATTCAATCATTTTTTTCCCTCATTTTTAATGATATTTTACATATTAATTATAATAATTTTTTATTAAAAAAGCAATAAATTTTATGTTTTTTTATTAAATGTCATATAATTGTAATATTTGTTTTTTTTAGTCTTAAATTAAGTTTTTTATTTCATTTAGCATTTCTTCTTGTGTGTTCATTTGTTGTTCACTTTGGTTTGCTACATTTTTTGTAGCGTTGATTTCTTTTCCGTTTAGTGTAAATTCAAATGTTAGTCCACATAGTATTAGAAGAAGTATAATTGTTATTATTAATACTACGAGTGTAATTCCCTTTTCTTGTTTTTTTATCATTTGCTACCTCCTTATTGATTTTCAATTGTCTTTTCTATTGCTTCTGCTGTTAGGTTGTAGTATTTTAGCAATTCTGATGCTTTTCCAGATTTTCCAAATGTGTCTTTTATTCCCATTTTAATTAGCTTTGTTGGATATTCTTCTGTTAATACATCTGATATTGCTGTGCCTAGCCCATTTATTATACTGTGGTCTTCTATGGATATTAGTTTTTTTGTTTCTTTTGCACATTTTATTATCATTTCTTTATCTATTGGCTTTATTGTGTGGATGTCTATAACTCTAATGTTTATTCCCCTTTGTTTAAGATTTTCTTGTGCTTTTATAGCTTCTGATACAGTAACACCTGTTGCAAATACTGCTGCATCTTCTCCATCCCCAATTTGAACTGCTTTTCCGAATTCAAATTTTTGATTTTCATTATAGATTACTGGTGTAGCTAGTCTGCAAAGTCTTAAATATACAGGTCCTTCAATCTCTGCTATTTTTTCTACTGCCCAACGAGTTTGAATATCATCTGATGTACACATTACTTTCATGTTAGGAAGTCCTCTCATTAAGCCTATATCTTCAAGCATTTGGTGTGTTGCTCCGGTCTTCGCCTACTGTTATTCCACTGTGTGTTGCGCATATTTTTACATTTAAGTTTGGATAGCATATACTATTTCTTATTTGGTCATAGCATCTTCCTGTTGCAAACATGGCAAATGTGCTTGCAAATGGAATTTTTCCAAATGTTGAAATTCCTGCTGCTGTGCTCATCATGTCTTGTTCTGCTATTCCCATATCAAAAAATCTTTCTGGGAATCTTTTTGCAAATATACTTGTTTTAGTTGCACCTGATAAATCGCTATCAAACACTACTATATTTTCATTTTTTTCTCCTAGTTTTTCTAATGTTTCTCCATAACTCTGGCGTGTTGCTATTTTTATTTCTTCATTCATTATATAGCACCTCCTAATTCTAACATTGCTTGTTTGTATTGTTCATCATTTGGTGCCTTTCCATGCCATTCGGCTTCATTTTCCATAAATGATACTCCATTGCCTTTTATGGTGTTTGCAATAATTACAGTTGGTTTTCCTTTTATCTTTTTTGCTTGTTCAAATGCAGAAATTAGTTCTTGGATGTTATGTCCATCAACATTAATTGTTTCAAATCCAAAGCTTTTAAATTTTTCATCAATTGGATAGATGTTCATAACATTACTAACTTTTCCATCTATTTGAAGGTTATTGTTATCTATTATTAGGCATAAATTATCTAGTTTATAGTGTGCTGAAGTCATTGCTGCTTCCCAGATTTGGCCTTCCTCTATTTCTCCATCTCCACAAATGCAATAAACTCTTATCCCTTCTTTATTTAATTTAGAACCAAGAGCCATTCCATTTGCAATAGATAATCCTTGTCCTAATGATCCGGTTGAAGCATCTACGCCTGGAATTTTCCACATATCTGGATGACCTTGCAAATTGCTATCAATTTTTCTAAAATTTATTAATTCCTCTTCATCAAAAAATCCTCTTAAGGCTAATGCACTGTATAAAGCAGGTGAAGTATGTCCTTTAGAAAGAACTAGTCGATCCCTTTCTTTTGCTCTAGGATTTTTCTCATCAATATTCATCTGGTTAAAATAAAGTACTGCAAGTATTTCTGCTATTGATAATGAACCGCCAGGATGTCCAGACTTAGCATTGTACACAGCCTTTATAACATCTTGTCTAATCTTATTTGCATAAGCTTGTAATTCATTTACATCTTTAATTTTCAAAATACTTTCTCTCCTTTTATACATATTTTTTCAAGTGTAGTTTTATCATATTTTTGGGGTTTTGTAAATAGAATTGTTAAATATTTTAAAAGAAAAAGCAGAAATTGCTTCTGCTTTTCTAAGAGGTTTTTATTTACCATTTTGAATAGAAAACATGGTTTCCAACTCTAGTAGTTATTTCGATGTCTTTTCTTGCTTCTACTTCATCTTCATCTGATTTTTCAGGATTGTAGAAAAACAAGGTTGGACCACCTAAAAATTCTGCTAATGGGTCTTCTCCATTGTATGCTTTTTCAGCAGCCTTTAAGCAGCTAGGATTTTGTTCAAGCATTTCGGTTGTAACCTCTTTATACCGTGGTGTATAGTGCTCAAGCACTTTTGTTAGTTCATTGGGAAATTCTTCAGACTCAAGCCTGTTCATAATTGTTGCTGCAACAGCAACCTGTCCTGTAAAAGACTCTCCTCTTGCTTCAGCATACACAACTTTGGCAATAGTTTCGATAAGATCCTTTTTTCTTTGTTCCTCCTCTTGTTTTCTTTTTTCCTCTTCAGCCTTCAATTCTTCTTCATATAAAAAAGTATTTTCATACTTTATATGTTGAATAGCCATCGAAGGCACATCAGGCAAAGTTTTGCTTACCATGCAATCCTGTTTGCTTATACTCATACCTGCAATTCTTTTGTTGCATTTCATAAATGTAAAAATTACAATTGCTAATACAACAAAGTATATAATCACGGTAAATATAAAGTAAAACATGGTTAATTGTCTTTTCCGTCTTGTTCTAGTATTCACGCTTGTGTGACCTCTTTTCTAAAATTATATACCTTTATTATAGCACAAAAATATATCGAATTCCATCTTTATGTTTCAAAGCTTAAAGTAGATTTTAAACTACATATAGTAAAATACATATTAATTGTAATAAACTGCCAACAACACATGCTAAATGGAAAATTGAGTGCATCCATTTTTTCTTTTTGCCTAGTCCATAAAAAATTGCTCCCACTGTGTACACTATTCCTCCTGATAGGAGTAACGCAAAACCCGTTGTTCCAAGTTGTTTAAATACAACCCCTATTTTTACAATAATGCACCACCCCATACATAAGTAGCATATCATAGAAAACACTTTAAATTTTTTCAAATCTATTGCATTTAAAGTTATTCCTATAGCAGCCATTCCCCACACTATTCCAAATATAGTCCATCCCACGGCAGGACTATATTCTCTTAAAGTACACAAAGCAAATGGAGTGTATGTACCAGCTATTAGTAAAAATATTGAACAATGGTCTATTATTTGGAATACCTTTTTTGCTTTAAGTTTTGGATTTAATCCATGATAAATACTAGACATGGTATATAACAAAATTAATGTAATTCCATAAACAATACTTGATGCTATTCCATATCCGTTTTTATTTATTGCTGAAAATATAACTCCTAAAACAATTGCCACAATACCAAGAGGTGCACCAACAATATGTGAAACCATGTTAAAGATTTCTTCTCCCTTTGTGTATGTAGGTAATACTCTGTCTTTTAATTTAGTTCTTTTCATATTTTCACCCTTTCTTATTTATTATATGTTTTTAAATTTTGTATAGAATTATACCACAAAAATACAGTATTGTAAAAAAATTACAAGAAAAAAAAATTTTTTTCGAAAAAGTATTGACATATGTCAAAAAATATCTTATAATAATTCTTGCGTTCGAGAAATGCTCCCTTAGCTCAGTTGGTCAGAGCAACCGGCTCATAACCGGTGGGTCCAAGGTTCG
>OIEN01000193.1_pt1 | contig 44432 bp, 41 predicted proteins | sample 1581741 | NCBI WGS metagenome assembly OIEN01 (sample SAMN01760944, study PRJEB22395) | human gut metagenome | reverse complement strand
GAATGGTAAAAATGACACTTCCAAATTATGAAGGAAGAAGTTGGGGAGTGGCAGTTGAAGATATAGACGAACATACGCAAGTTGGTAGTGTAGTATTGTATCCAGGTTTTGAATCAGACGGAAAGATTTATTCTACGTTATTAGATGTACAAAATGATGGAAGAGATACACAATTAACAGGTGGAATACAAAGTAGTATGGCCGTTACTAATGTAAAGATAACAACAGATACAGCAGGAACTGTCGATGCTGGAACAAATGTAACTGATGGAACTACTTTATATATAAGCTTTGATGCAAGTGAAAATGGAACACCAGTAACAGTAACACCAAGCTTACCTTATGCAATAACAACAAATGGAGATTATGAATTTACATTAACAAATGCAAGTGGAAAAACGAAGACACATACAATTAATGTAACAAATTATAAAGTACCAACAATAGCAGATAAAGTAAAAGTAGGAGACTATGTAGAATATATACCAGATACAGCAGAATATACAACAGATACAAATAATACAGGATATACATCAGCACAAACATTTAAAACGCAAACAAAAGACTGGAGAGTGGTATATAAGAATACAGAAACAGGAGAAGTATTACTAACAACAAATGGAATTGTCAATGATGGAACCGGTTGGAAGAATGATGCAATGTATTTGAAAGGTACAAAAGGATATTTAAGAGGACCAACAGAATTAAACAATATATGTAAAGCATTATATAGTAATAGTAGCTTAGGAATAACAGCAAGAAGTATGACTGTAGAAGACTTAAATAAAGCATGGAATTATACACCAAGTGAGCCAACAACAAGATATGCATATTACCCATATGGAACAATATTTGTAGAAGGAGAGACAACGATAGAGTATAATGGTAAGACATACACAAAGACAGCACATGAGTATAGCATAGCAAAATTTTACACAAGTGATGGTGGAGGCATAGAAAAAATAGACAGTGATGGATTTACGTATAGAACACCAGAGGCTGACAATCCAGTGTATGTAACGAAAACGCATTATAGCTACAATCCAAGTTCAAGTAATTCAACAGTCGGAAGTGTTTTAGGAAATTCTTCGGGCTGGCTGGCTTCGCCGTGCGTTTACCTTCTCTCGTCTTATGCGACTTTCGGTGTGCGCCTTGCTAACAGGAGTGTCGTTGGCGCGAGCACCGTGTACGGTTCGATGGGTGGCCCGTATAGCAACAGCCATGGGGTCCGTCCGCTAGTTTCTTTGGGCTCTATGCTCCAAATAGATACCAGCGATACAGCAAGAGATGGAAGCACATCAGCGAAAGCATGGAAGATAATCAAGAAGTAAGATTTTGCGCGAGCGGGTTTTTTGTCCGCTTGTGTAATCGGCATTTTCATAATTAGAGTGATATAAAAATGTTTGGCAAAATATTGTCAAACATTTTTATATTGTGCGTGAAATTGACAAATGTTTTTTGGTAAATTATAATTGATTTAGATTTAGAAAAAAATATGACATAAGGGGTGAAGTGCTTGAAAGAAAATATAAAAAATAGTTTGAAAGAGGCTTTGATGGCGATAATTCCTGTCTCTGTAATTGTTGCAGCCTTATGCTTTTCGATAGCACCAGTTAGTACTGATGTTTTTATAATGTTTATTATTGGTGCGATTATGCTTGTTTTTGGAATGGCTCTTTTTACTTTAGGTGCAGAAACTTCAATGACTGTTATTGGTGAAAGAGTTGGTGTGCAGATATCTAGAAATAAAAGCTGGATTATTGGTGTTATTCTTATTATATTTATTGGAACGATTATTGTAATTGCAGAGCCTGATCTTACTGTTTTTGCAGAGCAAATTCAGGAGATTCCAACTAGCACTATGGTAATTATTTCTGCTCTCGGAAGTGGAGTACTTTTGGCTTTAGCTTTTTTTAGAAATAGATTTAAGATTAAGTTAAAACATATTTTAATGGTTTTGTATGGCTTGGTTTTTGTACTTACTATTTTTACTCCTAAGTATTTTTGGGCAATTGCTTTTGATGCTGGAAGTGTTGCTACGGGTGCGATTTCGGTACCATTTATTGTTGCTATGGGTGCTGGTGCAACTCTTATGAGAAGTGATAAGAATGCTGAAAAGGATACTTTCGGACTTTTAGCAATTTGTTCTGTTGGACCAATTATTACAGTTCTTGTTTTAGGACTTTTTTATAATGTAAATGCAGTAAGTTATACTGTAGATTCGATACTTAATTTAAGTACATCTTTGGATGTTTGGAATGCATTTAAAGTAGCAATTCCAGATTATATGTATGAAGTCGGAATGTCACTTTTGCCAATATTAATTCTTTTTATGCTATTTAGAATTTTTGCTTTTAAGATGACAAAAAATGAAGTAATAAAAATAGTTATTGGTATGTTTTTTACTTATGTAGGACTTGTATTATTTTTAACTGGTGCAAATGTTGGCTTTATGCCTGCGGGAAGCTTCATAGGAGAAGCACTTGCAAATACGGGTAATATTTGGCTTATCGTGCCTATTGGTATGTTACTTGGATATTTTATGGTTAAAGCTGAACCTGCTGTTGTAGTATTAGTTAAACAAATTAGTGATATAACAGATGGTGCTATTTCTGAAAAAATTATGATGGTATCGCAAGAGATAGGTCTTGCTTTAGCAATTGGATTATCTATGATTAGAATTATAACTGGCATTTCTATTTTATGGATTTTACTTCCGTGTTATTTACTTGCGTTTATACTTTCATTTTTTACACCGGAGATTTTTACTTCTATAGCTTTTGATTCTGGTGGAGTAGCTTCTGGAACAATGACGGCAGTTTTTTTGATTCCTTTTTCTATAGGAATTTGTAATGTGTATGGTGGAAATGTTTTAACTGACGCTTTTGGAATCGTTGCAACAGCTGGTGCGATTCCGATTGTATGTATACAGTTAGTTGGCTTACTATATAAATTTAAAACTAAAAATAGTAATAAAGCTATGCCGATTGAATCGGATAAAGAAATTATTGATATAGATTGGGTGTGGGCAAATGAATAAACTTGTTATGTTGGTTTCTATTTTAAGAAGAAATCTTAGTGAAACAGCAGTTAGCTTTTTAAATGAAAATGGAATTTCAGTAACTCTAGGAAGATATGGAAGAGGAACTGCTACAAAAGAGATTTTTAAAATGTTTATGCCTGATAGAGAAAAATGCGTTCTTTTTAGTATTATGCCATATAAAATTTCAAAAAGGATAATGCAAGATTTGCTTGATGTTTGTGAGCATGCTGGAGTTGCTTTTACACTTCCTATAACTAGTGTTGGCGGCGAAAATGTTTATAAATATTTAGAAGGTAAAAATAAAGTGGAAGAGGAGAGTAATATGGAAGTTAAAATTGAAAACGAACTTATTATTGCAGTTACTAACCGTGGCTATACAGATAATGTTATGAGTGTGGCACGTGAGGCTGGTGCAAGAGGCGGAACTGTTATTCATGCAAGAGGTACTGGCGATGAAGCTAGTGAAAAGTTTTTTGGAGAAACTGTAGGAGCGGAAAGGGAAATGATATTTATAGTTGTTTCAAAAGAAGATAAGAAAAATGTAATGAATGCTATTATGGAAAAAGTCGGAATAAATTCAGATGCACAAACTTTTGTATTTACTTTACCTGTAATAGATGTAGCAAAATAAATATAGGAAATATTTACCATGGTGAGGCACCCCACTAACATGATATAATTATGTTAAGTGGAGGTGCTTTTTTATGAAGAAAACGTATACTATATTAATGATAGTTAGTGTACTAACTATAGTTTTTGTTTTTGGTTATTTTGCATTTAAAAATTATAACGAAAATGAAAACGATGATAATTGGCTTAATAGTTCTGGTGATATTGAAATTGATACTGGGTTTAATGATGTTTCGAATGAGTATTGGGCTAAAGAATATATTTTATATCTTGCTCAAAGAGACATTATGTCCGGAGACGCAAGTGGTAATTTTAATCCAGAGAATAAGATGAGTTGTAGAGAGTTTTTGATAGCACTTTCGAAGGCTAGTATGCCAATGATTAATTATTCTAAGATTAGCGAGAATGATTTGATTAAAATTTTGATAGATAAAAATGTTATTAAAGAGGATGAAATTACAAATGAAATTTTGGATAGTGAGGTAACTAACTATTATGCAGCTATAATGATGGCGAAGTTTGATATTAATATACGAAACGAAGAGCAAAAGATTATGCCAATAAAATATACAGATATTGGGGATTTAAGCGACACCTATAAAACTCTTATAGCCCATAGTGTGAAAAGGGGATTTATTAAAGTTAAGGATAGTTCAAAATTTAATCCAAACAATACTTTAAGTAGGGCAAAGGTGGCAGAGATAGTTTATATTTTTATGAATGCTATATAAAGAGGGGTGTGGTGATATGAAGAAACGAATTTGTTTTTTGTGCATAGTGCTTTTGGTAACTTGTTTAGTTAGTATGTTTTCTATTTCGTATGCAGATGAATTTGATACTAATTTAGTGAGCAAAAATGATAAACCAGGTGGCAATGGTACAAGTAATGCGTATAAATATTGGGGTTACTACAATACTACAGGTACAAGATATGTTTTGAGAGTTTACGACTGGAATTCTAAAAAATATATTGCAGTACCAAAGGAGTATTATATTAATCATGTTTATGGATACACCAGTAGTGGTAGAGTAGACACCAGCAAGCAAATAATGTATTTGGGAGTAGACAAAACTGCGAGCGGTAAATACAGTGTAGTGAAATCGGGAAGTAGTGTATTTACAGATAACACGTATTCGCATATTTTAAAATGGTATGACAATCCAGATGTTAAAAATTTTGGATTAACCAAAAATGATGTTAAAATGTTAGCAGAAATAATTAAAGGTGCTGCTGTTTCAAATGGTAATTCAGTACTGGCAAAAAATATGCAGAATGTAATTGACGGCAAAGTGCCTTATGATGTAAGAGCAGAGATTTTATTTCTTATGAAGATACCAGGAACAAATGGGGTTGCAAAAAGAGCAACAGTTAATGGTAAAGAATCTATTGAAAATTACTCTTTTACTTTTTATAATAATAAAGCTACTAAAAATACATCTTCTAGCAAATGGAGAAAAGAGTATATAACTTATTTAGAGATAAAAGCTATTTGTCTAAGTTTTGGCGATGATTGCGGTTTATCTATGAAAAGTAGCTGGCTTGATAGGGCGGCATGTGCTTTGTATGAAAAGGATAAAGGATATGTTTTCGCTAATAATATTTATCAATGTTCATGCGACCTTTATAAAATAAGATTTGGAAGTAATGCAACTTATTCGTTAAGTGGTAGTAAAATTTGTTTGTCACAGCCAGGATATAATCCTTCTGACAGTAGTGATAGATGGTATATGTATTATACTCCAGGAAGATGCGGGATTCCTATGAATATTTCTGGTAAGACATATTATATTACTCCGGGAAAAACGTATTCAAATGTTAATGGTGGAAGTTTAAGTGTCGATACAAAAATAAAATATTCAGATAGTAAAACAGGAATACGTGCACAGGATAGTGATTATTTAAGTGTTGTTACAAATGATGCAAGTAGAGCTACATTATATGAAGGATGGGATTATATTACTAATAAAATGTCTGCTATATTAGTTATAGGTTGTGACAAAGATACAGGTAATATAATTACAGTAAATAATGTTACATATAGCGAATTTGAAAATGTTGGTGCAGGTACATATAATAAAAAAGCTTGGAACATAGATGGATATGAATACTTAGGCAACCTAACTAAAGATGATTTTTCTTCTTCTAGTGTGCCTGTAAAAATTGCAGATACTTTGGATAATACTACGGTAACAATTACTCCAAGTGATATTGAAAATGGTGTAAAAAAGCAAGTTATATTTGTTTATGAAAAGAAAAAAGATGATGCTAAAGAAGCAAGGCTTTCGATATATCAAATAAATGACGATATATCTGTAATGTACACAGGAAAGTACACAATTAATAAAGATAACAAATTATCTATTAAATTGTTCGATAAAAATAACAAAGAAATTTATAGCAATACAATCGATTTCGATATTAAAAACGGATACATTGTTAACACAGATATGTTAGAAGAAACATTGCAAATAGATAAGAATGTATATGAATATTTAGGAAATATAGTTAAGAAAAATCCAGAATATTTTTTAACATACATGGGTGAAGAACTAACTCCAAAAGGTGGCAATGTTTATAATTTGAAAGATATAGGAAATAATAAAGTTCATATAATTCTTGGATACAAGGTTTTGAAAAAAGAGGAAGAAGAGCCACCTAAAGTAAAAAATCCAGAATTAAAAATATCTTATATAGATACAAAAGGAAATCGTATACCAAATCAGGAGCCGTTGGTAACGGTCGAGAAAGTAAATGAGAATATTATTTCGGTTTCTAAGGATTTGAAAAAGGATATGTATATTTATGAAGGATATACTTACGAAGATAGTAAAAATGAATTTGTGGAGATTTCTGTTCCACCCAAAATTATTTCAAAAGAAGGAAGTGTTAATACTACTTTTTCTGATGGCGAAGATAGAAGACATATCGCTTTTGTATATAAAAAGATTGAATTAAAATTTGAAGTGGATATTTCTATGGTTCCAAATGACCTAGACAATCAGTTAATAGGTCAATTGCCAAATGAAGATTATTGGGTGCTTGATGAATCGGGAAGAGTAACTTTAAAAGTTACAGTGACTGGTGATGAGGGATTAAATATTTTAGGATATAGTGTGAAATTAAAGATACCTTTTGACACATATATGAATGGAAACTATATAAAAGCAAACACAGTTAACAATTTGACAGTTAGTAATCTTTCTGAAATCTTGGTGGCAGATAAACTTGTGGTTCCAATTTGGGTAAAGGAACAAAAGTATGATATAGTTGCCGGAATTGAGGCAAATGTAGAGGGATTTGGAATAGTTAATGTTACTAAAACAGATGATGTAGAAGTAGTTGGAAGGTTATATGATTTTACTGTAACTAATATAAATGGTTCGGATAAAACGGGTGATGAAAAGTGGAAAAGCACTTTGTTTCCAAATGAAGAAACTGAGTATAAAGCAAATGTAATTCCTATAGGTCAGGCAGCAAACAGACCAGATAAATATAATTATGGAATAAAGCTAGGAACAACATTTTATTTTAGTGTAAATACTAAAGGACAAAAGAATAATGCGATTTCTATAAAACCTAGATTTTTATATGTATCTGCTGATGGAAAGACAATAAAAGAAGTAGACATATATGTAAATGACAATGGCAAATTTAAAAATATGCTAGATGAGAGTATTGGAGATAGGTATATGAAATTAAGAGAAGAAAATGTATTAAAAACAAATGTTGCAAATGAGATAAAGAAATCTTTAGAAATAAATAAGATTTCTGAAAGATATAATTATTCACTAAATCAAAATAGAAATATAGGAAAGTTTTTAAATACAGTTATTTCGAAGTATTTGAGTATGCCTTATTTGAGTTATCCAAATGAGTTTAAGGAAATGTATGGTAATGATGCTCTTTTATTTACAGGAAAGACAGAAAATGAACTTTTAACTTATGCAAGTCATTGGTATGGAAAATATGTAGTGCCTTCTTCGGCGAAATTAGTTACAAAAGGAGAAAGTTATACTGAAGAGTCGAATTATAAAGATGGTTATGTAATTGTTTTATTTAATATAATATCGCTAGATAGTGCAAATGGTGAGTATTTATCATATAATTTGCCTTCAGTTAAGACTCAGTGGCAAAGAGAAAACTTAAATCATTTTATAGAGTTGCCAGTAGTTTTTGGCGGAAAAACTTCTAGCATTACTATAGATATGAGCAAAGATGGATATGCACCGGTTATTATTTATCAAGTTGGAGTTACAACAAAAGATAACAATACTTCGGTTGGTACCCACTAATATTACGAACAGATTAAAAAAATATTACAATGTTGTTACAAGACTTGAAGATTATCAAACATCATAATAAAATGTCGGTAACGGGAGGGAAGATATGAAGATTACAAAAGTGATTGCATTTTTAACTTTAGCTATGGCTTTGATGGCATCAATTGCGTATGCAGCTAGCGAGAATTTAAAGACATCTGGAGATATTATTTCTGGAGATAAACATTCTGGCGAAGATATAGATTATTCATATATAGTTACTGCCGATACGAGTATGTATGGTGCGAGTACGGTTTCTTATACAGTAAAGAAAGATGTTGATTTTCCAGATTTAATAGTTGAAGTAACTAATCCTACTACTTTAAAGGTAACAAGAATAATTAATCCAAATAGAAGAGAAATTTTGATGGCTGCTAGAGTTGGATTTATTGAAGGATATGAAGATGGAACTTTTAAACCAGATAATCCTATTACTAGAGCAGAGTTTATAAAGATGCTTATGTCACTTTCAACAAACAGAACTTTTAACATATTAAGTATTCCTACAACGTATAAAAACTGGGCAGGAAGATATGTTACACTTGCAGAAATGCAAGGTGTTATAAATAAAGGCAGATACACAGATGCTGAGCTTGATAAGCCTATAACAAGACTTGAAGTCGTATGTATGCTTGCAAAAGTTCAAATCAAAATGAAAGGCATCGAGCAAAATCAACTTGGGCATCTAATATTTAAAGATATAGATGGTCTTACTACTGAAGAAAGAGAACTTTTACTACATGCTGCAAGCTATGATCTTTTAGAAGGTATGAAAGATGGAACGATGAAAAAATTCGAACCAACAAAAAATATCACTAGAGGAGAGACAGCTAGAGCATTAGTAAGAATCTACTAAAAGTACGAAAGATTTTTAAGGTACAAAAGATTTGCTTTTGCAAATTAAAGTACAAAGGAGATTTTAAGATACTAAAGCAAAATTAAATATAAAAGAAAAGAGCTTGACTTACGATTTTAGTAAGCAGGCTCTTTTTTGTTCCAAATATTTATCTTGGTAATTCTATTTTAGGTTTATCCTCAGAACGTTTATAAAGTGTTAATTTCTTACCGATAATTTGGACAATTTCTGAGTTTGTTTTTGCAGCAATTTCTTCGGCGATGTTATTTTTTTCGTCTGGAATTGTATCTAAAAAAGTTATTTTGATTAATTCACGTGCTTCTAGTGCATTTGCAATTTGTTCTATTTGATTTTCTGTCGTTCCAGTTTTGCCTATTTGGAATATAGGTTTTATATTTTGGGCAAGTCCACGTAAATATGCTCTTTGTTTAGAGGTCATTTTTTTCACTCACTTTCATATTTTTATATAATAGCAATATCATGATTTGTCTTTTGCTTTATATTCTTGGTAGATTATATCAGAAAAAAGTGAGTAAAGCAATAAATAAAAGTGTTAGTTTTGTATTCTATATGGTATAATATAAAAGGAGGCGTGTATGAAAGAGATTTTTAAATGTGCTATGATAATAGTTGGAACACTTATTGGTGCCGGTTTTGCTTCGGGGCAAGAGATTGCGACTTTTTTTAATCGCTTTTTGGATTATGGAATGTGGGGACTAATACTTGCTTGTGTATTATTTGGCATCATTATTTTTGGAGTTCTTTCTCTTGTAAGTAAGAAAAATATTTTAACTTATGATGAGCTTATAAAGGACAACAAGTTTTTTATGCCAATCATTAAATTATTTACTTTCATTTGTTTTTGCATTATGATTTCGGCGATTGGTTCTTATGGTGAAGAACAGTTTGGTGTCTCTTTTTGGATTGGTGCTATTTTATCTGGCATACTTTGTTTTATTCTTTTTCTTTTTAAGTTTAGTGGGCTTGAAAAGATTAATAATATTTTAGTGCCTTTTATTTTGATTGGAACTTTAATTTTAGGAATGGCAAAGTATGATTTGACTGACTTAGAACTTATGTCGGGAACGGAAAATTATTCACCATTTATGAATACTTTTTTGATGTCATCTATTTTATACGCAGGATATAATTCGATATTACTTGTTCCAATATTGGTAGAGCTAAAAAAATACAATCTAAAAAGACGTGATATTATATTGCTTAGCATATTAGTTACACTAATATTAGCGGTTTCGGGAATTTTAATTTATAGAGCTATTAGTGTATTTTATCCTAACATTTTGTTTGCAGAATTACCTACGTTAATTTTGGCTAAGATGTGTGGGGGTTTTGTTTGGAAATATTATAGTATTGTAATTTTATTTGCGATTATTACGACTGCTTTTTCGTGTGGCTATGCTTTTCTAAAGATGAATAGTGAAAAAAATTATTTTAGAAATGCTGCTTTGATGTGTTTTGCAGGAGTGTTACTATCTAGAATAGGTTTTTCTCAGATGATAAATATTTGTTTTCCGCTTTTCGGATATTTAGGAATAGCCCAATTAATAATGATTTTTTTACCTAAGAAAAATAAGGAGGAATGATTTTGAAGAAGAGTACTTTTTTTCTTTTGTGTACTTTTGTTTTGATTATAGTTAGCCTACTAACTTATTTAAATTATGATAGGATATGGTCGTTTTTTACAAATAAAGAATGGCAAATTGCAGATTCTATAGGTAAGATTGAACTAGAAAATTATCTTACAACTTGTGGAACAGATTCTAGTTTTTTTGTAATTGATAATAGCTCGGTAACTGGTTATTCGGAAAATATGAAAAAAAATGCAGAGCTATCTTTGTCGAGTAAAGATGTTCTTACTCATTCAGATGGGGACTATTGCATTATTGGAGAGAAGGCTGGAACTTCTGTTAGTTTAATTTCGGGCAATCAATTAGTTTGGACAAATACAATCAATAATGCAAGCATTTTGAGTGTGTATGTAAATAAAAATGGATATTCAGCAGTTATATATTCACAAGCAGGATATAAGTCATTAATTAAGGTTTTCTCAAATGCAGGAAAGGAACTTTTTACTAGTTATCTTGCTTCTACATACGCTATAGATGTTGCGATTTCTAATGATAACAAAACGTTTGCAATAGCAGAAGTTGATACTAATGGTATCAATGTTAGTTCAAGAATTAAAGTGACCAGTATGGAAGATGCATCAGAAAGTACAGTAAAAAAATATGATATTAACTCCAATGAAGTTGTCACGGATATAGAGTTTACTAGCAATAATAAATTAGTTATTATGACAGATTTAAAGGTATATGTTTTAGATAACGATGTTATTGGTGAGATACTTAACTTTGAAAAAGAAAATATTATTATGGCTAGTATTGAAAATAGGAGAAATATTGTGACTGTTAGAAATGAAAAAAACGGTCTTTTTAATCAAAGTGTAGAAGTTTGTATATATGATTTTAATGTTACAGCAGAGCCTAAAAAATATGAGTTAAATAGTTTGCCAAATAGGTTTGTTTGCACTAAAAATGTAATTGCCTTAGATAATGGTCTAGAAATTATTTTTATAAATGACTCTGGCAATTTCTTGAAAAAATGTGAATATAAAGGACAGCTAAAAGATTTGAAGCTCTTTAATGAAGGAAATAGAGCAGTTTTGATTTTTAGAAATGTTGCGGATTTTATTAAGGTGGGTGGAATTTAAAATGTTTAATGTTGCAGATATTGTGGTTATTGCTATTGTAATTATTGCAATTTTTATGGGCTATAAAAAAGGTTTTATTAAAACTTTATTTGGTGTTTTGTCTTTCTTTATTGCCATAGCTATCACTTTTACTTTTTATAAGCCTGTGATGGAGTTAATAAAAGAAAGGACAGGTTTTGAAGAATGGCTTTATGGCTATTTATATGAAATGAATTTAGATGATAAAAATGCGGAAGAGGTAAGTGGCGAGCAAGTTGTACTTTCTGAATCTGGTGAAAATTATATAAATAATTTACCAGATGCTATCGTAAAGATGATAGGACTTGATGAATTTAAGGAAAATGCTAAAGTTACTGTCATAGAAAAAATTGTTGAATTTGTAGTGAAACTTTTAGCGATTGTGATTGTCTATATGGTTAGCAAACTTATATTACTTGTTTTAGTATTGGTACTAGACTCGATTGCAAAACTTCCAGTTCTAAAACAGTTTAATGAACTGCTTGGACTTGTGCTTGGAGGAATACTTGGTTTTATACAAGTGTATGTTGTGTGCGCTATTATTACGCTAATTGGCTCACTTCCGGCATTGTCGGGTATTTGTTCTATAATAAGTAATTCATTAATTGCACATATTTTTTATGATAACAATTTACTTTTAAAGATTTTATTTTAAATAGAAACAATGATAATTCAAGCTTGCAAAAAGTTTTAAATATTACATGAAATTTATTTGAAAATTTAGTAAATTTTTAGAAGAATGATAATACTTTATGTTGATTAGGGGAAATATATTTGTTATAATAACTATTTATTAGGAAACAAAAAAGGAGAATATTTGTAGATGAATAACGGAGTAAAAAAAACATTTAAGGTTCTTTTGCGAATTTTGTTAGTTATTGTTATTATATTAGTAATAGCTGTTATTGCATTAGCGGGAACTTACTTTTTTATAAATTGGCAAAAGGATGTACAAGATAAAGAATCTGGAGATAAGAATATTATAGAGCGATTGGTTGTACCTGAAAAAAAAGAAGAGCCAGTGGTTACTTGTTTGTTTTTAGGCGTGAATGGTAATTTAACAGATTTTATAATGCTTGGACAATATAATCCTAATACACGTGAGATTGCATTACTTTCAATTCCGCGTGATACGAATGTAGGAAATAATTCTGTTGATGGAAAGATAAATTCTGCTTACTCTTCAAGAGGCATGGATAAGTTAAAGAAGCAAGTTACAGAGATTACAGGTATAGAAATAGATTATCATGTTTTGTTTAAAACAAAGATATTAAGACAAGTTGTAGATAAGATTGGTGGAGTTACAGTAGATGTTCCAATTAATATGAACTACGATGACCCTTATCAGAATTTATATATACATTTGAAAAAAGGTACTCAAAAACTTACTGGCTCACAGGCAGAGCAATTTTGTAGATTTAGAAAAAATAATGATGGTAGCGGATATCCTGGTGGTGACGTTGAAAGAACTAAGGCACAACAAAAATTTATTAAGGCATTTATTTCTGAGCTTTTAAAAGTTGATAATGTTTCTAAAATTCCCGACCTTATAAATATTGTTTTAGAAGGAACGAAAACAAATGTGACTTTGAATGTTGCAAAGGAATATATAGATGATGTTATTGCTTTAAAAACAGATAGGATTACAACTAATACTTTACCTGGAAGTGCTAGAATGGGCAAGAGCCCTCTTGGTTATATGACGTCTTACTATTACTACGATGCTGAAAAAACTAAGACTATGGTAGATGAGATGTTTCATAGTAGTTCAATTGTTTCTGGTGAAACTACAGTATCAGTAACTTCTTCAAATGTCGTTGGCAAAGATGAGTCTGGAGAACTTACTGTAAGAGTTGAACTTTTAAATGCTGGAACTACTTCTAATGTTATAAACAATTTAGTTGATAAATTAAGAAAAGAAAATTTTTATGTTGTAAAGATTGGAAATTATGACACTAGTAAAAAAGAAGCTTCTAGGATTATAGATTACGGTGCTACAAGTGAAGACATATTGCATGATCTTATGCTTGTTACAGGTGTTACAAGAACAGAGACAAGTAGCGAGGAAACTTCAGTTGCATATACGATTATTGTTGGACCGTATTATAAATAATAAATTAAGGGACGGAAATTTACTTCGTCCCTTTTATAATGTTGATTTTTCGCAGTTTAAGTAGTATAATGTTTACCATGACTGGGAGAAAAGGGGTATGTAAAATATGAGTGAATATAATTTTTCAGAGATTGAACCAAAATGGCAGAAAATATGGGCTGATGAAGGAGCTTTTAAGGCTGGCACAGATTTTTCTAAGCCAAAGTTTTATGGATTAATAGAGTTTCCTTATCCATCTGGTAATGGACTTCACGTAGGTCATCCAAAGAGCAATACAGCTATTGATATTATTTCAAGAAAAAGAAGAATGGAAGGATATAATGTTTTATATCCTATTGGATGGGATGCTTTTGGACTACCAACTGAAAATTATGCTATAAAAAATAAGATTCATCCTGCAATTGTAACTAAAAAGAATATTGACAGATTTAGAGAACAATTAAAGAAGATTGGATTTTCTTTTGATTGGGATAGAGAAATTGACACAACTGATCCTAAGTATTATAAATGGACTCAATGGATTTTTATCCAACTATATAAGCATGGGCTTGCATATAAGGCAGAGATTCCAATCAACTTTTGTACAAGTTGTAAAGTAGGTCTAGCAAACGAAGAGGTTGTAAATGGTGTTTGCGAGAGATGTGGAGGAGAAGTTGTACAAAAAGTTAAGAGTCAATGGATGCTTAAGATTACAGATTATGCTGAGAGACTTTATGATGATTTGGATGAAACAGATTTCATTGATAGAGTTAAGATACAACAAAGAAACTGGATTGGAAAGTCTAAAGGTGCAGAAGTTGAGTTCAAACTAACTGGCACAGACGAAAAAGTTACAGTATTTACAACACGTCCAGATACTTTGTTTGGAGCAACTTATATGGTATTGTCTCCTGAGCATAAAATACTTGAAAAACTAAATATTGAAAATAGAGTAGAAGTTGTTAGTTATCAAAAAGAAGCTGCTAAAAAGAGTGAATTTGAAAGAACTGAGATGAACAAAGATAAAACAGGAGTTATGCTTAAAGGTGTTAAAGCCATCAATCCTGTAAATGGAAAAGAGATTCCTGTTTGGATTTCAGACTATGTTTTAGCAACTTATGGAACAGGTGCTATTATGGCTGTTCCTGCTCATGATGATAGAGACTGGGCATTTGCTAAAAAATTTGATATGCCAATAATAGAAGTTGTTAGTGGTGGGGAAAACGTTAATGAAGCTGCATTTACAGACGTAGAAGATGGAGAAATGATAAATTCTGGTTTCTTAAATGGTATGAGAGTAAAAGATGCAATACCTGCAATGATTAAATATTTAGAGGAAAATGGTATTGGTCACGGAAAGACTAATTTTAAACTTCGTGATTGGGTTTTCTCAAGACAAAGATATTGGGGAGAGCCTATCCCTATGGTTTATTGTGAACATTGTGGATGGGAGCCACTTCCAGAAAGCAGCTTGCCACTAGAACTTCCTTATGCAGAAAGTTATGAACCAACTGATAATGGTGAATCTCCACTTTCTAAACTTACTGATTGGGTAAATACAACTTGTCCAAAATGCGGTGGACCAGCAAAGAGAGAAACAGATACAATGCCTAACTGGGCGGGTTCTTCTTGGTATTTCTTAAGATATATTGATCCACACAACGATAAATGTTTGGCGGATCCAGAGCTTTTGAAATATTGGCTTCCTGTTGACTGGTATAATGGTGGTATGGAGCATACAACACTTCACCTTTTATATTCAAGATTTTGGCATAAGTTTTTATATGATATAGGTGTCGTACCTACAAAAGAGCCATATCAGAAGAGAACATCGCATGGCATGATTTTAGGTGCAAATGGCGAAAAGATGTCTAAGTCTAGAGGCAATGTTGTAAATCCAGATGATATTATTGCAGAATATGGTGCAGATACTTTAAGAATGTATGAGATGTTTATGGGTGCATTTGATCAAGAAGCTCCTTGGTCTACTGAAAGTATAAGAGGTTGCTTTAAATTCTTAGAAAAGGTTTATAGACTTATGAAAATTGTTACACCTGAAAAGGGCTACTCTAAAGAACTTGAGAGCACAATGCATAAGACTATTAAAAAAGTATCTGATGATTACGAAAAGATGAAATTTAACACAGCTATTGCAGCATTGATGGCATTAATCAATGATATAAATAAACTTGGAAAAATTACAAAAGGAGAGCTTAGGACTTTTTTAATTCTTTTAAATCCTGTTGCACCACACATAACAGAAGAGATGTGGCAACAAGCTGGATTTGAGGGTAGGTTATATCAAACTACTTGGCCTGTATATGATGAAAGCAAGACTATTGAAGATGAGATAGAAATACCAGTTCAGGTAAATGGTAAAGTTCGTGCGACAATAAAAGTAGCAAAAGAAGCTGATGCTGAAGAAATCGAGAAGGTTGCTTTTGAAAATACTGATGTTTTAAAATTTACTGATGGACATGAAATTGTGAAGAAAATATATGTTCCAGGAAGAATTTATACGGTAGTAGTAAAATAAATTAAAAAAGGCAGATAAAAAATCTGCCTTTTTATTATTTTTGTATTGACAATTGTATATTTTGGTGTTAGTATATATTTTGTTATCGGTAATGGGCCAGTAGCTCAGCTGGATAGAGCAACGCCCTTCTAAGGCGTGGGTCGGGTGTTCGAATCACTTCTGGCTCACCATAACTGATATAAGTAAAACCTAGTAATCGTAGTGGTTACTAGGTTTTTTGTTTGTGTTTTCGATAATTGTTTTTGAAAGCTTTAAGTTCTATCTAAATCTTGAATTATATAGTGTCATTCGTCTTCTTCTTATTTTTTGTTTCTTAGTAAGTATAGCAGCTCTTAATAGTATTAATGCAATTATCATTAGTATTACTGAAATTACTGCCCATAGAATTATTTTTCCTATTATTTTTGTTGTTGTGACAATTCCTGCTGTGACGTTATTCATAACACTTTCAACATCGTTTGAGGCATATAAGTTGTAGGTATATTTGATTCCTTCTATATCGTATGTTGCTGTCCCAAGTAGTTCTCCAGACGTGATTGGTGCTTTTAGCTCTTTTGTTATTTCTATTTCTGGTGTATAGTCTGCAATGTTTTTCTCGGTTGGAATTGTGTGTGTGACATCTTCTTTAAGCACTGCCTTTACTATTTCTTTATCAGATGGGGCACCTTTTATTTTTAAAGTTTCAAGTGCTGCATTTTTAAGCGCTAGTTTTTGATTTTTCATTTTTGTGAATCCATATTCAAAAAGTGCTATAGTATCTTTAGTACGATTTTGTGCACCTGCAGCACCAAATACTACTGCAATTAATTCAACATCATTTTTCTTTGCACTTGCAACAATGCAATTTAGTGCTTTGCTGGTATAACCTGTTTTTATACCAGTTGCGTATTGATAGTAGTATGATGAATTTTTAATAAGCATTCTATTTGTATTTATAAAGTTTCTATCTTCTTTATCATAAATTACTGTTTTCGGTAATGAAAAATTTGTGAGTGTTGCAGCCGTTCTGAAATAAGGTAGATTAAGCATTCCGTGTCTTGCAATTATTGCCATGTCGTATACGGTTGTTTGATGTTTATCATCGTGTAGACCGTTTGCATTAACGAAATTTGTTGATTTTGCTCCAAGCTCTTTTGCTCTCGAATTCATCATGCTTGAAAAACTTTCAATGCTTCCACCTAAATGTTCTGCAAGAACGTTGGCAGCTTCATTTGCACTACAAACCATCATAGCATCGACTAAATTTTTTACAGTCCAAGTTTCACCAACTTGAATTGCTGCTGTTGTTCCGTCATAAGGCACACTCATAATTGCGTTGTAACTTGCAGTTATTTCTTCATTTAGTTCACAATTTTCAAGAGCTAAAATTGCTGTTAGTATTTTTGTTGTAGAAGCAGGATATACTTTTGTGTATGCATCTTTTTCGTAAAGTATTTTACCTGTTTCTACTTCTATTAAAATTGCATTTGCACAACTTACATCAGGTGGAGTCGAGCTATTATCTGAAGGAGTCGTACTTGCTGCATATATAGAATTTGTGAACAATATTATTAAAGTTAATATTAAAAATAGTATACGTTTCATAGATACCTCCATGAGAGTATTTTATATAATTATATGAGATTATTCAAGGCTAATTTTGATATATATTGTAGATTTAAGTAAATAAAAATTTAAGGAGTGTCCCTTTTTCTCAAAAATGAGAATTTTCCTCCGTCCCTAATTCTTACTAATTCTTATTTGCAAATGGTGGGGGTTTTGTGTATAATTGACACGAGGAGGAATATTTATGAACAATAATTTTTTTAAGAGTTTGCTTTTGGTGGCAGCTTTTATTGTTTTAGGTATTCTGGGCTATTTTCTTCTTCCTAAGGATGAAATTGTTATTAAAGAAAATCAAAATGAGGAAGAGGAGTTTATTTTTGTGCACATTGAGGGGTGTGTTAACAATCCTGGTCTTATTAAGACTAAGTATGGAACAAGACTTTTTGAATTGATTGAAGAGGCTGGTGGAGAAACCGATGAGGCGGATCTTACTAGAATTAATTTAGCAAGTATTGTTTCAGATGAACAAAAGATTTTTGTTCCTGCAAAGGTTGTTTTAGATGAGACTAATGAAACAGGAGCAGAGACATCTATCGTAAATATCAATACTGCAAGTAAGGAAAAGTTAATGTCTTTAGATGGGGTTGGTGAAGGTACTGCTGAAAAGATTATTAAGTATAGAGAGCAGAATGGGTATTTCAATACGATAGAAGATTTGATGAATGTTTCAGGGATTGGTGAAAGTAAGTTTAATGGTTTAAAAGATGATATTACGGTGTGAATTGGAGGGATTTTTGATGAATGTAATTGATATTATAAAATCTAAAAGAGATCAAAAGGAGTTATCTACAGAAGAGATTAATTATTTTGTGAATGAGTACTCTAGGGGAAATGTTCCAGATTATCAGGCATCTAGTTTGCTTATGGCTATTTATCTTAATGGAATGTCTGAAAAGGAAATTTTAGATTTAACTATGGCAATGGCACATTCGGGTGAAATGGTTGATTTGTCTGAAATTCCTGGAATAAAAATAGATAAACATAGCACCGGTGGTATTGGAGATAAAGTTACGATGGTGGTTATGCCACTTGTTGCAAGTTGTGGAGTTCCTGTTGCTAAGATGTCGGGAAGAGGTCTTGGATATACGCAAGGAACTGTAGATAAGCTTGATTCAATTCCTGGATTTAGAACAAATCTTGAAATGGACGAGTTTATTAGAAATGTTAAAAGAATTGGGATTGCACTTATGGGGCAATCTGAAAATATAGCTGTTGCAGATAAGAAATTATATGCACTTCGCGATGTTACAGGAACTGTTGAAAGTATACCGCTTATTGCTTCTAGTGTTATGAGTAAAAAACTCGCTGCAGGAAGTGATAAGATTTTACTTGAGGTCACTTGTGGTAGTGGCGCTTTTATGGAAAATGAATTTAGAGCTAGAATGCTTGCTGAAACTATGGTTAAGATTGGAAATATGGCTGGGAAGGAAACGATAGCTGTTTTGACTAATATGAATCAACCTTTGGGAAGGTATTGTGGTAATGCTTTAGAAACAAAAGAAGCGATTGATACTCTTTCTGGTAAGGGTGAACCTGATGTTGTGAATGTTTGTACTTTGCTTGGTGCATATATGCTTAAAATGGCTGGCAAGGGTGATGGAATTATTGAAAATATTAAGACTATTCAAAGTAAGATTGATTCAGGAGAAGGTTTAGCAAAATTCAAAGAACTTGTTGGTAGACAATGGGGAGAAACTAGAGTTATAGACGAACCTGAGTATTTTATGAAAGCTAAATATAAGATACCGGTTAATGCCATGGAGGACGGATTTGTTTCGTCGATTGAGGCAAAAAATATCGGTCAGGCTGTTGTAAACTTAGGCGGTGGCAGAATGAAGAAAGATGATGAAGTAGATTATTTTGTTGGAATCGAAGTTTTAAAGAAGATTGGCGATGAAGTAAAATCGGGCGAGCCACTTTTAGTTATTCATGCAAATGATGAGACAAAAGGACTTTTGCAAGTTGAATTTTTAAGGAATTCATATAACTTTTCAAAAGAACCTGTGAAAAAAATTAAAGAGATTTTGGATGTAGTTGAAGAGTAGACTTGACCAGATATTTTATAAATGATAAAATGCAATTGGAAGAAATATTAAAGGGGGGCTGGTTATGACTAAGAAACTGGCGATGCTCTTTGTGATTGTATTTGCTCTGATTTCGGTTTGCATTCCTACTCTTGCGTGTGAAGAATGTGGAAACTATTACATGGTAACCACTGGCAATGTTAATGTTCGGGCTAATCCGGATATTAATGCCAAGGTTATCGGATGGGTTTCTGAAGGTGAGTATGTCGAGCCTTTGAATTTTATTTGCACTTATGACGGAAGAACATGGGTGCAAGTAGATTGGGGCGGACGCGATGGTTACATCTCTGACAAGTATTTGACTTATGCTTTTGATGATGATGACTACGATGAAGGTGCCATTAGGACTTCGGTTTTGATGGTTACAACTGGTAATGTTAATGTGCGCGAATGGGCATCTATTGATAGTAAGGTCGTCACTACTATTAAATGCGGGACTTATGTTGATGCTTGGATGTATTATACCTCTTCGGATGGTAGAGTATGGGCGGAGATTTTGAATGATGATGGAACGGTCTTTGGATATATCTCTACAAAGTATTTGAATTTTATCGACGAAGGACTTTGGACTAATCTTGCTAGATATATGAAGGTTAGTGGTGGCAGAGTGAATGTTAGGTCTTATGCCAGCATTAATGCCGAAGATATTGGTACGGTTCACAAGGGTGATGTGTTTGAGGTAGAATATTTTATTCCTACCGTTGACGGCAGAATTTGGGCTTGTTGTACGCAGGATGATGAGTATATTGGATTTATTTCCTGTAAGTATCTTGAGCCGACTAAATGGTAATATAATTAGGGTTTCGTTTTTACGAAACCCTTTTTCAGTGTTTTAAACGTTGTTTGAAGTAGTAATGCAATGGAAAATTGAAAACAAAACTTGAAAAATTATGTAAAGTATGCTATTATATTTATGGGAAATTTTTTGCAAAGTTGCCGAGTCTTTTTAAGGCGAAACGATATTTAGGCAGCTATAGGAGGTAAAGAAGCTTGAAAACAGTAGAACTACGGCCGATAAGTAAGTTTACAGAAGGAGTGAATGGCAGTATTTGCATAAGTCCTAGGTTTTGGGGCTGGGGACTGATGCAAGGGAGAGAAGCGACACAGCTTATAAAGGAGGCAAGAAAGAAGGCAAAAGGCATAGAAGATATCTGTATCGCCATAATTCATGACGATAAGTATGGTATCGACTACGTCTTGGGAGAGCACGTAGGAAGAATGTTTACCAAATTTCTGCTTTTCAACGCCAAAGAGGTGGAGGATAACAGAAAGGAAGGTACCATAACGACATTTATGAAGAAGGATTTGCCGGGTGGCAAAAACTTCGTTATTATAGAGAAGTATCTTCAGTACGAGAACGGTGCAATCTATTAATGCAACAAGGAGGTACGTGTATATGTGTCACTACAAAATGAAGTGCGATGATGGATCAGAAGTTTTGCTTAAGGACGTAAAAGTTGAGTATTGAGTCTTGTTTGGCACAATTATTGCCGAGATGGATGGACAATATTATGGATTTATCAAAAGAGACGCAAGAAAGATTATCGTAAGTGGTAATTTTATGCTTGAAGAAAGCAATGCGCCGGTATATGATACAAGCGAGGAATATCTTAACGCCGAATTGTCAGATTTTGTGCTTTAAGATAATAATAAAAAGTCACCAATTTTTGGTGGCTTTTTTGTATATGTGTTAACAGTTAGAGGTTGATTTGCATTTATATTATTGATGGCATAATTTTTAGTATGCACGTTGAAAATTTTAAGAGAAAGGAGAGATAATCCAATCATTTATATAGTAATGATTGGATTATATGTGCGTTTATATGAAAACAAATATGCGGGCTAGTAGAATATTGCAAAGCTCAGCTTGGTAATCCATATTGGTGGGGCACATTTGGGCAAATAGCTTCTGAGAATCTTTATATTCAAAAGAAAAAGCAATATCCAAAATATTATACGGCAAATGATTTCTCTAAACGGTTTGGTATGCGTGTATATGATTGCGTAGGCTTAGTTAAAGGCTATTTATGGAGCCAAACGCCTACGTCTGCTCCCAAATATAATGCTAGTCAAGATAAGGATGTTAATGGTGTAAAAGCTAGTTGTAGCAATGTGAGTGATATAAGGTCAATACCTGAAATACCAGGAATATTAGTTTTTATGAAAGGTCATGCAGGTATTTATATTGGTAATGGTAAAGTGATTGAGGCAAGAGGTCATGCGTATGGAGTTGTGCAGACAGATTTAAATAAAAGAGGTTGGAAAGAATGGGGAAAACTTAATTGGATAAAGTATAAGGGGGTTGTTAATTTGTTTGAAGAAGGTCAAGAAAAAGAGGCAATTGATTATTTGGTGAAAATTGGCAGAATAACAGATAAGAAGCAGGCTTTGCAAAAATTGGAACTTATAAAAAATGAAGGTTGGACTTATATTAAGTGGGCTAATGATGTTAAGAAGTTGGTATAAATAGAAAATTATATTATAAGGCTATTAAAAATTTTATGCCTTAAATAAAAAGACCCAATACAAGATTTCCTGTATTGGGTCTTGAATTCTTGTTATCTTTATACAAGAAAAAATTTATATGATTTCTTACTAGTTGGCTTGTCTTTCAAAAGAAACATCTCTACTAAAATTGTTTAAATGATTTTTTATTCTATTTTGTCATGCTTGCGCAAATTACATGTGCTACAAAGAAGTTGAATATTAGCAGCAGTGGTTGATGAACCGCCCTTTGAAAATGGAATTATGTGATCATAATGCAAATTCTTATCTGATCCACAATAAACGCATCTGCCTTTATCCCTTTTCCAAACTTCAATTTTTACATTTGTGGGAATAAGTCTATTGTGTTCTAATTCTAGTAATGTTGGCTCTTCTACTTGACCATCAGTTTCTATTTTATCTTCAACCATTTCAAGTTTAAATTTGAAAACATTGCGCACACCTGAAGATTCTATCCAAGCATCTGTTAACTTAAAGAAACCGTTATATACCCAAATTCCATCTTTAATTTTTTCATAAACTTTAATCATTTTAGCTGGATTACCTGCTTTATACTTTTGTGCTGCTTCATAAAATTTGCCATTTTCAGTAAGCGATCCAGATGGAATATTCATTGGCTGATCTAAATCTTTTGGATTAACACCATCAGGTACATAATTTTTTTGAACATCATGACCTTCATAAATAATTGTAGTGCCATTGTCTTCAAATCTATCAGCGTACGGTGCATTTTTACGTACACTCATTAAAATAATAGCATAATCTTTGTTGGCAATATTGAAATTCATTCCTCTTTGTATAGAAAATCCTTCTTCCATTGTCATATCAACATATCTTATTATATCTCCGCGCTTCAATTTTTACACCACCTCAATTTGAATTATATCATACAATGCTCATAATTAATTTAGTATTATTAATTTTTCTGGTTGTATTTTATATATATTTACGAAGATTAGAAAAATTAATATTTGAAAACCCTACAATCTTTTGACTGTAGGGTTTTGACTATTTTGGTTGCGGGGGCAAGACTCGAACTTGCGACCTTCGGGTTATGAGCCCGACGAGCTGCCAACTGCTCCACCCCGCGATATTTAACTACAACTACCAGTATAGTCACATAGTATGCTTTTGTCAAGTGTTTTGTGAAATTTTAGTGCAATTAAGGTAAAAAAACCCCTAAAGTTATACCAATTTATCTTACGCGTTTGCATTATTTGTGTTTATGTAGTATGCTAATACTCAGATGGCACTTGTGTACCAATATATTTTTATGAAAGGAAGCGAGGTTATGGCTTTAACAGACAGGCAAAAGTATTTAATAGATTTACTTCATGATATGGAGTTTGAGTCAGGTGAAATTCTTGATTTAATATCGAAACTTGAAGACAAAGAAAATTTGGAAGTAGTTTTGAAAAGAATAGAAGCATATAAAGATAAAGTTAATGAAGATTCGAGAAATGCCATAAGAGAAGCTTTTGGTACAAAAAAGTAAAGAATGCTATAGAAAAATGCTGTAACAGATATGATTATTTGTGTTACAGCATTTTATTATTTGTTGCAAATTCTTAGTTAGTAAATTATTTAATTTTATCTTTAAATTTGGAAGTAATTTCTACTCAATCTTGATTATCTTTTTCTCTAATTTATCAAAAAGCGACAACAATTTAGGAGTTATTTTATCTGCAAATTTTGATGTTACTTTTTGAATGGTCTGTTTATATAATCCAGCTAATGCTAGTGAGGCTAGGAAAAGAATTATAGCGAACAAAAACACCCAGAGTAACAAGAAATTATATCCTAATACTTCGTATATGTATACATACACGCAAGGTCTAACATAAGTTCTAAATAATATGTTTTCATGAATTACATATATTAGTAGTGAAAGACTTGATATATAGTTTATGTTTTTGTTTACAAAGTGTAATTCTTTAAAAATATTAAATAAAGATATGGCTGTTAGTATTAAAAATGGATTATAATTTGAAGCCCATCTTAGAACTTGCTCTCCAAGAGTTTTTATGTATGGTGTTCCAATTATGCCAAGAATATTGGTAAAAAAAATCAATCCCACATTTGCTACAATCGCCAAAAATAATAATTTTATATTTAGTCGCATATTTGTAGTATATTTTGGAGTATACCTTTTTATGTATGCAATGCAAAAATATAGTACACTATATGTTACTAACTGGGAAGCGAAAAACAAATTATTTTTCACGAAACATATTCCAAAATATAAAAATGCGAATACTAAACATATTCGTAACAATTCGTTTTTATTTAATTGGTTTATTAATGAATTTAATAATGGATGTATTGCATATATCAAAATGTAAAATGTAATATACCAATTGTTTGCGAAAATTGTTGGAAATATTGATTTAATAGTCATCATCATAGGAATGCTTATTCCAATACTTTTTATAATAATTAGATATAAAACCGACACAATCCACACATCTAAGCAAATTAAAACAATTTTTTTAAACGATACTTTTTTACTATCACATAAAAACCATGCAGAACAAATAAAAAATATCGAGTTTCCTAATGAACCTAAGTACATCATATTTTGTAAAATAAAAATTTCAAAATTCATAGTCGATTTTGACAAATTAATAAAAGCCTCGGTTGGATAATAACTCAGCTGTGGTTCAACTTTTCCTAAAGTTTGAACAACATGAGCAATTACTATCATAGCAATAGCTAAAATTTTTAATAATTCTATGCCAGATTCACGTTTATTTTCCATAAAAATGTGCCCCTTTTATAAAGTGTATTTTTTCGACTTAATTTTACATATAAATCAAACACTTACGATTATATCAAAGATGGAAAATAAAGCAATATATATGAAAATAAAGAACGAAGTATGATAAATAAAAAGAATATTATGTGAATTTATGGATAAGCATATTGATTTTTGAAAAATTTGGTTATAAAATATGATTCTGAACAGAACAAAATTAAGGAGATGTTTTTTATGTCAAAAAAGCAATTTAAAGCTGAGTCTAAAAGAGTTTTAGATTTGATGGTTAATTCAATTTATACTAATAAAGAGATTTTTTTAAGAGAGCTTATTTCTAATGCAAGTGATGCGATAGATAAGCTTTATTATAGATCTCTTACTAAGAAAGATGTTAGTTTAAATCAGAGCAGTTTAGAGATTAATTTAAAATTGGACAAAGAAAATAGAAATATAATTATCACAGATAACGGTTGTGGTATGACAGGAAAAGAGCTTGAGGACAACCTAGGTACTATTGCAAGAAGTGGTTCACTTGCTTTTAAAAATGAAAATGAGAAGAAAGAAGATATAGATATTATCGGTCAATTTGGTGTTGGTTTTTATTCTTCTTTTATGGTTTGCGACAAAGTAGTTGTTAAGTCAAAATCGCCAGATGACGAAAAGGCACATGTTTGGACTTCTGAGGGAATTGATGGCTATACTATTGAAGAGTGCGACAAAGAAGACATAGGTACAGAGATTATTTTACACATAAAAGAGGATACGGAAGATGAAAATTATAGCGAATTTTTGGACGAGTATAAGATTAGGGAACTTGTTAAGAAGTATTCGGATTATATTAGATATCCTATCAAAATGGAATGCAATCGTAAGAAGTTAAAAGAGGGCTCTAATGATGAATATGAAGATGTAAAAGAGATGGTAACTTTAAATAGTATGACACCTCTTTGGAAGAAAAATAAAAATGATATAAAGATGGAAGAGTATGAAGATTTTTATACTGGTAAATTTAATGATTGGGAAAAACCTTTGAAAGTTATTCATATAGCTGTTGAAGGACAATATAGTTATAATGCTTTGCTATTTATTCCAAGTCATTTGCCTTATGATTATTACACTAAGGAATATGAGAAAGGACTTCAACTATATTCTAATGGTGTCTTAATAATGGATAAGTGTGCAGATTTATTGCCGGATTTTTTCGGATTTGTAAAAGGTTTGGTTGATAGCCAAGATTTGTCTTTAAATATTTCTAGAGAACTTCTTCAACATGATAGACAATTAAAAGTTATTGCTAAAAATATTGAAAATAAGATTAAAGCTGAGCTTGAAAAAATGCTTAAAGAGAATAGAGAAGAGTATGAAAAACTATTTGAAATTTATGGTACGCAATTGAAGTTCGGGGCTTATGAGGGATATGGAATTAATAAGGATAAACTAAAAGATTTGCTTTTGTTCAAGTCTTCTAAAGAAGAAAAGATGGTGACTTTAGCAGAGTATGTTAGCAGAATGGTAGAGGGACAAGAAGATATTTACTATGCAAATGGTGAGACAATAGACAAGATAAAGGGACTTCCACAAGTTGAATCTGTTTTAAATAAAGGTTATGAAATACTTTATTTGACTGAAAATGTTGATGAATTTGTTTTGCAAGTAATGATGGAATATAACGGTAAGAAGTTTAAGAATGTTTGTGCAGACAATATCGATGTTGGTACTGAAGAAGAGAGAGAAGCTTTAAAGAAATTAAATGAAGATAACAAAGAGATGTTGGATGTAATGAAAGAGGCAATAAGTGCAGATGTGCAAGATATTAAATTCACAAATAGACTAACAAAGCATCCTGTATGTTTGACAACAGAAGGTGGTTTATCTATTGAGATGGCTAAGACTATCAATAATCAAATTGGAAATGAAGATGCTGTAAAGGCAAAGACTGTTTTGGAGATAAACAAAGATCATGTTATTGCTAAAAAGTTAAAAGAATTGTTTGAAAGTGATAAGGAAGAACTTAAGAAATTTACTAAAATATTATACGCACAAGCAAGACTAATTGAAGGATTAGCTATTGAAAATCCTACAGAATATAGTAACTGGATTTGTGAATTGATTTCGAAATAGTTTTTTTAAATTGCAAATGAAAAAATATGAAGGATGTGATTCTTCTTGAAATTGGTGCCTATACCGAATGATATGTACAACGAGTATAAGCTAGATGTAATGCTGGATTGCTATAAGTGGGATCCGCAGTTTTGCGATAATAATACTGTAGCAAAATATGCTTTGGTTTTAAGTGAAAAAGAACATGAGGAGTTAAAACTACTTACTGAAAAGTTAATTAAAGAAACAACTGAAGCTGAGAATTTTTTAAATAAAAATTTAAAATATACTAAGGCATTAGAAATTCCAAATAAATTTCGTAGTGATATTAAAAGTATGAAAAATTATAATCCAGACAAACATATTAGATTAATGAGATTTGATTTTCATCCTACTTTAGAAAATAAGTGGGCTGTAAGTGAGGTTAATAGTGATGTTCCTGGAGGTTTTGCTGAGGCTACACTTATGAATAGAAAGTCACTTGAGTATTTAAGTAATGAGAATTATTATGCTATTAGCTTTGGAGATTTTTTAGCAGATGCTATTAAGAAGAAAGTGCGTCAAGAAGGCAGAATTATGCTTGTGCATTGTACCTCTTATAGTGATGATAGACAGGTCATGCAATTTTTAGGAGACAAATTAAGCGGTATGGGATATGAAGTAATTTATGCTGCTGCTGATCAATTGAAATTTGAAAATGGTAAGGCTATTAGTATATTAAATAACCGTGAAGGGGAGGTCGATGGTATTATACGATTTTCTCCACTTGAATGGGTTGCAGATATGAAAACTAAAAATTGGCATGGATACTTCGATACCGAAACAGTATCTTGTAATCATCCGATTGCAATATTTGCTCAAACGAAGCGATTTCCGTTTGTTTGGGACTTGCTTGAAAGTAAAGGAATTGATTTGTCTACTTGGAGAGAATTATTGCCAGAGACTTTGGAAGTTAATGATAAGAAGGTAGATGATAAATTTATTTATAAGCCTGTTTATGGTCGTGTTGGTGAAAATATTTCTATCAAAGAAGCTTGTAAAGATGATGAATATAAAAAGATATTAAAGGATGTAAAAAGGCATCCGAAAAAATACCTGGCACAGAAGAAGTTTAATAGTAGACCTTTAACAAACGAAGATGGAGAAGAGTTTCATGTATGCATTGGTTCTTATGGCGTAGAAAATAGTCATGCAGGGTATTATGCGAGAATTAGTAGGTCGCCAAGAATTGATTCTTATGCTGCAGATATCCCTGTACTTATAGAAAAGGAAGGTGTGTAAAATATATGACAAATAAAGATTTATATAAGATTTGGGCACCTTTTGATTTTCCTTGGAGTGCTTGGACTAGACCTGTTTTATTTGCTAATATAAATGATACACTTAAGATAAATAAGTACTTGAGTTTTGAACCTAATGTTGTTAGTTATGTTGAAAAGGCTGAAAATGATCTTGCTATTTTTGTTGATTTGCCAAGTACAGAAAGCATTGAAGAAGGAATTGCACTTGCAAAGTTGGGATATCGTTTGGTACCTTTATATAATGGTACGGAATCGCAGGAGGGTGTAGATGCGATTATCGATAATGACGAGATTGAAGGAGCGATTATTTGGGGCGCAAAAGAACTTAATAATATAAGCATAGATAAGAATGCACCTCCTGCATTTTTGCTGGATTTTAATCGTACTGAGAGGCGCAGAAAGGATGCTTCTGTGTTTGACAATAGCTGGGATCTTTATTACCAAGATGTGCCGACTGCTGAATATTTTTTAAAAAATGGAATTAAGAGAATTTTTGTGAGAAGTAGAATTTTACAGAGGGATTTGAAGGTTATTTTTTACAAGTATCAGAAAAAAGGGTTGAAGATATTTTGGGTGGATGATTTTGGTAAGATAAAAGAAATTCAGATTAAGAAGGCGCCTAAAGAAATGTATTAGAATGGTTATTACATTTTGTTATTAATTTATATATAAAAAAGTTGTACGATTTAGCAAAGAAAATGTTTTTTCTTATAAATCGTACAACTTTTTATTTTTTCTTTATCTAAAATTTGTGATTTCAGATTAGATGTTTAGTGACCTCCTCCGGCCACCGCCGCCTCCACGGCCGCCACCACCGTATCCGTGAATGTCCGCCGTAGCTGCCAGAGTAACTGCTGCCTACTTGATAGCCACCATAACTTCTGTAGCCACTAGAACGTGTGGCATAAGATGTGTATGCGTTACGTGTTTTTTGCGTAAATGAACGCGTATAATTTCTAAAGCTATTTGAAGTGTAGAAACTGTTTCCTGTTATTGAAGTTGTGGCATCTAAAAGATATTCTGGGTATCTAACTTTAAGTGCCGATGTTACTTTTTCTGAGATGCCAAATGCAGTTGCGTACACTAAGTATTTTTCCCAAATAGGTAGTTCTATAACTGTTCGTTCGTTCATGAGTGTATCACTGTTTAAAAAGTTATATAGTCCATGCCATTTTGCATATTCGTTTTCGCCAAATTGTGAAAGTAATATATAGTCTTTTGAATTTTTATATAAGTAATATGCACTATATATAAATCCAAGGCCTAGGACTGTGTAGGCGCCAAAAGCAAAATCGTAACGTGTTTGGCATGAAGCGTTATTACAGAAAATCATTAATAGTATGCCAAAGATACCGATTGCGTAAGATATTCTTCTGTATTTAGTTTGCAATTTTTTAGGATTTGTAGATTTAAAATATCCGTCTCTAATTCCAATTTTTTCTTCTGCTCCTATTACTTCGTTAACAAACTGAGAAGTGCTGCTTGGATTGTTTTGAACACGTTTTTCAAAGTAGCTAAGTGTTGTGCCATACCAAGATTCTAATGTGTTTGCATCTGCTGAATGTACGTATGAATGTTTTTTTAGTAAATTGAAATAGTATTTTTCTGTTAAAGTAAGTGGTTCTAAATTGTTTGATGTTTCTGCGTTTATTAAATCATTTGATGGTGTTGAATATGTAATTAATATTCGTGTATTCTCCGGAGTATAATCTTTTGCAGAGTTTTCTTTTGTTAGTGCGATATATTTTTTACGTACTAAACTTAGAAGGATTGCTGCGTATTCATCTTCTATTTTTTTATTTGGCTTGGTTTTACAAAATGCAAGTCTTGAAGCAAAATATGGGTCTAAGTCGCTCGGAATGTCTCTAAAATATGTGTAATCGACTTCTGGCTTTAAGAAGTACTTTCTTCTGATATTTTTGTTTAACTTTTGAATACACCAGATTACTAAACATGCGCCTGCAGAACATACTAAAAATATACAAAACTTAGGAAATACATAACGACTTGGAGTTAGGTCGTACTCATCCATTTCTTCGTAAATGTTGTCTAGGACATTTTTGCTCGTATACATATTTGTAGATGCATTTTCAGCAAAGATTCGTTTGTCATCACCAAACGAAACAACAGCCAGTTCTAAGTATTCGTTGTAAGGTCTAAATTTTAAATCAGATTTATCTAGTTCAATTAAAAAGGTATGATATCCAGGATTTAGTGTGTCTGATTCTTTGTATGGGAATGTATTTGAAGTTGTTCCATAGGTGTGAGATATATAGTTTCCTCTTTGTGGCATATCTTTATTTGGTATTAAAACTTGCGCTTTAAATGAGTTTAAGTAGTTTATAGTTTGACCAGAGTAGAAAGATAGGTAGAGTTCAGAACAATCGTTGTAACGCAAGGTAGCGTTTGTCATTTCGTATTCAATTTCAAAAGTCATTTTGTCTCGATAGACGTTATCTATGTAAAACATAAGACACTCATAATTTCCTGCATCTTCATTATAAGGACCTTGGCTATGAAAGTATTTTCCGGGACCTAGCTCTCTATTTGTGTCTACGTAATCATAATCTGACCAATATAGTTTTGGACTTTCTTCGTAAATTATTTCTGTACCATCATTTAAAATTTGTTTTACAGAGTTTACTTTATATTTAACTTTTACACCATCGACTTCGTTTTCTGGTAGTTCTCGCCAAAGTTCCCAAAATCCATTATTGCGAGAAAAAGCATGAATATCGAAAGTTAGTTTTTCTGTGATTAAAACTTTTCCACGGCTATTTTCCTCATCGACGACTATTGCTTTGTAGTCAACATCTGTTATTCTTGCGTAATCAAAAAGACTACTGCTTAGCAAGTGTGCTAAAAGTAGTAGGATTAGCAGTACGAGAGTTATTATTTTTTGTGCTTTAATTGAAGTTTTGAGTAGAAGTGGATAACCAAACCAGAAGAAGCCAAATATAATTAGTGGTTCAAGTGTATAATCCATGTATTCGCTTGCAGTTGCACAAAAAAAGACAAACAACACTGTGATTAAAAATATATACAATTTAAGTTCCTCCTTTTTTATATGCTTTTATTATATTTGAAAGTTTAGCCAAAAGTAAATAGTGTTTGAAATAAAAAGATTATATGTTATTGTAAAGTGTGGATATGTTGAAAATAGATTAAAAATACTGTAAAATGTGAGTGATTTAAGATAGGACAAAGGGGGGTTATGGATGAGTACTACGCATGAAATGAAATTACAACCTAAGTTTTTTGATTTTATTAAATATGGGACGAAGAGGATTGAGCTTAGGTTATATGATGAGAAAAGGAGAAATATTGAACTTGGAGATAAAATAATTTTTAAGAAAGAGCCGAAGTTGGAAGAAGTAGTGGAAGCGACAGTGGTGGGACTTTTGAGGTATAAGAGTTTTAAGGAATTGTTTGAAGATTTTGATATGTCTTTGCTTGCGGATAAGAGTATGACTAAGGGAGAATTGTTGGAGGTTTTGAAAGAGTTTTATACGGTGGAAAAGCAAGAAAAGTATGGAGTTTTGGGGATAAAAATTGAATTATAAAGGAGGTTAGTGGCACATCGCTATCGGAGTTGTGCAGAGATAATGATGGGAGAATATACTGGTAAAATTGCAGTATCAAAAGATACGATGTTATTTATTTTAAATGAGGTTTTAGAAAATGATATTAAAAAAAGCACTACTAAAGAGAATATATTAAAGATGGTTCCAGAGATATATGAGAAAACTGAGGCGAGAGAATTGATAAAGATTTTGCCTTATGAGACATATTTGCTACTTGAAGGATTGATAGAGTATGTTAAAAAAAGTGATGATATACTTGGATTTGATAGCAAATGCCGTGAACTTAGAAAAGTGGAAGAACTGAAACATTTGTATGATATGATGATTTTAGTATTAAATCAAAAAGGTGCTGAAACTACGTGGCATGTTAATGGAAATGTTTTAGAAAAATTGGAGAGATTGTTTTCAGCGGATAATAGGAAAATAGCCGCAAGATATTGGAGAATGGAAAGATTGACGATGGGGATGTTATATTCTTATGGTGTGGTTGATTTTGATTTTCTTAGAAAACAATTGTCTAGATATATGGGAGAGATTATAAGTGAGGTGGAGCTTGATGAATTTTATTTCAAGAGACTTAATTTGAACTACAAGGTTACTGGAATCAATGTTTTGATGGAAGATAATAAGACGGTTAAGCATTTTGTAACATATTTAGGTGATGAGGTGGATTTAGAAGGGCTTATTCATGAGCAAGGAAGTAGAGGTTTCGAATATAAAATTTTTAGAGAAGAGGATATAATAGGCAGAAAAGAATTTCTTTGGACAGTGCCGGCACGAAGATTATATAATTTTTTGAACCAAAAGACTTCTGCAAATGAAGAAGATTTTGAGATGATTTTGAAATTGGATGAGCTGGGGATAGATGTACTTGGCGACGTATGTGAATTCGCTGAATTTAGTGGGGATAAAGAAATGGATGAGTTTAGGAGATTGTTTATGGAATGGTATAATAATTATCCACAGTATGTGCTTTGTGGGTATGCACCGGTGGAGTTTGAAAGAAAAATGAGAGGGAGATAGATTGAAAAAATAGGAGTTGATGTAGTGAGAAATGCTGAGAAGTATTATGATAATACGGAAGGTTTGGAACCTAATTATGTGATTGGAGAATTTTTGAAATTAGGTGTGATGCCAGGAAGAGCTTTGGAGCTTGGGTGTGGTGCTGGGAGAGATACGGTTTGCTTGATTAAAAATGGATGGTATGTGTTGGCGATTGATAAGGAAGATGTAGAAGAGAGGATTCGTGGAAGGTTAGAGGAGGATGAATGTAAGAGATTTAGGTTTTCTAGGCAGAGTTTTGAGGATCTTAAGTTAGAAGAATGTGATTTGGTTGTGGCTAATTTTAGTTTGCCGTTTTGTGATAAGGGTCGATTTGTGGATTTGTGGAGAAAGGTTGAAGAGAATATTTGTTGTGGGGGATATTTTGTTGGAAACTTTTTTGGCGATAGGGACGAATGGGCTGAGACTAAAAGGAAGATGACGTTTTTGACGTGTGAGGAGGTGCGAAGGTTGCTTGCGGATGAGTTTGAGGTTGTGAAGTTTGATGAGGTTGAGAAGGATGCGATTACTGGAATGGGGAAGATGAAGCATTGGCACGTGATTAATGTGATTGCGAGGAGGAGAGGAGCGTAGCGAGATGAAGGTTGTGACTTTATGTGGGAGTATGAGGTTTCAAAATGAGATGATGGAGATTGCAGAAAAATTAGCACGTGAAGGAGAGTGTGTGCTTACGCCGGTTTATATGGTGACGAAAGATTGTGAGATTTCGGAGGAGGAAGTGAAGAGGCTGAAGTTGGAGCAGTTTAAGAGGATAGAATTGGCGAATGAGATTTTTGTTGTGAATGTTGACGGGTATGTTGGTGAGAGTACGGTGACGGAGATTGAGTTTGCGGAGAGGAATGGGAAAAGGGTGAGGTGGATGGAAAGTAGAAAGTGAAATGGAATATAAGGAATGGGAAGAAGTATTAATTTGGTGCTCATAACCCGAAGGTCGTAAGTTCGAGTCTTACCCCCGCAACCAAAGTGTAGCAAGTCTTTCAGAGATTTGCTATATTTTATTTTACCCCTAAAAAATGCCATTTGGGGAAATTTTGGGGAAGAAATCCTCACAAACCATTGATATAACTAATAAAATTTCAGTAAAAGACTATGGGAAACCTAAAAATATATTTAGTAGTCTTTTACTTTTTTTATCGTGAAAAGTTTAATGACTTTAGTGAAAAAAGATTTTTATTGACGTCCAGGTAGTAACAGATTTTCTAATGCAAATCCAGCAGTCTTATTATGAGCAATAATTGGATGTACATAGAAATTTAATGTTGTTGTTATTTGTGCGTGTCCTAGTCTTGCTGATACTATTGGGACTTCAATATTTTGTGCTATGAGTAAGGTCGCATTTGTGTGCCTTAACCCATGAAAGTTAATTACAGGTAGTCCTATTTGTTCTACAAATTTTACAAACCATTTACTAATAGTAGAAGGATGCATTGGCTTACCATCTGCTTGTACAAATAACCTATTAGAATCAATCCATAATTCGCCACAAAGCTCTTTTTGATTGTCATACCATAATTTATATTCTTCAAGTAATGAAACAACGAAATCTGGTATTCCAACTTCTCTTATAGAGTTCTCTGTTTTAGGCATTTTAGTAAATATACCTTCTTTTGCTAAATATTGACTAGAACGATTAATGCATACAATTCCATTTCTAAAATCAACATCATTCCATTCAATTCCCATAAGCTCTCCAAGTCTAACTCTAGTAAATAATGTTAGAATGATAGCAACTTTATATTTGATTTGATCCTCTGTAAGTTCCATTAAGTTAGAAACCAATGCTTTACTTTGTTCATCATCATAGTATCTTCTTTTAGGTTTTCTAGTTTTAGGTGGTTGAACACGTTCAGCAGGATTTGCAAGTATTAATTGCCAATAAACTGCTTTTTGTAACATAGCATGAAGAAGTCTGTGATGTTCTGCTATAGTTTTTGATGATAGTGGTTTTCCTGTTTTTTTACCATTATTGTTTTTTCTTCGTACTATTTGAGTATCTTTACTTAATAAATCATAGAATTGCATAATGTCTGTAGGTTTAATTTTATCTACATGGAAATGTGAAAAGTAAGGTATAATTCTACTATTTAGCATTCCTAAATATCTAGTATATGTTGAAGGAGCAAGTTCTTTTTCTCCATAATCTCTTTTCCATATTTCAACAAAATCTTCAAATTTTAGAGATTTTCCTTCAATATACAAACCTTTTTCACAATCTGCAACGAATTTAGCAAGTTCTATTTTAGCTTCCTTCATACTTTTACCATGAACAGTCTTTGTTTTCTTAATAGGTTTTCCTTTTAAGTTGTATCCAACACATTTGACTAATCTGTAACTATCTCCTTTTCTTTTTTCAATACTCCCAGCCATTACCTTTTTCACCTCCTTTCAGGCATACCTATGGGTGGGAGGGAGAATATATTAATTAAGTTTTAACTTAATCTTTAAAAATATTTAATATTTCATCTGAGCTTTTTTTGTTGTTATATATATCAAATAATATAGGATTCATTCCGTCTGCTTCATCGAGATGTTCTTTTAATTGTTTTATAGAATGAGTTTCTTGTTTTATATCAAGAATTAACTGATTTAAGCATTTATCAAGTTCTTCTTTATCATTTATTGATTTCATAGAAATGGCACAATTTACTAAAGTATTACTGAATGTATTAACAATCTTTACTATACATGAATTTGATTTATTAAAAAATTTAGTATAATCTCCTGTAATAATCTTTAAATTAGTTATGCTAGTTGAAAATTCATTTTGAATAATGCTCTTTACCTTTTCAATAGATGCATTTGGAATATTTAATGTTGTTTTTATCATCAATATGTTCCTATAAATACGCAAAATTTCTTCAAAGATTTTACTTATGATATTTCTTTTAAAGTCTAAATATTCAGCAATATAAATAAAAAAGGTTATACCTAAACTTATATAAATATCTTGGAAAATATTAAATATAGTATCATTTATTAATGAAAAATGAGCAAGTATTAATTCTATAGTAACTAGTAAAACAATACTTAATATTATTATTTGTATTAAAAATTTTCTAGTTTTCATATTTACCTCCTTTATCAGTTTTTATCTAACCATTTATCAAATTCTTCTTCTGTTTGTATTCCTTTTTTTATATTTTGTATATATTGTTGTGCTTCTTTTTTCCAATTATCATAATCTTCTTTTGTATATATATCAGGATTCCTTTTTAATAATGTGGCTTTATTAGCAAAGGTATTTCTATATTTTTTATATACAGGATTTTCTTCTTCCTTTCTTTTTTGTTGCAATTGATTTCCAACTTCTTTACATGTCTTACCTTCATAATAGATATTGTCGCAAAAGAATGTATTAGATTTAGTTGTAAGGAAATATCTGTGACAATTTTTACATTGCCTAATTAGTTCATTGTTATTTATAACTAAATTGTAAAGTGAAATATAAAATACTGTGTATATGTTTTGTGTTAGTATGCCATTATCACTAGATATTTTGTTACCGTTGGCATCGAGTTTTTTTATTTTCTTGATTAGTTCAGAAGTATTCTTATGTTTTAGACTATCTGCATATACTTGTGAATATTCAAAATTAAATGAGCCATAATGTTGATAGCTACTTGAAAACTTGTCTAATTCATTTTTGTACTCTTCATAAAAAATATAAAATTTCTGCTTTAGTGTAAGAGATTCAATTTCTTTATCATTGTTATATCCATAAAGAATATTTACAAAATCAGTAAACAAGTTCTGCATATAAATAATTTCATCTTTGCTGGAGGTATAAGCTTTTTTAGCGAGAGAAATTATTATATTTAAATCGGTTAATTCATCTATTTTGATATCTTTCATATCAGAATCATCGAATGAATCTATAAACATTCCAAAGTATTTTGTAAAAAATACAATAAAATCATTAAATTTATTAAAATCTAGATTTAGAAATTCTATCAACAATTCTCCATTTATATTAATAAGAGCGTTGGAATCTATAACAAAGTATCCTGTTTGCTTACTTATATTATCATTTGTAGTAATATTCCTTAATTCATCTGGAGCTGTATATTTAAAATCATTTAATTTAGCTTGATATTTTTTTGATAAAGCAACTGTTTCTTCTTCAGATGGATTTTTAAGCTTTAATAATGCATTCCAGAATTCAGTATTAATCTTATCATTATATGCAAGAGCTTCTTGCTCCTCTTTACTATAAGTTTCTTTTATGTATTTTTCTGTATCATTTGCGGAGTTTTCTGTTTCTGCAAAAGCTACAGGTATTCTATAAGGTATAGGTGTATATAAAATTGATTTTAAACTTAAGCCTTGATAATGATTACTGGCAATAGAATAAATTTTTATATTTTTATCAAAATCTGATTTCTTCATTTTCATCTCCTGTTAACAATTAATTGTTTGTAAATGTATCTAAATTATTGTTTTCAAAGATTCATCAAGGTACTTTACAAAACTAACTATTGCTATTATAATTTAATTGTTAGCAAAAGTCAAGTGCTAAATACAAAAAAATAGGAGGTGATTTTATGGAATTACAAAAAGTACAAAGGACAACACTAACAATGAAAGAAGCAGCAGAGTATTTAGAAGTTTCTTACTGGTTAATTAATCAATTAGTAAGAAGAAAAGAAATACCATGCTCCAAAGTTGGTGGAAAATTCTTGTTTAGAGTACAAGTATTGGATGAATATTTAAGTACCAAAGAGCAAGAATCAGTAAATTACTAATGTAATAGAAAGCGAGGAAAGGAGGATATGTATGATATTCAGTGGTTCAAACTAGAAAAGAACATTTTCTGTAATAGAAAAATCCAATTGCTTTTAGGACTTAATGATGGAGATACATACTTTAGAATATGGATACAATTATTATCATTAGCAGTAGAATGTGGAGATGGTGGAAGATTAATAATTGGAAATAATCCTATTTCTATTAAAGAATTTTCGAAAATTATGGGAAAATCTTCGAAAAAAATGAGCAAAATATTGGAAAAATTTCTAGAATTAGAAATGCTTAAAAAGGAAGAAGATGTATTTGTTATAAAAAATTGGAACAAGTACCAAAGCCTTGATAGACAAGAAGATTATTTAATTAAAAATCGTGAAAGACAGAGACGTTTTAGTGAAAAATTAAAAAAAGAACAAGAAAAAACTAACGTTAGTCTAACGTTAGATAACGCAACAGAAGAGAAAAGAGAAGAAAAGATAACAAAAGAAATAAGAAAAGAAGAAAATATAAGAGAGGAGGAAAACAATGGATTTAGAGAATACAAATTGTGATGAAGTTATACACAATAGATTCAAAAAATGTGAATTTTGTGGTAAAGAATTACGACCAATAGGATTTGATTATTTATATGTAAATATTTCTGAAGATAGTATTGAATATGAAAGATGTGATTGTACTAAATCTAAAGGGTATTGGAAAGAGATAGACAATAATGAATATGAACAGCAAAAAAGGAAAAGAATTAGAAATATTATAAATACAATCTACAAACAAAACTATATTGGAAGAAAATTACAAGAAATGAACCTAGAAAACTTTTATTTTGATTCTAGTAATAAGTATGTGTTAGATGTTGTAAATGATTATATCAATAAGAATAAAGACACAATGAAATCCGATAGTCTGATAATAATGGGCAAATCAGATGTAGGTAAAACACATTTAGCAGCAGCTATTGCAAACAAACTAATAGAGAATGATAAAACAGTTCTAATGGAGAGATTAACCAATTTATTAGACAGAATAAGAGAAACTTACGAGAATGATACTAAATCAAAAAATGAATTAATAGAGATTTATTCAAATGCTGATATGCTTATAATTGATGATCTAGGTACAGAAAAAATAAGTAACTGGGCATTAGAAAAACTCTATACAATAATTCAAAATAGATATGAAAATGGATTACCAATAATCATAACAACTAGGTTTAACAAGCAGGGATTAATTGAGAGATTTAGTTATAGTAAAGATCCAGATCTAGTGGATGCATTAATATCAAAATTGTATCAGATGTGCTTTGGAATAAAACTAAAAAGCATAAAAAAAGAGTTAGTATAAAGTCTGCAAACTTAAAAATACTAACCCCATCAAATTAAATATATTTTAATATAAAAAATAAAAAAAGTAAATAGAAAGAGAGGAATAAATTATGATAAAAGATTCAGAAATTAAAAATATACCAGTAGAAAAAATAAAAATAGGGGACAAAGAATTTAGAGAAAAGGTTGACGATTTGCATAAAAATATGGAACAAAGAATAAAACTATTCGGAGTTAAAAAACCATTTAATGTTACTAAAATAGGAGAAGATTATGTACTTTATAATTGTTTAAATACATTTATTGCTGCAAAAAATGCAGGACTAAGAACAGTACCATGCAAAGTTATAAGTAACAAAATGATGAACTTAGAGATACAACACTTGAACTTTTATAGGAGAGAACATGCTATAAAAGAAATTTAAAAAGAGGAACAAAAAGTACTTGGATTTGGAAAAGTCCAGGTACTTTTTTCTGCCCTATTGGAACATAAAAAGGGATAATTAATGTACCTAAATTAGTGCATAAAAAATTCAATAAAGTCATTTTTTTGTCCCAGCAAGCAATGAATTTGGTAGACCGAAAATTCAACTTTCTGTCCCAGCAAGCACTGAAATTGGTAGACCGAAATTTTAGCTCTGCCCAAATTCTGTTCAATGGGATGAAATCCCAATCCCTTCATAAGATGTTGTAATGTGTCAAAAAAAGTAGAAATTTTTTTAAGAAAAAAACAGAAATACTATTGCAAAATAAACAAGTGCTTGATAATATAAATAAAGATGAAAAAAAATAAAAGTTTAGGAACTTTATGCAGAATTATTGAGAAAATGATAATTATATGATATAAATTATAATACAATAGGTTTGGTTATTAAACAATTAAAACAAGAAAATTAATTTAATCTTTAGCTAAATCGATTTTTGATAGGAGGATTTATGAATTCAATAGAATTAATAAAACAACAAATTAATTTTGATATTACTGATGACTTATTAATAGCCATATTATTTGAAATGAGCAGATATTATGATAAAAAATTTACAAATATATTAAAAAACATAAAAAAAGAGAAAAACATTGTTTTTGATACTCCAACTAGAAAGCAATTAAGACTTAAATATTATTATGGAAATAATTATAAGAACTTGGAATTAAAATACAATATTGAACCATGCATATATGATAATGAAAAAGATATTCAAAATGTAATAGAAGATGCTGTAAAAAGATTAAATACATATAATACTGAAAAAATCATTGAATCTATGAAAAAAAGATATAATGATATAACAACTGGAGTTGACAACAAAGAAAATATTGAGAATTGGCTTAGATTATATGATGATAAAAGAAAAGATAAAAAATTTTCAATGGCATCAGTATTGATTAATCAAGAAATATTTAAAGAAGCAAACTATAATGAAAATTATATTATAAATTATATAAATAAAATATATGATTCATTAGAGAATTATAGGTATTTAACTATAATATTTGAGAATGATTTATTTGATAAAAATGAAAAATGTGTTACATGGAAAATGATGTATAAGGCAGGAATATATGCAGAAAACTTCATGCAATTCAAAGACAAATTTGTCCCTTTTAAGAAAGAAAAACAAACCAAACAATTATCAGAATTCTTAAAATCAAGAAATATTCAAAATGCTGAAAATTTGGCAACAGAGTTTTATGATACAATTAGTTATGGTTTTAAATTTGAAGATTGCTATATAAGTAAAGATCAAAATATTAAAATTATGATTTATAAAAAAATCGAATTGGATAATACTAATGTGCCTTGCCCTTCTTGTAATACAATAATTCAAAGAGGAAATTCGTATCCAGAATTGTTTTTAAGAAGTTGGGAATGTCAAAATCCTTCTTGCCCTGATAGGAGTAAATCTGGTAGAGGAAAAAGATTTGATGAATATGGAGTATATAGATATTTAAAATTAGTAGAGAATAAAAAAGAAAATAAAATTGATGAAAAGTTTTATCAAAAATGGAGAAGAGATATTTTTGATAGTGATTTAGACTGGAAAGAATTTATATTAAGAGAATATACATATGCTGGGGAAAACATTTTTGTTAAGAATTATACAGTAGAAAATAGGTTAGATAGAAATATTATTTCTTTAGATATAAGTAAGAATAGGTTACCAGATAATGCTATTGATTCTTTTGAGAAACTTCCTATCTTTATATTATTAAAGAATATAAAAATAGAAAATATTGATAGAAATAGTTCTGTGGAACTAAAAAAATCAATTGAAATATTAAATGAAAATTCGACACAATATATAGCAAAATTACTAGATAATCAAATCGGAACTGCAATTACATCACCACCATATTATAATGCTAGAGAATATTCTCAGTGGAATAATTTAGTATTATACTTGATTGATATGATGATTAATAGTAAAAACATATATGATAAAATGGTTAAAAATTCTTATTATTTATACAACATTGGGGATATCGTTTGTGAAGATAATGTATATGTTGAATCTAACATGTCAAAAAGAAGGATTCAATTAGGTTTTTTATCTTGTATGATATTTGAAATTTCTGGTTTTAATATTGTTGGAAATATAATATGGGATAAAGGTGAAGTTCAATCAAAAAGAAATTCGACGCAGAATATGTTTGCTGGATATGTAAAATGTATAAATTGTTATGAACATGTTTTAATTTTTAGGAAAGGTGAATATGAAAAGAATTATAATGATGTTGTAAAGATTACACCAGTAATAAAAATTAATTCTAAAGGGGAAAACTTATACAAGCATACAGCACCTTTTCCAACAGAAGTAGTTAATTTAGTAAAGCCATTCGTTCAAGATAATTATTATGTATTAGATCCTTTTTTAGGAAGTGGAACTACATTAAAATGGTGTAAAGAAAACAATCTAAAGGGTGTAGGATTTGAATTAAATTCAGAATACTATAATTTATGTTTAAATAATATTAATAATAATGGAATAAAACAGATATCATTATTTTAATAAAACTAATAAAAAGACTTTTATTTAAGTCTTTTTATTAGTTTTTGTCTTTTTATATAAATTTTTTCTTCATTTTCAAAATATTCTTTTAGTGAAAAATTTTGTTGCATCATATTTGAAAGGTGAAATGACCAAAAAAGATTAGTAGGTCTAGCTGGACTTAAAAGGCATTTTTGCTCTTTATCCCAATAATATTTTTCATTTAATACTGCTTCATCATGAGTTAAATCAATTCTACTATCTCCATTTTTAGTATTAAAATCTTTAATACTTATTGTATTAAGTTGTATAGGATCTACTAATTTATCGCTTTCAGCTTGACAAGAAATATGATTTTCACAATAATCCAATAAATTTCCTTTATATGAACTAGAATTATAAATTGATTCTTTTAAAGCTGATTTTATATCATTAAATATGCTGTCGAAAACTTTTTCATCTATACGATAAAGCCTTAAATCTTCTTTAGTTATACTTTTATAAGCAAAATATAATAAAACTAATGTTATATCTGTGCTAACATTGGAATTAGCATATTCACAAGCTGGATTAAATAAAGTTAGTGACTGATTCTTATGTGATTCAATTGTATCTTGTTGTCCACCTTTTACAGAGAAGTACAAAAATCCACTCCATGTATCATTACCTGTTGCACCAGAACGATTTTGCTTTATTAAGTAATCTTTATAATTTTCTTTGTTTATAATAATAGTTTTATCTTTATATTTAACTTTTGTATTATTTAAAAGTTCGCCAAAACATATCCTTTGAACAGAAGATGACGAAGTCCCACCTTCAGAATGGATAGATATAATTGAAGATACATTATCATCGCTTCCTAACAAGTCTTTTAACTGATTAAATGTTTTGTTTTTTTCGTTTCTTTTATCAAAAAAGTCGTTATTTAAAAATTCAACAACAACACCATTTTCAAAAGTATTTAATTGTTCTAATGTTATATTGTTGTTTAACACTGTTTTCCATGGTATTAAAGCTCTTTTACATCTTGGCGTTCTTCTTTGAAATAATTCTTCTGGAACATAATATGGACCGACTTTTCCACAAGCATTAGAAATTTTAGTTTGAATATTATCACCAAATATAGAAATTAGTCTAATAGCTTTGTTTTTAACCTTATTTTTATCCATTATCCACCTCATAGTTAAAAAAATCTTTTAAAGAAATATTGAAACCATCACATATTTTTTTTATGTTCTTTAAAGAGATATTTCTTTTTCCAGATTCAACAGAAGAGTAATATGTTCTATCCATATCAATTTTTAATGCAAAATCTTCTTGACTTATATTTAAGTTATTTCGTAATTGTTTACATCTGTTTCCAAATTCTTTTAAAAAATCCATAATTAATAGCCTCCAATTATTTCTTCTTAAATAATTTTATATCTTAGTGCATTTTAAGACAACGGATTATAAGTAACACAAGAAAAATATAGATTATAAAGACCTAATTTGTCAAATAAAGTTGAAAATACTTATAAAATGGTATAAAATATGGGAAGTAATAAATGTTTTAGGAGTTTAAGAATGAAGGTATTAACAATTAAACAACCATGGGCGACATTAATTATTCAGGGAGATAAAAGATTTGAATTTAGAAGTTGGCAAACAAAATATAGAGGTGATTTACTAATACATGCAGGAAAAGGAATAGATAAAGAAGCAATGAAAAGAGTAAAAAAATATCTTCCAGAAAATTTGCCACATGGAAAGATATTAGGAAAAGTAAAATTAGTAGATTGTATTAAAATGTCACCAGAATTTAAGAAACAATTATTAAAAGAAAATAGTGATATATATACTAAAAGTTCTTTCCAAGAAAATTTTGGATGGCAGATTGCAGATGTAGAAGTTTTTAAAGAGCCAATTGAAGTAAAAGGACATTTAAGCTTATGGGAATATAAAATATAATAGATACAAAAGAAAAACAAAATATATTAATATATAATGATATATTTTGTTTTTTTATATTAAAAAGGAGTGCGATATGAGAAAATTATTAGAAGATTATAAAAACAATGGAGCCGTAAAAAGTAGATTAGCCAATTTTATATGGAAAGTTGGAATAATTATTATTTCAATTTTTTATTGTATTAATGTTTTATATTATAAAAA
>OIEN01000190.1_pt1 | contig 44543 bp, 49 predicted proteins | sample 1581741 | NCBI WGS metagenome assembly OIEN01 (sample SAMN01760944, study PRJEB22395) | human gut metagenome | reverse complement strand
GACGAGATTGGGCGGACGCTTTCAAATTGTTTAAGAATTCCACAAACCACAATTTTTATTAATAAAGAAAGGTGATATAGGTATGAAAATAGGAATTGATATTGGTGGAAGCCATGTAGCAGCTGGTTTAATAAACCAAACAGGAACAATAATATGTAAATCAGAAAAAAACATAAGCAATAAATTAAATGAAGAAGATTTTTCAAAAGATCTTATAAAAACAATAATTGAACAGATAGAAATTGTACTAGAAAAATCAAAACAAGATATTACCTCTGTCAATTTAATTGGGATAGCAGTACCAGGAATGGTTTCAGAAACAAGCATAATAAAAGCAGAGAATTTACATATAAAAAATTTGCCAATAGCAAAAGAGATTAATAAATTTTTTAATATACCAATAAAATTAAGAAATGATGCTAAATGTGCAGCTCTAGCAGAAAAAGAATATGGAAGCTTAAAAAAAGCAAAAGATGCAATGTTTTTGACTATAGGAACTGGAATAGGTGGAGCTGTATTTTTAAATGGCGAATTATTAGTGCCTAAAAAATATGAAGGCTTTGAAATAGGTCATATGACAATAGAAAGAAATGGACTAGAATGTAATTGTGGAAGAAGAGGATGCTTCGAAAAATATGCATCTATGACTACTTTAAAGGAAAAAATAGCACAAAAATTAGGAAAAAAAGAAATAACAGGAGAAGAATTAAAAGATATACTGGAAAACATAGAAGATGCTGAAATAGACAACATAGTAGATGTATATATAGAAAATCTAGCTTTAGGAATTGCAAGTTTAATAAATATTTTTGAACCAGAAGTAATATCAATAGGAGGAAGTTTTGCCCATTATGAAAAAACACTTTTAAGCAAACTTAATTCAAGGCTAAAAAAAGAAGAATTATTTAATAAAAATAATATGCCAAAAATAGTTCTTGCAAAGTTAAAAAATGATGCAGGAATAATAGGTTCAGTATTAAACTAAAACATATATAAAAAAAGCGACCCTTAGAAAAGGGTCGCTTTTTATTCCCAATGCGAATAATTCCATAAATTTTCGGCAGTATAACCATTAAAATCGTGTAACTGAACAGTATAAATCTGGCTTCTAAGTTTTATTTGCTGATACAAATCATCACATACCAAGCGATTTGCTAAGGAAATTGCTAAAAGCTTTCGAACAGTATAGGGTGAAATATCATGCTTTTTGGCAATGTCATAAAGTGCATCACCATATGCATATTCTAATGCAATTTGGACAATTTCTTCACTTGAAAAACTTTTGAGATATTCTTTACGTTTTTCAATAAGGGATTGATAGTGACGATTCGATGTAGTATAATTACCAGATCCATTTTTAGCAATTTGATTTCGGAAAGATTTGTTCCTAATACGTTGGCAAACAGTAGAATCTACCAGCATAAAAATAAGAGTAAAATCTTTCAACCGGTAAAATATGTGAGTGCTAATATTATACTTCGCTGAAAAGAAGCTTGCTGAGTACTCATCTTCGGTATTTGCATATTCAGTAATGATTTTTATGATTTGTTGATTATTAAGGTCATGCCGTTGCTTAAAATTTTGGAACTTCTGGTATTCGCTTATTTTCATTAGTACACCTCCAATGTAATACATAAGAAGAAAATTAATTTACATAACATAAAGATTATAACACAAAAAAATAAAATGTGCAAATCTACAATTAAATATTAAATAAAAGATATTTTTTTGCCAAATATAGACATAAAACAAATAAAATGGTATATTATATTAGGTAGGTGATATTATGAAATTTGAAACAAAAAGAATGTTGAAAAAGATAAAAAGCATTAACTATAAAAAAATGGATAAAATTGTAGATATAATATCAAAAAATAATAACAAATCAAAGTTATATATAAAATTTGATATATTTAGAAACTTTTTAAAGAGAGGAATAGGTTATACAGATTATTTTAGAGGAGACTATATAAATTTAACAGATGAAGAAAAAAATACCTATGTTACAGCAAAATCTTTTTATAGAATAATGCATTATTTAAATAATTATGATTATATTTATATTTTCCATGATAAATTAATATTTAATAAATTTTTCAAGGAATATATAAAAAGGGATTATATAAATTTGAAAAAATGCAATGTTGATCAATTCAAGGAATTTTTAGACAAGCACGATGTAGTATTTGCAAAAGACCCAATTGGTGAATGTGGACATGGAATTAAAAGAATAGAAGTAAACAAAGTAGAAGACAAAGATAAACTTTACAAAGAACTTATAAATAATAAGCAATTTTTAGTAGAAGAGGAAATAATTCAAAGCGATGAATTAAATGAAATAAACCCAAATGTAGTTAACTCATTTAGGGTAGTAACTCTTGTAAAAGATGGACAGGCATATATATTAAACAATGCACTTAGAGTAAATCAGGATAAAGACAATGTAATAGGTTGCACAAATGATTTGTATTTCAGCTTCGCAGAAGATCGGAACAATAGACAGTAATGTAATTGATGACTATGGAAATGTTTACGAAAAGCACCCATTAACAGGTAAAAAATTTAGTGATGTAAAAGTAAAAGATGTAAAAGAAGCATTTGAATTATGCAAAAAAGCAGCATTAGAAGTACAAGAAGTAAGATATGTAGGTTGGGATGTGGCTTTCTCAAATAAAGGACCTGTAATTGTAGAAGGAAATGAGTATCCAGGCTATGGAATACTTCAATTTTACAAATTAAAAAATAAAAAATATGGACATTTAAAAGAAATAGAAGATATAATTGGCGATGAAGTAAAAAATATGAATTTGCCATGTATAAATTAAAAAATTGGGTTTTAATAAAAATTTATTAAAACCCCTTTTATTTTGTATATAATTTATGATAGAATAACAAAAGTAAATTATACAAGGAGGATGTTATGAAAGTAGCATATAAAAGAGTTTTACTAAAACTTAGTGGAGAAGCACTTGCAGGGAAACAAAAGAATGGCATAGATGTAGACACATTAGGAAAAATTTGTGATAAAGTAAAAGAAATTGTGGAAATGGGTGTAGAAGTTGCAATAGTAGTTGGAGGAGGAAACTTCTGGAGAGGAAGATATGGACATCAAATGGAAAAAACTACATCAGACTATATGGGAATGCTTGCAACAACTATTAATGGCTTAGCAATACAAGACGCACTAGAAGCAAGAGGAGTTAATACAAGAGTGCAAACAGCAATTGAAATGAGACAAATTGCAGAACCATATATAAAAAGAAAAGCAATGAAACATTTAACAAATGGAAGAGTTGTAATATTTACTTGTGGAACAGGAAGTCCATTTTTTACAACAGATACAGGAGCAGCACTGAAAGCAGCAGAAATTGATGCAGAAGTTATCTTACTTGCAAAAACATGTGATGGAGTATATTCAGCAGATCCAAAATTAGACCCAAATGCAGTAAAATATGACGAAATTACATATTTGGAAGTATTAAATAAACAATTAAAGGTAATGGATTCAACAGCAACATCATTATGTATGGATAATAATATTCCATTAGTGGTATTTGGAATAGATGACCCAGAAAATATTGTAAGAATTATTAAGGGCGAGAAAATTGGTACATTAGTTAAGTAAATCAAAACTAGAACAGTGCACATTTGATTTATTAAAAAATATTGAAGATTTTAAGGAGGATTTAACATGGAATTTAACCATATTGAAGAAAAAATGAATAAAACAGTAAATGCTTTAGCAGAAAGCTTAGCAGAAGTAAGAGCAGGAAGAGCAAACCCTGCAATATTAAACAAGGTAAAAATAGATTATTATGGAACACCAACACCAATAAACCAAGTAGCAGGAATATCAGTTCCAGAAGCAAGATTAATCGTAATTCAACCATGGGATACTAGTATTTTGAAAGAAATAGAAAAAGAAATATTAAAATCAGATATAGGAATAAATCCAAATAATGATGGAAAAGTAATAAGACTTGCATTCCCAGAATTAACAGAAGAAAGAAGAAAAGAATTAGTAAAAGATATAAAGAAAATGGGAGAAGAATCAAAAGTAGCTATTCGTTCTATAAGAAGAGACGGAATAGATGAAGCAAAAACAAAACAAAAAAATAGCGAAATCACAGAAGACGAATTAAAAGGAGCAGAAGACCAAATACAAAAATTAACAGATAAAAAAGTTGCAGAAATCGATAGCATGATAGAAGCAAAAGAAAAAGAAATAATGAGTGTGTAAAATAAATAAAAAAAGTTGTCAATGATACTGGGCATTTTAACATGGATTTTTATGTTAAAATGCCCAGTTTTAATTGGCAATTTTTTTGTAACAAAAATGTAATATTACATTTTCTACTTTCGTATTGACAATATAAAAATCTTCGTATAAAATAAATTTGATTTCGGAGAAAATCTAAAAAATCCTAAGAAACCAAAAAGGCAAAAAAGGAATCAAAACATGTGAAAGCCAGGTGATTGTAAGAAAAAACGGGGGAAACGCAAAATAAGAAAAATAATAAAGAAATTAAAAAATACAAAAAATGATTTTTTAAAAAATGACAAAAAACGGAACAACTTACAAAGCAAGGCTTTCGACAAAGAACTAATGAAATAATAAGAAAAAGAAACGATAAGGGGGATTTTAAAATGCAAGTTATTAAAAGAGATGGAAGAGTAACAGAATTTAACGAAGAGAGGATTATCAAAGCTATAACATTGGCTATGTCACACACAACAGGAGGTGTAGATATAGATTTAGCTACAAAAATAACAGATAGTGTAAAAAACCAATTAAAAGATAAAGTTCAAGTATCTGTTTATGAAATTCAAGATTTAGTAGAGAAAAAGTTAATGGGCTCATCAAGAAAAGAAGTTGCACAAGAATATATTACATATAGATATAACAGAGATGTAGCAAGAAAATCAAAAACAAAAGATATGTTCTTAGAAATTATAGAAACAAAATCTAATGATGTAACACGTGAAAATGCAAATATGAATGCAGATACACCAGCAGGAATGATGATGAAATTCGCAAGTGAAACAACAAAACCATTTGTTGATGACTTTTTATTATCAACAGAAGCAAGAAATGCTGTAAATGGAGGATATATACATGTACATGATAAAGACTACTATCCAACAAAGAGTTTAACATGCATTCAACACCCTCTAGACAAAATATTAAAAAATGGATTTAGAGCTGGACATGGAAGTTCAAGACCTGCAAAAAGAATAGAAACAGCAAGTATTATAGCATGTATTTCTCTAGAAACAGTACAAAACGAAATGCATGGCGGACAAGCAATACCAGCATTTGACTTTTACTTAGCACCATATGTAAAAGCCACATTTGTAGAAGAAGTTAAAAAACTTGAAGAAGTTTTAGATATGGATTTGTCAAAATTATATAATTATGAAGTAAAAGATTATATAAAGAAAGAAACAAAAGACCTAAAAGGTGAAGAAAAATATGTTCAACTTGCAATAAACAATACTGTAAATAGAGTTCACCAATCAATGGAAGCATTTATACACAATATGAACACAATACACTCAAGAGGAGGAAACCAAGTAGTATTCAGTTCAATAAACTATGGAACAGATACTTCTGCAGAAGGCAGATGCATAATAAGAGAAATGTTACTATCTACTGAAAGAGGAGTTGGAAATGGAGAAACACCTATATTCCCAATACAAATTTGGAAAAAGAAAAGAGGAGTTAACTATTTACCAGAAGATAAAAACTATGACTTGTATAAACTTGCATGCAGAGTAACAGCAAAAAGATTTTTCCCAAACTTCTTAAATCTAGATGCAACATTTAATACACATCCAAAGTGGAATGCAGAAGACCCAAATAGATATTATTATGAAGTAGCTACAATGGGATGCAGAACAAGAGTATTTACAAATAGACATGGAGAAGATACATCTGTTGGAAGAGGAAATTTATCATTTACAACAGTAAACTTAGTAAGAATAGCAATAGAATCTGCAAAAGAAGCACAAGCTAATTTAAGAATAAACTTTGACCTTGGAAAAGGTAGCGAAGAATTTATGACAGAAAAATACAATAAAGAAGTTAAAAAAATATTCTTAAATAAACTAGAACAATACACAGATGTAGCTGCAAGACAATTATATGACAGATACAAATTCCAATGTACAGCAGTTGCAAAACAATTCCCACTATTAATGTCTGGATTATGGCAAGACAGTGAAAACTTAAAACCAACAGATAAAGTAGAAGAAGTATTAAAACATGGAACATTAGGAATAGGATTTATAGGATTAGCAGAATGTTTAACAGTATTAACTGGAAAACATCATGCAGAAAGTGAAAAATCTCAAAAACTAGGAATTGAAATAATCACAAGAATGAAAGAATCTTGTGACAGATATTCTGAAAGATATGACTTAAATTACTCTTTACTTGCAACACCAGCAGAAGGATTATCTGGAAAATTTACTAGAATGGATAAAAGGGATTTTGGAACAATACTTGGAGTTACAGATAAAGAATACTATACAAATAGTAACCATGTTCCAGTATGGTATAAATGTACAGCAGAACATAAAGCAAAAATAGAAGCCCCATACCATGCATTAACATTAGGAGGACATATATTCTACATTGAATTAGATGGAGATGCAACACATAACCCAGAATCTGTTGAAGCAGTAGTAGACTTAATGGATAAATATAATATGGGATATGGTTCAATTAACCATACAAGAAGTAGATGCTTAGACTGTGGATTTGAAAATGCAGATGCCAAGTTAAAAGAATGTCCAGTTTGTCATAGCAATAACATAGATACAATACAAAGAATAACAGGATATTTAGTTGGAACAACATCTAGATGGAATAAAGGAAAACTAGCAGAGTTACACGATAGAGTAACACATGACGAGAAAAATATGTAAAAAGAGATGAATAAAATGAATGTAGCAGGATTTTACGATGAAAGTATATCAAATGGACTTGGATGGAGGGCAGTGCTTTTTGTAAGTGGTTGCCCACACCACTGTCCAGGTTGCCACAATAAAGAAGCACAAAGTTTCGAATATGGCAACAAATTTAATGATTGCAAAAAGGAAGAAATTATAGAAAAAATAAAAAACAATTCTATTTTAAAAGGAATTACCATAAGTGGTGGCGAACCTTTATGTAGGGAGAATATAAAAGAAGTTTGTAATTTTATAAAAGATGTAAAAAAAGTAAAAAAGAATTTTAATGTGTGGTGCTATTCAGGATACACCTTAGATGAATTGGTAGAAAGACATGACCCAGACACAATGGATTGTTTAAATGAAATAGATGTATTAGTAGATGGAGAATTTAAACAAGACCTAAAAGACCCTAATCTAAAATTTAGAGGTTCATCAAATCAAAGGATCTTAGATGTAAAACAAAGCCTAGAAAACCACAAATGCATTGAAATGAATATATAGCTGATTATAGATATAAGAAAAAATTATATATGTTTTTAATCTTCTTTTAATAATTATAAATTATATATTTACTGGTTAATCCCAAATTTATTTTAGAAAGGAAATCGAAAATGGAAGAAAAAGAAGAAAACAAAAAAGAAAATGTTTTTAAAAAATTATTAAAAAAGGAAATTATTATTAGTTTAATAATAGGTTTGGCTTTAGGACTTATAATAATGTTCTTTACAAATGGAGGACTTGCAGCAACAGTTAATGGAAAAACAATAACAATAAGAAGCTTATATAATGAAATGAAAAATTACTATTCAATAAACTTAGTTCTAGAAGATGTTGATGCAAAAATATTGAACAAAAAATATAAACTAAATGATGATGAATTAAATGAAATAAAAGAAACGGCAGATAAATATATTAAACAATATGAAGCATATGGATATACACAAGAAACATTTTTAAAAGAAAATGGATTTGAAAGCTATGATGATTTCATGGAATATTTAGCAGTAGATTATAAGAGAACAATATATTTCTATGATTATCTAGAAACAAAACTAGAAAAAGATGCAGTAAAAACATATTATGATGAACACGCATTTGGAAAAGTAAATACAAAACATATTTTAGTTAAAACTTCAGATACAATTGATGATGCTCAAGCTTTAGCATTAGCAAATGACATAATTTCTAGACTAAATGGTGGAGAGGAGTTTAATACACTTGCAGAAGAATATACTACAAACTATCCAGATAATATAATTACAGAAGATTTAGGAGAAATTGGAGCTTTTGATAGTATTGAGGAAACATATATTAATGCAATGAAGGAATTAGAAGTAGGAAAATATACTGAGACACCAGTACAAACATCTTATGGATATCATGTAATCTATTGCATAGATAGAAAAGATAAAACAAAAGAAATATCGCATAAAGACAAAATGGCAATAGTAGGTGCACTTGCAGAAGAAAAAGGACTAGATGTAGATGATACAACATATTACCAAGCTCTAATCCAAATGAGAGAAAAAGCAAACCTAAAATTCTTTGATAAAGATTTAAAAACAAAATATGAAGAATATTGCGCACAATACACAGGAACTGATACCAAAGAACAAAATTAAATAATACATGTTTGTGTGCTAACTAAGCACCCAAAAAAATGTAACAAAAATGTAATATAAATGTAACACAAAAGCAATTGATTTGTAGCTAAATTTAGTATATAAATATAAAAGAATAAAAAAGATATCGTAAGAACAAAAGAAAAGATATCTCAAATAGGAGGAGAGTAAACATGGAAGAAAACAAAGTATATGAAAAAGTTGACTTTAATGGGGAAATAAGTGCAAGTTCTGTTGGAAACATAGGAACAGAATATGAAAGTAAGTTTAAAGTAGCTGAAAGTGGAAGAGAAAATGCTGGTGCTGGATTACCTGCAAAACCATCATTCTTTACAAAACTAAAAAATGTATTATTCTATGAAATAAAGGTAGAATTAACACCATATGAACAAAAAATTGAAGATGAAATCAATGACTTTTTACATCAAGACGTAACTTGGCAAAGTTTTAAAAACTTTTTATTTAAAGAAGTAGAAATAACACACAAAGGAAAAAGAATATTATAATAAAAAATCTAAAAGAACACTTGAAAAGTGTTCTTTTTTGATATACAATAACACCATAAAAATAGATACTTTTAGTATCAAAAAGGAGGAAGTTAACATGTCAGTTAAATTAGGAATTAACGGATTTGGAAGAATTGGAAACTTAGCGTTCCAAGCAGCCTTAGAGAGAGGAGAAGTAGAAGTCATAGCAATAAATGATCCTTTTATAACAGCAGATTATATGGCATATATGATAAAATATGACACAGTACATGGAAAATTTAATGGAGAAGTTAGAGCAGAAGAAGGAAGATTAATAGTAAATGGAAAAGAAATAAAAGTATTTAATGAAATGGACCCACACAATATTCCATGGGGAAAAGAAGGAGTAGAATATGTACTAGAATGTTCAGGAGTATTTACAACACTTGAAAAAGCACAAGCACACATAGATGCAGGAGCAAAACAAGTTGTAATAAGTGCACCATCAAAAGATGCTCCGATGTTTGTTATGGGTGTAAACCAAGAAAAATATGAGCCAAGCATGAACATAGTATCAAATGCATCTTGTACAACAAACTGCTTAGCACCACTTGCAAAAGTAATTCACAATAACTTTGGAATTAAAGAAGGCTTAATGACAACAGTTCACTCAACAACTGCAACACAAAAAACAGTTGATGGAGCATCTAAAAAAGATTGGAGAGGTGGACGTGCAGCATCTGCAAACATCATACCATCTTCAACAGGAGCAGCAAAAGCTGTTGGAAAAGTAATTCCAGAATTAAATGGAAAATTAACAGGAATGGCATTCAGAGTACCAACTGTTGATGTTTCAGTAGTAGACCTAACATGTAACCTAGAAAAACCTGCAACATATGAAGAAATATGTGCAGCAGTTAAAAGAGCATCAGAAAACGAATTAAAAGGAATACTAGAATATGTTGATGAAGATTTAGTATCATCAGACTTTATCCATGACCCACACACATCAATATTTGATAGCAAAGCAGGAATTGGTTTAACAGATACATTTGTTAAATTAGTAGCTTGGTATGATAATGAATGGGGATATTCAAACAAATTAGTAGACCTAGCAATTTATATAGCTTCAAAAAGATAAAAAGGAGGTATATATGAACAAAAAAACAATTAGAGACATAGACGTAACAGGGAAAAAAGTTCTAGTCAGATGTGATTTTAATGTACCTTTAGATAAAGAAACAGGAGAAATTACAAATGACTTAAGAATAGTTGGGGCATTGCCAACAATAAAATATTTATTAGAACATAAGGCAAAGGTTATACTTTGTTCTCACTTAGGAAAACCAAAAGGAGAAGTAAAACCAAACCTTTCACTAGCACCTGTTGCAAAAAGACTATCTGAATATTTAGGATTTGAAGTAAAACTTGCAAAAGACATTGTTGGAGAAGATGCAAAAAGATTGGCAAGTGAACTAAAAGAAGGAGAGGCAATTCTTTTAGAGAATGTTAGATTTGACGCACGAGAAGAAGCAAATGATGCAGAATTTTCAAAAGAATTAGCATCACTTGCAGATATATATGTAAATGATGCATTTGGAACAGCTCATAGAGCACATAGCTCAACTGCTGGAGTTGCAGACTATTTACCAGCTGTTTGTGGATTCTTAATAGAAAAAGAAGTACAAATGTTAGGAGATAGTTTAAATAATCCAGAAAGACCTTTTGTTGCAATATTAGGTGGAGCAAAAGTATCTGACAAAATAAAAGTAATAGAAAACTTAATAGAAAAAGCAGACAGCATAATAATTGGTGGAGGAATGACATACACATTTTTGAAAGCAATGGGGTATAATGTTGGAAATTCAATTTGTGAATTAGATAGATTAGACCTTGCAAAAGAAACAATGAAAAAAGCAGAAGAAAAGAATGTAAAATTACTATTCCCAGTAGACACTGTTTGCGGAAAAGAATTTTCTAATGATACAGAAATAAAAGTTGTAAATTCAAAAGAAATACCAGATGGATGGCAAGGGCTAGACATTGGACCAGAATCTGTAAAACTATTTACAGAAGAATTGAAAAAAGCAAAAACAGTTATGTGGAATGGACCTTTGGGAGTTTTTGAATTTGAAAACTTTGCAAAAGGAACAAACGCAATAGCAAAAGTGCTATCAGAAATAGATGCTATAACAATAATAGGAGGAGGAGACTCAGCAGCAGCAGTAGAAAAAGGTGGATATTCTGAAAAAATGACACACATATCTACAGGTGGCGGAGCATCACTAGAGTTCTTAGAAGGAAAAATTCTTCCAGGAATAGACTGTTTAGAAAACAAATAAGATGAGGTGCGAAGTACGAAGTGTGAATGAAGTTTTAATAAAACACACTTTCCACTTCTAACTTTCCATTTTGAGAATAGAAAGGAATAGTTTATGAGAAAAAAAATAATTGCGGGAAACTGGAAAATGAATAAACTACCAAATGAAGCCATAGCATTTATAGAAGAACTTATACCACTTGTAAAAGACACTCAAAATGAAGTAATACTATGTGTCCCATATACGGACTTATTCTATACATTGCTTACAACACAAGACACGAACATAAAAATAGGAGCACAAAATATGCACTTTGAAGAAAAAGGAGCATACACAGGAGAAGTATCTGGGGAAATGCTAAAATCAATAGGAGTAGAATATGTAATTATTGGACACTCTGAAAGAAGACAGTATTTTAATGAAACAGATGAGACTGTAAATAAAAAACTAAAAAAAGCATTAGATATAGGTTTAAAACCAATAGTATGTGTTGGAGAAAACCTTGAACAAAGAGAAAGTGGAAAAGCCAAAGATGTTGTTACAACACAAGTTGGACTTGCCCTAGAAGGTTTAATTTCAGACAAAATCGAAAATGTAATTATTGCATATGAACCAATATGGGCAATTGGAACAGGAAAAACTGCTACAAAAGAAGATGCAAATGAAACAATAAAATGGATTAGAGAAGAAGTTACAAATTTATATGGAAAAGATATAGCAGATAGTGTTATAATACAATATGGTGGAAGTGTAAAATCAACAAATGCAAAAGATTTATTTGAAATGAGTGATATAGATGGAGGACTAATTGGAGGAGCAAGTCTAGATGCACAAGAATTTTCAAAAATCGTAAATTATAATAAATAAATTTACTAAAGGAAGATGAGGAGACCTATATATATGAGTAAAAAATTAACAATGTTAATGATATTAGACGGATACGGTATAAACGAAAATAAAAAAGGAAATGCAATAGCAATTGCAAATACACCAGTAATGGATAAACTAATGAAACAAAACCCAAATACTATTATAAAAACTAGTGGATTAGATGTTGGGTTACCAGAAGGACAAATGGGAAATTCAGAAGTAGGGCACACAAATATTGGAGCAGGAAGAATAGTATATCAAGAATTAACTAGGATAACAAAATCAATAGAAGATGGAGATTTCTTTAGTATACCAGAACTTGTACAAGCAATTGATAATTGTAAGAAAAATAAAACAAAATTACATATAATGGGATTACTTTCTGATGGAGGAGTGCATAGTCATATAAGACATTTATATGCAATATTAGAACTTGCAAAAAGAAAAGATTTTGAAGATGTATATGTACATTGCTTCCTAGATGGACGTGATACACCACCTGCATCTGCAGAAAATTATATTACACAATTAGAGAAAAAAATGGCAGAAAAGGGTGTAGGAAAAATTGCAAGTATTACAGGAAGATTTTATGCAATGGATAGAGATAAACGTTGGGCAAGGGTACAAAAAGCTTATGATGCTCTTGTAAATGGTATAGGAGAAAAAGCAGCAACAGCTCAAATGGCAATAGAAGATTCATACCAAAAAGAAATTTTTGACGAATTTGTATTACCAACATTAATTTGCAATGGAGATGAACCAATTGCAACAATAGGTGAAAAAGATTCTGTAATATTCTTTAATTTCAGACCAGATAGAGCAAGGGAGATTACAAGAGCATTAGTAGATGAAAATTTTGATGCTTTTGAAACAAAGAAATTAAACTTATTTTATGTATGCTTTACAAATTATGATGACACAATTCCAAATGTTCAAATTGCATTTAAAAAAGATGAATTGAAAAATACATTTGGAGAAGTTGTAAGCAAACATAATTTAACACAACTTAGAATAGCAGAAACAGAAAAATATGCACATGTAACATTCTTCTTTAATGGAGGAGAAGAAAAACAATATAAAGGAGAAGAAAGAATATTAATTCCATCTCCAAAAGTAGAAACATATGATATGCAACCAGAAATGAGTGCATATGAAGTTACAGATAAAGTTGTTGAAGCAATAAAAGGACAAAAATATGATACTATAATATTAAACTATGCAAACTCAGACATGGTAGGACATACTGGAAATTTAAATGCAGCAGTAAAAGCTGTTGAAGCAGTAGATGAATGTGTAGGAAGAGTAGTAGAAGCAATTGAAGAAGTAGGAGGAGTTTTATTAATTACAGCAGACCATGGAAACTCAGAACAAATGATAGATTATAAAACAGGAGAACCACATACAGCACACACAACAAATCCAGTACCATTAGTATTAGTAGGAATGGATGCTAAATTAAGACCAGGAAGATTGGCAGACCTTGCACCAACAATGCTTAAGATTATGGGAATAGAAAAACCAGAAGAAATGACAGGAGAAAGCTTAATATAAAAAAGGATAGTGTTAAGTAATCTATAAAAATTGTAGCGGAGCACAGTGTGCTCCATAAAAATGAAGCTATCTAAAAAAAGAAAGGATGATTTTTAATGAAAGATTATTTAGAAATTGAAAGTGTAAGAGCACTAGAGGTATTAGACTCAAGAGGAAACCCAACAGTCCAAGTAGAAGTAGTAACAGAAGGAGGGTTTACAGGAGTAGCAATGGTTCCATCAGGAGCATCAACAGGAAGTTTTGAAGCAGTAGAACTAAGAGATGGAGACAAAGACAGATACTTAGGAAAAGGTGTATTAAAAGCAGTAGAAAATGTAAACAAAAAAATCAGCAAAGAATTAGAAGGAATGAATGTTTACGAACAAGCAAAAATAGACAAAATGATGATTGAATTAGATGGAACAGATAATAAAGGAAAACTAGGAGCAAATGCAACACTTGGAGTATCACTTGCAGTTGCAAAAGCAGCAGCAGCATCTTTAGGAATGAGCTTATATAATTATATAGGTGGAGTAAATGCAAAAGAATTACCAGTTCCAATGATGAACATTATGAATGGTGGAAAACATGCAGATAGTAGTTTAAGTGTACAAGAATTTATGATTATGCCAGTAGGAGCAAAAACATTTAGTGAATGTATGAGAATGGGTGTAGAAGTATACCATAATTTAAAGAAAGTACTAAAATCAAAAGGATATTCAACTGGTGTCGGAGATGAGGGTGGATTTGCACCAAATTTAGGAAGCGAAGAAGAAGCTGTTGAATTGATACTAGAAGCTATTAGACAAGCTGGATACACTCCAGGAGAAGATGTATGCTTAGCATTAGATGTTGCAGCAACAGAAATGTATGATGAAGCAAAGAAAATAGGAAAAGATGGATATTATTTCTGGAAAACAGATGAATTCAAAACAAAGGATGAAATGATAGACTTTATAGTTGGATTAGCAGAAAAATATCCTATAATTTCCATCGAAGATGGTTTAGCAGAAGAAGACTGGGAAAGCTGGAAAAAACTAACTGAAAGAATTGGAGATAAAATTCAATTAGTAGGTGATGACCTATTTGTAACAAATATTAAACGTTTACAAAAAGGAATTGACAATAAAACAGCAAACAGTATTTTAATTAAATTAAACCAAATTGGAACATTAACAGAAACATTAGATGCTATTGAACTTGCAAAGAGAAACGGATATACAGCAGTAGTTTCTCATAGAAGCGGTGAAACAGAAGACACAACATTAGCAGATGTAGCAGTAGCAACAAATGCAGGACAAATAAAAACAGGAGCACCATGTAGAACAGACCGTGTTGCAAAATATAACCGTTTACTAAACATAGAAGATGAATTAGGAGAAATAGCAGTATTTAGAGGAAGAAAGGCAATAAAATAAAGCATAGGTCTTTTTGAATATAAAAAATAAGATGTAGGGGGGCGCCGCCCACGGCGACCCGCAATAATAATTACCAAGTAACGCTCCCTAACGGGAGCATTTTTTATATTCTTTGTTTCGAATCATTGTAATATAACAATTAGAATAACAAAATTTCAAAAATGAAATAAATAGGTTGACAAACTACCACAAATGCTGGTATAATACTTAAGTTGAAAAATACGCACGTAAAGTAAGAGTTTAAGATTGTGCTTTTAAATTCTAAAAGTGTTCTTAAATGTTATAAATACTTTACGGAGGAAAAACAAAAAGGGAGGAATTTTAAAATGGCAGTAGTTGCAATGAAACAATTATTGGAAGCAGGTGTACATTTCGGACACCAAACAAAAAGATGGGACCCAACAATGGCTGAATATATTTATCAAGCTAGAAACGGTATCCATATTATCGATTTACAAAAGACATCTAAAAAAATTGATGAAGCTTATAACTTTATCAAAGAAGTATCTGAGGAAGGAAAAGACATTCTTTTTGTAGGAACAAAAAAACAAGCACAAGAATGTATTAAAGAAGCAGCAGAAAAATCTAACATGTTCTATGTAGACCAAAGATGGTTAGGTGGAATGCTTACAAACTTTAAAACAATTAGAAAAAGAATTGAAAGATTAAACAAATTAGAAGAAATGCAAGAAGATGGAACATTTGATGTTTTACCTAAAAAAGAAGTTGCAGCATTAAAAAATGAAATGGAAAAACTAGAAAAAAATCTTGGTGGAATTAAAAACATGACAAGATTACCAGGAGCAATGTTTGTAGTTGATCCTAAAAATGAAAGAATTGCTGTATTAGAAGCTAAAAAATTAAATATTCCAATCGTAGGATTAGTAGATACAAACTGCAGTCCTGAAGATGTAGATTACCCAATTCCAGGAAATGACGATGCAATTAGAGCTGTAAAATTAATTACAGATGTAATGGCAAATGCAGTTATAGAAGGAAGACAAGGTGAAATGGTAGAAACAGCTCCAGCAATGGAACAAGATACAACTGAAGAAGTAAAAGATATTGAACAAGTTGTAGCAAACGAAGAAACAGCAGAATAAGAAAAATGTAGGGGCGGGCGACTTTTGCCCACCCTGAAAAAATATAAGGAGGTAGATTTTATGATATCAGCATCACTAGTTAAAGAATTAAGAGAAAAAACAGGTGCAGGAATGATGGACTGCAAAAAAGTTTTAACAGAAACAGATGGAGATATGGAAAGAGCAGCAGAGTTATTAAGAGAAAGAGGAATAACAAAAGCAGCAAAAAAATCAGATAGAATTGCAGCAGAAGGTTTAGTATATTGCTATTTATCTGATGATAAAAAAGTAGGAGTTGTTCTAGAAGTTAATGCAGAAACAGACTTTGTTGCAAAAAATGATGAATTTAGAAAATTCGTTGCAGATACAGCAAAACAAGTTGCATTAAACAATCCAAAAGATGTTGAAGAATTATTAGCTCAAAAAGCATTAGTTGATGAAACAAAAACTGTGCAAGATATATTAACAGACAAAATCGCAACAATCGGTGAAAATATGTCTGTAAGAAGATTTGTAAGATTTGAAACAGATGGATTTTTAGTAAGCTATACACATGGTGATGGAAAAATAGGTGTTTTAGTTGAATGTGCAAATGGTGATGAAACAGTTGCAAAAGACGTATGTATGCAAATAGCAGCTGCAAAACCAGAATACTTAAATAGAGAAGAAGTTCCAGCTGAACAAGTAGCTCATGAAATGGAAATATTAAAAGCACAAGCTATGAATGAAGGAAAACCAGAAGCAATAGCTGAAAAAATAGTTCAAGGAAGAATTGGAAAATTCTATGGAGAAATCTGTTTATTAGAACAAGACTTCGTTAAAAATCCAGATGAAAAAGTACAACAATTCTTAAAAGAAAACAACACAACAGTTACAAGATTTGCAAGAATAGAAAAAGGTGAAGGATTACAAAAAAGAGAAGAAAACTTTGCAGAAGAAGTTGCAAATCAATTAAAATAATAAAAATATGAAATAATAAGGGATGTTCTTACAAATGAACATCCCTTATAAATTTGACATAATAGTCAAAAAAGTGTTATAATTTAAATAGATTTCCGAGAGGAAACCTAAAATATTTTTTGGAGGAAGAAATCATGACTAAAAAGGAAAATGCTCCCGTATTGAATGGCAATCATTGGTGTTCCGGTGGCGACAACCGCGGAGCGGCTTCGGTAGAAGCGCGTGAGCGTTTCGCAAATCCCCGTTATCACGAAGGAGAGCAGATTGACAATCCAACAGTCGAGACGAAACATGTTAGAGAAGAGGAGCTCAGCTCCCACTTCTAACAACTCCAAAGCAGGAGTTCCAAACAGCGTAAGCTGTTTTGGAACTCTTTTAATATCCAATTCTTTTAGTAATCAAGAAAAAATCCTTGACAACTTACAAGATAAAAGGTAAAATATAATAGTACAGAAATTATAAATATTTAAATTGATAATATATATAATCTGAACATTGAAAATTTAATAGAAAGAGGTGCATTATTTATGGTAATAGCAATAGTAGTCACCTTTCTTATCTCAACAGCTGTATGCATTCCAGTAGGAATGATAATAAGAAAAAAAACAGCTGAATCTAAAATAAGAGGAGCAGAAAGTGAAGCTTCTCGAATTCTTGAAAATGCAAAAAAAGAAGCTGAAAATGCAAAGAAAGAAGAACTTTTAAAAGCAAAGGAAGAAATATTACAAATAAGAAATGATTTAGATGAAGAGATAAAAGAAAGAAGAGGCGAAGTACAACTACAAGAAAAAAGAAACTTCCAGAAAGAAGAAAACTTAGAAAGAAGAGCAGAAAATTTTGAAAGAAGAGAAAGAGACTTAGAAAGAACAATACAAGAGGTAGACAAGAAAAAGAAAAATTTGGAGGAAATATATAACGACCAAATGCAAGAACTACAAAAAATTTCTGGATTGCCAACAGACGAGGCAAAAAGAATTTTACTAGACAAATTAGACTCTAAATTGACAGAGGAAAAGGCAACTTTGATTAAAGAGGCAGAAAAACAAATAAAAGAAACTGCAAATAAGAAAGCCAAGGAAATTTTAGGTTATACTATTCAAAAATGTGCAGCAGACCACACTTCTGAAACAACGGTATCTGTAGTTTCACTACCAAATGATGATATGAAAGGTAGAATAATAGGAAGAGAAGGAAGAAACATCAAAACATTAGAAACATTAACAGGAATAGATTTAATAATTGATGATACTCCTGAAGCAGTTATTTTATCAGGATTTGACCCATTAAGAAGAGAAGTGGCAAGAATAGCACTTGAGAAGCTTATTGAAGATGGAAGAATTCATCCAGCCAAAATAGAAGAAATGGTTGAAAAGGCTAAGGAAGAAGTAGAAGAAATCATAAAAGAAGAAGGAGAAAGAGCTGTACTTGAAACAGGAGTTCATGGACTACACCCTGATTTAGTTAGATTAATAGGAAAACTAAAATACAGAACAAGCTATGGACAAAATGTTTTAAATCACTCTATTGAAGTTTCTAATTTAGCAAGAATAATGGCAGAAGAATTAGGCTTAGACCCTAAAATTGCTCGTAGAGCTGGATTATTGCACGATATTGGTAAAGCACTAGATCACGATATGGAAGGAACACACGTAGAAATAGGTGTGGATGTTCTTAAAAAATACAAAGAAAATGATTTAGTAATAAATGCAGTACAAGCACATCACGGTGATGTAGAGCCTAAAACAATAGAAGCTGTATTAGTACAAGCAGCAGATGCAATATCAGCATCAAGACCAGGAGCAAGAAGAGAAACATTAGAAGCATATATTAAGAGATTAGAAAAACTAGAAGAGATTGCAGATTCATTTGAAGGTGTTGATAAATCTTATGCAGTACAAGCAGGACGTGAAATAAGACTTGTTGTAAAACCAGAAAAAATTTCAGATGCTCAAATGGTAGTAATGGCAAGAGATGTAGCAAAAAGAGTAGAAGATGAAATGGAATATCCTGGACAAATAAAAGTAAATGTAATAAGAGAAACCAGAGCAATAGATTATGCAAAATAAAAAAATAAAAGAACGAGAATTTTTTCCTCGTTCTTTTATTTTGCACTTAAATATTTTTAAATAAAAATAGTACTTTTGTAAAAAAACATTTTTTCAAAAGTATGAATTTTTTGCAAAAAAATATTGACACGGGAATGAAGTTAAATATATAATCATTTTACAAAAAAAGTAAAATTGGAGGTAAATAATGCAAGATAATTTAGAAAAAAATATTGATATTGTAGTAATAAAAAGAGACGGAAAACGAGTAAACTTCGATGGTAGCAAGATTGCACTTGCAATAAAAAAAGGATTTGACAGTGTTTATACTGAAGATGAAGAAACACACAAGTATATTGATAAAGACATATACAAAATTTATAATAAAGTTATAGAAAAAATTGAAAAATCAGAAAAAGAAAAAATTAAAATTGAAGAAATTCAAGACTTAATTGAAGAACAATTAAAGTTAAATGGATATGAAGATGTTTATGAATCATTTAAAGCATATAGAGAAAGAAGAACACAATCAAGACAAGTATTTTTTGACGAGAAAAAACAGCATAAATTTTTAAAAGCATTAGAAAACTTAGGACTAAAATCAGCACATGAAGAAGATGCAAAAAGAGAAAATGCAAATATAGATGGAGATACAGCAATGGGAACAATGCTACAATATGGTAGTACAGTTTCAAAAGAATTTGCAAAATCATATCTAATGAAAAGAAAATTTGCAGAAGCTCATGAGAGTGGAGATATCCATATTCATGATATGGACTTTTTACCAATGGGAACAACAACTTGTTGCCAAATAGATTTAAATAAATTATATACAGATGGATTTTCAACTGGACATGGATTTTTAAGAGAACCAAATGATATAATGTCATATTCAGCACTTGCAGCAATTGCAATTCAATCTAATCAAAATGACCAACATGGTGGACAAAGTATACCAGCATTTGACTATTATATGGCACCAGGAGTATTAAAAACTTTTAAAAAACAATTCAAACAAACTGTATACGACTTTTTAGAGTTAACAGATTATATAAAATTTATTGCAATTAATGGAATAACAAGAGAAATAGATAAATTAACAAGTATAGAATTTGATATTTCTATTTTTGATGCATATTGTAGAGATGCTGAAAATTTAAAAAGAATGTTTAGATTATCTTATGAAAAAGCTTTAGAAAAAACAAATAGAATTACATACCAAGCGATGGAGGCTTTTATACATAATTTGAACACAATGCATTCAAGAGCAGGAGCACAAGTTCCATTTTCATCTGTAAACTTTGGAACAGATACAAGCCCTGAAGGAAGAATGGTTATAAAGAATTTTTTACTTGCAACTGAAGAAGGTTTAGGAAAAGGAGAAACACCAATATTCCCAATTTCAATATTTAAAATAAAAGAAGGAGTAAACTATAATCCAGAAGATAAAAACTATGATTTATTTAAACTTGCTTGCAAAGTTTCTGCAAAAAGATTATTCCCTAATTTTTCTTTTATAGATGCACCATTTAACTTAGAATATTATAATCCAGAAGATTATAATACAGAGGTTGCATATATGGGATGTAGAACAAGGGTGCTTGGAAATCATGTAGACCCAAATAAAGCAGTGACAGCAGGAAGAGGAAATCTATCATTTACATCAATTAACTTACCAAGACTTGGAATTAAACATGGTATTGTAAATGGCGAAAAAGCTGATATAGAAGGATTTTACAAAGAATTAGAAGAAAAGCTAGAACTAGTAAAAGACCAATTATTAGAAAGATTTGAAATACAATGTAATAAAAGAATATACAATTTCCCATTCCTTCTAGGACAAGGAGTTTGGCTAGACAGTGAAAAACTAAAACCAGGAGATAAATTACGTAAAATTTATAAACACGGAACACTGTCTGTAGGATTTATAGGCCTTGCAGAATGTTTAAAAGCATTAACAGGTAAGCATCATGGAGAAAGTGAAGAAGCACAAAAATTAGGACTAGAAATAATAGGCTTTATGAGAAAGAAAATGGACGAGTACTCTGAAAAATATAATCTTAACTTCACATTACTTGCAACACCAGCAGAAGGATTATCTGGAAGATTTACAGCCATGGATAAAGCAATATATGGAAAAATAAAAGGTATTACAGATAGAGAATATTATACAAATTCATTCCATGTGCCTGTATATTATAAAACAACAGTAGAACATAAAATAAAAACAGAAGCACCATATCATGCACTTACAAATGCAGGACATATTTCATACATAGAATTAGATGGAGACACCACAGAAAATGTAGAAGCATTTGAAAAAGTAATTAGAATAATGAAAGAAGCAGGAATTGGTTATGGAGCAGTAAACCACCCAGTAGATAGAGACCCTGTATGTGGATTTACAGGAGTAATTGGAGATGTATGCCCAGGATGTGGAAGACATGAAGATGATGTTAAATTTGAAAGAATAAGAAGAATAACAGGTTATTTAGTTGGAACATTAGATAGATTTAATAATGGTAAAAAATGTGAAGAAAGGGATAGGGTTAAACATAAAATATAATGAAAATTAGATTAGCTGCTGAAATACAAACAGATAGTATAGTTGATGGCGAAGGAATAAGAACAGTAATATGGACACAAGGCTGCTCACATAATTGTAATGGGTGCCATAATCCAGAAACACATAGCTTTGAAGGCGGATTTTTAGTAGACATTGAGGATTTAGAAAAACAAATCCTCAGTGTAAAAAACCAAGATGGAATAACTTTATCTGGAGGAGATCCAATGTTTCAACCAGAAGCATCAGCACAAATTGCAAAATTTTGTAAAGAAAATGGATTAAATGTATGGTGTTATACAGGATTCACCTTTGAAGAATTACTAAAAACATCGGAGAAAAATTCAAAATTAAGAGAACTATTAGAAAATATAGATGTATTAGTAGATGGAAAATTTGTATTAGAAGAAAAAAGTTTAAACTTATATTTTAAAGGTTCAAAAAATCAAAGAATATTGGATATGCCAAAATCTTTAGCACAAAAAAGTGCAGTAGAAATAGAAAAATACAAAGGAATACGTTCATTTGAAAAATATAACAATTCACAAAATATAGAAAAAGGGATATTTATATAAATACTTTATATACGTTAAGATAGGAGAAAAGAATGGAGCCAGTTGAAATAATTCAAGAAAAAGCAAAATATTGTTTAAATTGTAAGAATAAGCCATGCCAGAAGGCGTGCCCTATGCAAACCAGTATACCTTCTTTTATTGAAAAATTAAAAGAAGAGAATATGGAAGAAGCATATAAAATTTTAATGGATAATAATATTTTTAGTTCAATATGTAGCGCTATTTGCCCACAAGAAGACCAATGTGAAGGAAGCTGCACAAGAGGAATTAGAAGTAATCCAGTAGAAATCGGAAAATTGGAGCATTGGGTTAACAAATATGCAGAAAACAATTCAATAAAATATCATATTAAGCCCAAAGATAAGAATAAGCATTCTGTGGCAGTAATTGGTTCTGGCCCTGCATCTTTATCATGTGCATTTGAACTTGCAAAAGAAGGAACAAATGTAACAATATTTGAAAAAGAAAATGAATTAGGTGGTATTTTAAGATATGGTATACCACCATATAGATTAAATAAAAATGACTTAAATGACACAATTAATACAATATTAAATTTAGGAATAGAAGTAAAATTAAATTGTGAATTTGGAAAAGATATAAACATAGAAGAATTAAAAAAACAAGGATATGAAGCAATATTTTTGGGAATTGGTGCAGGAAGTCCTACAACTTATTCATTATGTAATGAAAAATTAGAAGGTATTTATGAATCTGATTATTTTTTAAAAGAATATAATCAAGGGAGAGATATAGATGATTTAGGTAAAACAGTTGTAATAGGTGGCGGAAACGTTGCAATGGACTGTGCAAGAAGTGCTGTAAGAATGGGCGCAAGCAAAGTATCAATTCTATATAGAAGAGGTATAGAAAATATGCCAGCAAGAAAAATAGAAATACAAGATGCTATAGAGGATAAAGTAGAAATAATACCATGTACAAAGGTTATTAGCGCAAAAGGAAAAAATGGGCATATAACAGAAATTGAATGTATAAAAACAGAAGTAATTGATGGAAAAGCAGTGGATTTAAGTGGTACAAATTACAATATGAAAGTAAACACATTTATTTTCGCAATAGGCTTATCACCAGAAAAACAATTACTAGAAAACGAAGGAATAGCCTTAGAAAAAGGCTTAGTAGTGATTGATGAAAATGGAAAAACTAACATAGACAAGGTATATGCAGGAGGAGATTTAACAGAAAATAAATCAACAGTATGTAGAGCAATAGCTGCAGGTAAAAAGGCAGCTAAAGGGATACTAGAAACTTTTGGAACATATTAATTGCAGACAACCTCGTGTAACAAAATGAAAATATAGTCATATTATGTAATACGAGGTGAATAATTTGACTTGGTTCGAAAATTTAAATCCAGTAATTCAAACATTAATTGCAACAACATTTACATGGGGAATAACAGCATTAGGAGCACTTGTGGTTTGCTTTTTTAAAGAAATGAATAGAAAAGCATTAGATACTGTTTTAGGCTTTAGTGCAGGTGTAATGATTGCAGCTTCATTTTGGTCATTGCTTTCTCCTGCATTGGATTTGTCTTGTGAACTTGGATACATAGAATGGCTATTACCAACAATAGGATTTATTGTTGGAGGATTATTTGTTCTATTATCTGATAAATTCTTAGATAGAGTATTAAAAAACAAGAAAAAACTTAGAAGTGCAGATTCACTTAAAAGAAGTATACTTTTAATATCAGCAATAACAATTCACAATATACCAGAAGGCATGGCTATAGGAGTAGCATTTGGAGGAATAGCAAGTGGAGTACCAGGAATGACAGTAATTGGAGCAGTTATGCTGGCAATAGGCATTGGAATCCAGAACTTTCCAGAAGGTGCGGCAGTTGCTCTCCCATTAAGAAGCGAAGGATATTCAAGATTTAAAAGCTTTATGATAGGTCAATCATCAGCATTAGTTGAACCTGTGGCAGCTGTTATAGGGGCCATATTAGTAATGTATATAAGAAGCGTGCTACCACTTTTACTAGCATTTGCAGCAGGGGCAATGATTGTAGTAGCAGCAAGAGAATTACTACCAGAATCTGTAAGAGAAAATAAAAATCTATCTACTTTCGGATTAATTGCTGGATTTATTATAATGATGGTATTAGATGTTGCATTAGGTTAATAATTATTTATAAAAGCACCTGCTTATAAGGTGCTTTTATGTTGGTAAAAAAACTTGAATGTATTTAAAATTTGTTGTAAAATATACTAATGTCTAAAAAATGAAAGGAGATTTGACGTATGATTAAAACACTTGCAAAATCAATTAGAGAATATAAAAAACAAACGATTCTTACACCAATACTTGTTGCATTAGAAGTAATAATGGAAATTCTAATTCCTTTTGTAATGGCAAAATTGGTGGACTATGGAATTTACGGAAATAACTTGCCTTTAATATATAAATTAGGACTATTATTACTTGTATTAGTTACATTTTCGTTAATATTTGGAGCACTTGCAGGAAAATTTGCAGCGACAGCATCAACAGGATTTGCTAAAAATTTGAGGCATGACATGTATTATAAAGTACAAGACTATTCATTTGAAAATATAGATAAATTTTCGACAGCAAGTATTATCACAAGAATGACAACAGATGTAACACATGTTCAACAAAGCTACCAAATGCTTACCAGAATTACATTCAGAGCACCATTAACATTAATTTTTGCATTTATAATGTCATTTACAATAAATGTAAAATTATCTTTAATATTTTTAGCACTAGCACCAGTCCTTGCTATTGGACTTTATTTTATAGCTACACATGCATATCCAATATTTGAAAAATTATTTAAAACATATGATAAATTAAATAATGTAGTTCAAGAAAATGTTAGAGGAATTAGAGTAGTAAAATCTTATGTTTTAGAGGAAGAAGAAAAAGAAAAATTTGGAGAGGTTTCTCAAAGCATATATAAAAATTTTTCTAAAGCAGAAAAAATAATTGCATATAATTCTCCACTAATGCAATTAGTATCTTATGCAGGACTTTTATTAGTATCGTGGTTTGGTGCAAAATTAATAGTAGGTCCTGGAACGCTAACTACTGGAGAATTAATGAGTTTAATTACATATGCTATGCAAATTCTTACTAGTTTAATGATGATTTCTGTTGTACTAGTAATGCTTACAATATCTATGGCATCAGCAGAAAGAATTGTAGAAATATTAAATGAAGAACCAGCACTTAAAAACAATGGAAATCCAATAAAAGAAGTAAAAAATGGTAGTATAGAATTTAACAATGTTAATTTTAGCTATGTAGGAAATAAAGATAAGACTTGTTTAAAGAATATTAATCTTAAAATTAATGAAGGAGAAACAATAGGAATTATTGGAGGAACAGGAAGCTCTAAAACTACACTTATTCAGCTTATACCAAGATTATATGATACAACAACAGGAACAGTTAAAGTTGGTGGAATAGATGTAAGAGACTACGATATAGAAACATTAAGAAATGAAGTAGCAATAGTACTTCAGAAAAATGTTCTATTTTCTGGAACTATAAAAGAAAACTTGCGTTGGGGAAATAAAGAGGCAACTGATGAAGAAATGGTAAGAGTATGTAAACTTGCTCAAGCAGATGGTTTTATAAATGAATTCCCTAAAAAGTATGACACATATATAGAACAAGGTGGAACTAATGTATCTGGTGGACAAAAGCAACGTTTATGTATTGCAAGAGCATTACTAAAAAAACCAAAAATATTAATTTTAGATGATTCAACAAGTGCAGTAGATACAAAAACTGATAAGTTAATTAGAAAGGCTTTTAAAGAAGAAATTCCAAACACAACTAAAATAATTATTGCACAAAGAATTGACTCTGTAAAAGAGGCAGATAAAATAATTGTTTTAGATGGTGGAACAATAAATGGAATAGGAACACATGAAGAATTAATGAAGACAAATGATATATATAAAGAAGTATACACATCTCAAAGAAAAGGAGATGAAGAGTAATGGAGAAACCAAAAATAAATAAAGATACATTAAAAAGATTATTAAAATATATAACTGCAGATTACAAGAAAACACTAATATTGGTAGTAATATGCATTATAATAAGCTCAATTGCAGGAGTTGCAGGTTCACTATTCGTAAAAATTTTAATAGATAACTATATTACACCATTACTTGGAACAGAAAACCCAGTATTTACAGGACTTTTAAATGTAATATGCATAATGGGCATAATATATTTAATAGGAACTTTTGCAAGTTTTATATATAATAGAAAAATGATTAATATATCTCAAGGTGTGTTAAAAAAAATAAGAAATGAAATGTTCTCTAAAATGCAACAGTTACCAATAAAATATTTTGATACACATACACATGGCGAAATTATGAGCTATTATACAAATGATACTGATACATTAGAACAAATGATAACCCAAAGTCTTCCAAATGTAATATCTTCAGTAATTACAATTGTAGCAGTATTTTGCGCAATGGTATACTTAAATATTTATATGACTATTTTAGTTATAGCAGTTGTAATATTAATGTTATTTGTAGTATCAAAGGTTGGAGGAAATGCATCAGGATTTTTTATAAAACAACAAGCATCAATTGCCAAAGAAAATGGTTATATAGAGGAAATGATAAATGGTCAAAAAGTAGTAAAAGTTTTTTGCCATGAGGATGAAGCAAAAGAAGAATTTGATAAAATAAATAATGAATTATGTGAGGCATCAACAAAGGCTAATATATTTGCAAATATTTTAATGCCTATTATGGGAAACTTAGGACATTTGCAATATGTTCTAGTTGCTATGATAGGTGGAGCATTAGCTTTAAAAGGATTTGGAGGAGTAACAGTAGGAATAATTGCTTCATTTCTACAGCTAAGTAGAAGTTTTTCAATGCCAATATCACAAGTAGCTCAACAATTAAATTCAATAATAATGGCACTGGCTGGTGCAGAAAGAATATTTAAACTAATAGATGAAGAACCAGAGCAAGATAATGGATATGTAACATTAGTTAATGCAAAATATATAGATGGAGTATTAACAGAAGTACCAGAGCATACAGGAACATGGGCTTGGAAGTATCCACATAAAGATGGAACATTAACATATGAAGAACTAAAAGGCCATGTGGAATTCTTCGATGTTGACTTTGGATATGAGCCAGACAAAATGGTTTTACACGATGTTTCTTTATATGCAAAACCAGGGCAAAAAATAGCATTTGTAGGAGCAACAGGGGCTGGAAAAACAACAATTACAAACTTAATTAATAGATTTTATGACATAGAAGATGGAAAAATAAAATATGATGGAATAAATATTAATAAAATCAAAAAGGATGATTTAAGACGTTCACTTGGAATGGTGCTTCAAGATACTAATCTTTTTACAGGAACAATAAAAGAAAATATTAAATACGGAAAATTAGATGCAACAGATGAAGAAGTAATAAATGCAGCAAAACTTGCAAATGCACATGACTTTATAATGAGGCTACCAAATGGATATGATACAGAAGTGGTAGCCAATGGAGCAAATTTATCTCAAGGGCAAAGACAATTATTATCAATAGCAAGAGCAGCAATATCTGACCCACCAGTAATGATATTAGATGAAGCAACATCTAGTATAGATACTCGTACAGAAAAATTAGTTCAAGATGGTATGGATAAACTAATGGAAGGAAGAACAGTATTTGTAATAGCACATAGATTATCTACAATACAAAATGCAAAAGCAATAATGGTGCTAGAAAATGGAAGAATAATAGAAAGAGGAGAACATGACGAATTAATAGCACAAAAAGGAAGATATTATGAACTATATACAGGTGCATTTGAACTAGAATAAAAAAATAATCCCAGTTATCTGGGATTATTTTTTTATATTATACTTCTAATCTTTTCTACAATCATATTTAAAGCTACTTGGTTATATCCACCTTCAGGAACAATTATATCAGCATATTTTTTGCTTGGTTCTACAAATTGTTCATGCATTGGCTTTACAGTTGTACAATATTGTTCAACAACAGAATCTAAAGTACGACCTCTTTCTTGAACATCTCTTAAAAGTCTTCTAATAAAACGAATATCTGCATCTGCATCTACGAATATTTTGATATCCATCATATCTCTTAAAGTTTTATTTTCGAAAAGTAAAATTCCTTCTACAATAATTACTTTTTTAGGAACAACTTCATATGTCTCTTTTTCTCTTAGGTGCTCAACAAAAGAATAACTAGGTCTTCTAATTGTTTCACCATTTTTTAATTTAGTTAAATGGTCTATAAGCAAATTAGTCTCAAATGCATCTGGATGATCATAGTTTAATTTTTTCCTTTCTTCAAAAGGTAAATTATCATTGCTTTTGTAATAATAATCATGAGAAAGCATTGTAATGTTATGTTTAAATTCTTTTTCAATATTTTCTGCAAGTGTGCTCTTACCAGAACCAGTACCACCTGCAATACCTATAATAATTGGGTTAAGTTCCATAAATGTACCTCCATAATACACATTTAATATATTGTAAACCAAATTTCGAATAATTGCAATAAAAAACGACAAAAAACAAGAGAAGATAAGCTACAATTTACAATGATATGGACAAATTCCCAAAATAGTACTAAAATAGTTATTGATGGAGGAAAAGAAAATGATTCTAGAAGGCAAAGTAAAAAAAGGATTAGGAAATGCAAATTTTTGGATAAAAAAGATAGAAAATATATTCTATAGTAAAACAGGAATTAAGTTATTTCATGGAACATTAAATATAGAATTAGAAACACCATATGAATTAGAAAATTACTGGATAATAGGAAAAGATGAATATGGTGGAACACAAGATGTGTATGTACAAGAATGTAAAGTTTTAAAGCAAAAAGCATATATAGTAAGGTCAGAAAAGACAGCACATAAATCAAATGTTATAGAAATTGTATCAGACATAAATTTTAGAGAAAACTTCAATTTAAAAGATGAAGATTATATTAGTGTAAAAATTTAGTTCTAAAAAATATCAGAGAGCATATATTAAAATAAGGACATGCTTAGTTTAAGGAGAAGTATATATGCTTTATGATATTTTAAATTTTTTTTCGAAAAGTATTTCCAAGATTTTAAAAGAAAATATAACAGAAGAAGAAATAAAACTACTAGAAGAAATAAGAATTAGGAATAATCAATATATTATTTTAAGGCTTAATGCTAATGAAAAAATTATAAAATATGCAGTAACTCAAAAAGATATATTAGAAACTTTGCAAAATATTTGTGAAAATTCTATTTATTCATATCAAAAAGAAATATGTGAAGGATATATAACAATTAAAGGTGGGCATAGAATTGGAATAACTGGAAATTGTGTTATAGAGAACAATAAGGTTATTAATATTAAATACATATCAAGTTTAAATTTTAGAATTGCAAAGCAAATAATAGGGTGCAGTAATAATATGTTGCATTATATTATAAATATGGAAAATTGCAACATCTATAATACTTTAATTGTCTCGCTTCCACGGTGCAGGAAAAACTACACTACTTCGAGATATTGTAAGAAATATAAGTAACGGAAATGAATTTTTAAATGGATTAACAGTAGGTCTTGTTGACGAAAGAGGGGAAATCTCGGCAATGTACAAAGGAGAAGCACAAAATGATATTGGATGTAGAACAGATGTATTATCCAATATACCAAAGGCAATAGGAATGAGGATGCTAATTAGAAGCATGGCTCCGCAAATAATTGTTGCAGATGAAATTGGCAACAATGACGATATAATCGCTATTAGAGAAGCAATGTGTTCACGGAATAAAAGGAATATTTACAGCACACGGGGCAACTCTAAAAGAACTATATTTAAATGAAAATTTAAAAAAGTTATTGGATACAAATATATTTGAAAGAATAATATTTTTAAAATCCAAAGGAAAAAGGGGAAAAATTGAAAAAATTTATGCCTTTGATAGAGAATAGTGTAATTTATAAAATAAAAAAGGAAAGGTGACAATTTTGTTAGGATTAAAAATAGTAATATACACTTGTATATTTTTATCAAGTTCAGCAATAGGTATACTAGTATCAAAAAAATATGAAGACAGAGTAAGCGAATTAAAGGAATTTAAAAATGCATTAAACATGTTTAAAACAAAAATAAAATTTACATATGAGCCAATACCAGAAATTTTTGAGGAAATATCAAAACAAATAAATTCAAATACAGGTAAAATATTTAAACTTGCAAGTAGTAATATGGAAGTATTAGCTGCGGGAGACGCCTGGAACATGGCAGTAGATACAAATATTTTAAGCATAAATGAAGAAGATAGAAGCATACTAAAAAACCTAAGTAAACTTTTAGGGCAAACAGATATAGATGGTCAAATAAACCAAATAGAATTAACTAGTAAATTTTTAGATGAGCAAATAGTAAAGGCAGAAAAAGAGAAATCAAAAAGTGAAAAAATGTATAGAACATTAGGAATGGTAATAGGTTTAGCAATTGTAATTATATTAATATAGTGGAGGCAATATATGAATATAGAATTATTATTTAAAATTGCAGCAATAGGAATTTTAGTTGCTGTTTTACATCAAGTACTGGTAAGGGCAGGAAGAGAAGACCAAGCTATGATGACAACCCTTGCAGGATTAGTAATTGTGTTAACTATGGTAATAAAGGAGATAAGCACTCTATTTGAAACTGTAAGAACATTATTTAATTTATAAATCTTTTGCCTAAAGCATAATATATTTATTTTTGAAACACCGTAAATATATTATGCTTTGGAATAAAAAATTTAGAAATTGAGGGACGAGATGGATATAATTAAAATAATAGGAATAGGCTTAATTTCATTAATAATAATTATAATACTTAAACAATATAGACCAGAATTTACAATATATGTATCAATAATAGCAGGAGTACTAATAATTGCACTAAGTATGGACAAACTTGCAGGAATAATAAACATATTAACCACCCTAAGTAATAAAACTGGAATAAATTCAGAATATCTAGGAATTTTGTTAAAAATAACAGGAATAGCAATACTTACAGAATTCGCAGTAAGCATTTGTAATGATGCAGGAGAAAGTGCAATTGCTACAAAAATAGATTTAGGAGGCAAAATAATAATTATTAGCATATCAATTCCAATAATAGTTGCCTTATTAGAATTAATAGTAAAAATATTACCTTAAAAGATGGAGGTAAAATGTGTGTTTACAAAAAAACAATAATATTGTTTCTAATAATTATGTTATTCCCAGGGACAGTACAAGCTACTAATCAGCTAATAGAATCACAATTAGATGCGTTAAACTTATCTTCATTTATAGAAGAGGGAGAAAAATATACAAAAGATATTTTTGAAGATGTAGATATAGAAGAACTTTTAAAATCTGCGGTGTCTGGGAAAATAAATACAAAAACCCTGTATTCGGGTATTTTAAGCTTATTTGGAAATGAAATAGTATCATCAATAACAATCATTGGAGGAATACTAGCAATTATAGTAATACATGCAGTCTTAAAAAATATAGGAGAAAATATAGGAAACAATAGTATCTCACAAGTGGCGTATTATGTGGAATACATACTTATTGTAACATTAGTAATGACAAGTTTTACAAATGTAATAGACATGGTAAAAACAACAATTACAAATCTAGTTGCATACATAAATATATTAATTCCATTACTTTTAGCATTGGTCATGACAACAGGAACAGCAATTACAGCAAGTGCTTTGCAACCAGTAATTTTAGGAGCTATTGTTTTTATTGGAAATGGAATTTCTTTGTATGTTCTACCCATTCTTTTAATATCAACAGTACTTGGAATAGTATCAAACCTTTCAGATAAAATTCAGATAGGAAAATTATCGAAGATGCTAAAATCTAGCATAGTGTGGGTATTAGGATTTGTGTTTACAATGTTTGTTAGTGCCCTTTCACTCGAGGGAACTTTAACTAGTAGTGTAGATGGATTAACCATAAAAGGCTTAAAAACTGCAAGTAGTACATTTATTCCTGTGGTAGGAAAGGTGCTTGGAGATTCTGTTGATACTGTACTTCGGGGCAACTTCAGTTATAAAAAATGCAGTAGGAATAGTTGGAATAATAGTAGTAATAGGAATATGTATAGTTCCAATCATTAAACTTACAGTGCTAATGGCATTATATAATCTTTCAGCTGCAATAGCAGAACCATTGGCAGATAAAAAAATAGTAAATGTGCTAGAACAAATTGCAGGAACATTTAAAATTTTACTTGCAATAATGTTTTGTATAGCAGCATTATTGATAATAGGAATTGCAATAGTGCTGAAAATTTCAAACACAGGGTTAATGCTCCGGTTGATTATTAATTATTTGTTTAATAGCTGTACATAGGGGGCTTATATATTTTTTTAACCCCAATAAGAGGCGGCGGATTTGAGGGAAAAATGATAGAAATAATAAATTCATGGGCACAAAAAATAATAATAGTTGTAATAATATGCACAATAATAGAAATGATATTACCAGAAGGAAAAAACAAAAAATACATAAAAACAGTAATAGGAATATATGTAGTATTCACAATAGTATTTCCAATAATATCAAAAATAAATAACAATACACTAGACTTGAATAAATATTTTAAAATAGAAAATAATGAAACTATTGAAACAAGTAGCCCAGTAATGGTAGACACAAATGAATACATAGAAGAAGTATATAAGGAAAAACTAAAAACAGATATAAAAACAAAAATCGAAGCAATGAATTACAGCGTAAAAAATATTGACTTAGAAATAGAAACAGAAAATGAAGAAAATTATGGAACAATTTTAAAACTAGAATTGTGTGTATTACAAAAACAGCAAGAACCTCAGAAAAGTAATATACAAATAGAAAAAATTGTAATAGGAGAAGAGAAAAAAGAAGAATCAGGTATTTCTGATAAAGAAAAAGAAAATATAAAACAATCTATTTCTTCTATTTATTATGTGCCTGAAGAAAATATAATTGTTTATTAACAATAATATTGTATCTATGGCTCTAATAAATGCAAATTTAAAATAACATTAAATTTAATACAAAGCAATACAGTAGCCCAACGCAGGGGTTTTATATATTTTATTTTTGAGCGACTCCGGGGTGACCGCCGTAGAAACTGTATGAGCCTTGCGAATAACAGTTTCTAGGATGGGGCAGTGAAAAAATAAAATATATAATCCCCGACGAGATTGGGCGGACGTTTTCAAATTCTTTTTAGAATTCGACAAACTACAATTTACCACACGGGGGACTAGACAAATATTAAAAAAAATGTTATATTATGTAAGAATTTGAAAAAAAGGTGATGACAGAACATGAAAAACGAAGAAAAAGAAGCAATAGAAATACTAGAAAAATACAATCAACATCATGTCGTAAAACATATGGAAAAACTAGACAGTAACAAAAAAAATGAAGTAATAAAACAAATTGAAGATATAAATTTTGAAGAAATGAAAGATTTATATGACAAAACAAAAACAAATAGAAACAAAAAAAATTGTGATATAAAACCAATAAAAACAATAATTGCAGATAGCATAGAACAAAAACAAAAAAATGAATATATAGAACTTGGAGAAAAAGTTTTAAAAGAAGGCAAACTTGCAGTTGTAACAATGGCAGGAGGACAAGGAACCAGACTTCGGACATACAGGACCAAAAGGAAGCTTTAAAATAGATATAGGACCAAAAGGAAAATTTCTATTTGAAATAATAGTGGACCAACTCCTAGAAGCTAATAAAAAATATGGGATACAAATACCATACTATGTTATGACAAGTGAAGAGAATAATGATGAGACAATAGAATTTTTTGAAAAAATGAACTATTTTGGATACCCAAAAGAAAAAGTGAAATTTTTCAAACAAGCAGAAACTCCTTTAATTAGTAAAGGCGGAAGACTATTAATAGGAGAAGATAATTTAATAAAACTTGCATCAAATGGAAATGGTGAAATATACAAATCAATGATAAAAAAAGGCATTGTTGAAGACATGAAAAAAAGAAAGGCAGAATGGGTATCAATTACAGGAATAGATAATATTTTAGTAAAAGTAGTAGACCCACTACTAATAGGAGCAACAATAAAACAAAATAACCTAATAGCCTCTAAATCTGTAATCAAAAAAACAGCAAAAGAAAGCGGAGGGGTATTCGCAAAAACAGATGGAAGACCAGGAATAATCGAATATGTAGAAATTCCTGATGAAATGTCAGAACAAAAAGATGAAAATGGAGATTTTGCATTTGGAGATATGAATATTGTAAACCATCTATTTAATATAAAAGCATTAGACATAATAGACAGTAGACCACTTCCATACCATACAGCTGTAAAGAATTGTAAATTTAAAAATGAAGATGACAACGTAGTACAAGAACCTATATACAAATTTGAAAAATTCATATTTGATGGTTTTGTATTTTTTGATGATATGACATTATTAAGAGTAGCAAGAGAAAAAGAATTTGCACCTATAAAAAATGCCACAGGAAACGATAGTCCAGAAACAGCAAAAAAAATGTATGAAGATTACATAAAAACATTGAAAAAATAACCAAATTTATGATATACTATATATTGTTATTTTTAAGGAGGAAAGAAAATGGCAAAAGGAAAAAGATATGACAACGAGCCGAAACTAAATATGAAAAAAGTAGTAGGAGTAATAATAGCACTAGTAGTACTAATAATGATAATAACATCAGTAGTAAAAATACTAAAAAATAATCCAAGTGAAGATGCATTCCGCACAGCAAGTTATTACTCAGTATACACAAATGGAAAATGGGGAGTAATAGACAATAACGGCGAAAGCGTAATCAGTGCATCTTACGATGAGATGATAGTAATTCCAAACAATAAAAAAGCAATATTTGTATGCACATATGATGTACAAGATGCTACAAACGAATACAAGACAAAAGTTTTAAATGAAAAAAATGAAGAAATATTAAAAGGCTATGACAAAATAGAAGCAATAGACAATTACGACTCAAAGCAAAATATATGGTTTGAAGATAATTTATTAAGAGTAAAAAAGAATGACAAATATGGATTAATAGACTTTAATGGAAAAACAGTTTTAGAGTGTGAATATGATTCTATAAATTCTCTAAAAGGAGTAACAGAAAATATAATAGTAGAAAAAGACGGAAAAGTTGGACTAGTAAATGCTAAAGGACAAACAATTATAAAAACTGAATACACTAGTATTCAAACAATGAAAGAAGGATACAAATCTGAATATTTAGTCCAAAATGCAGAAGGAAAATATGGAGTAATAAGCACAAGTGGAACATTGATTTTAGAGCCAAAATATGATGAAATAAGATACTTAGATTCTAATGAAACATATGCAGTAAAATTAGATGGAAGCACACAATTAATAAATAATAAAGGAGAAACATTACAAACATCAGAAGGAGAAGAATACATATATGCAAAAGGTGATAATGTAATAGTTTCTAAGGATGGAAAATTTGGTTTGGAAAAAACAACAGGAGAACAAGTTATAGGGTATGACTATGAAGACCTAAAATATACATTCTCAATTTATTACATAGCAAAAAAAGATGGTAAATATGGAATAATAAATGTAAACAACGAAACAGTGAAAGAGTTTGAATATAGTAACATGTACTGTGTTGAAGAAGGAAACTTTATAGTAGCAGATAAAACAGAAACCGAAACAGTAATATTAGACAATAATTTATCAGAAAAATTGTCTGGAATAGTATCGGAAATAAATGTAACAAAAGGTTATATAAAAATGTATACTGGTAGTGAATACAAGTACTATAACTTTAAATTTGAGGAAAAATCAAATAAAGAAATATTATCACAAAATACTTTATTCCTAAGCAAAAAAGATGGAAAATATGGTTTTACAGATAAAGCTGGAAACGTGGTAGTAGATTATATTTATGAAGATGCTACAGAACAAAACTCATGCGGATATGTAGCCGTAAAACAAAATGGAGTATGGGGCTCATTAAAAAGAAACGGAAGCCAGGCACTAGAACCATCAGTAAATCTAGATAATAGTATATATATAGATTTTATAGGAGAATGGCATTTAAGTGACGACGGTTTATACTATACAAAATAAAATGATAGGGTAAGCATTTTTGCTTACCCATTTTATAAAGTAGCCCAAATATAATCCCTGACAAGATTGGACGGACTAAAAAGGAGATAAATTTAATGAAGGTATTATGTGGTACAGATATAATAGAAATATCAAGAATACAAAAATCAATAGAAAAATCTGGACAAAGATTTTTAGAAGCTGTATATACACCCGCAGAAATAGAATATTGCGAAAGCAAAAAACAGGCAAAATATTGCCACTACGCGGGAAGATTTGCAGCAAAAGAAGCAATATATAAAGCAATATCAAGTTTACTAAAAGATAGATTTGGAATAGCATGGAAAAATGCTCAAGTAATAAATGACCAAAACGGAAATCCAAAAGTAGAATTTATAGGAATAGAAATTCCACAAATAAAAAACATAGATATAAGTATATCACATTGCAAAGAATATGCAGTTGCAAATGTAGTAATAACTGTAGAAGAATAGGAGGAAGAATGGAATTATTTGATACGCATTCACATTATAATGACGAAAAATTTGAACTAGATAGAGAAAAAATAATAAACCAAACATATGAAGCAGGAATAACAAAATTTGTCTGTGCAGGGTATAATTTAAAATCATCTAGGGAAGCAATAGAATTGGCCAATAAATATGACTTCATATATTCAATATGCGGAATATCACCCAACGATTTAAACGACTATAATGAAGAAAATATTTTAGCAATAAAAGAACTTGCAAAATCCAAGAAAAATGTTGCAATAGGAGAAATAGGGCTAGACTATTATTGGAATAAAGAAAATAAGACTGTACAAAAACAAGCATTTATAGAGCAAATAAATATAGCAAACGAACTTGAACTGCCAATAGTAATACATTCAAGAGATGCAGTACAAGATACAATAGATTTGTTAAAAGAAAACCCTGTAAACAAAAAAGGAATATTCCACTGTGCACAATTAAATAAATATCTAATAGAAGAAGGACTAAAATTAGGTTTTTATATATCGTTTGCAGGACCAATAACATTTAAAAACTCAAAAAATGCAGCGGAAATAGTAAGTTTGGTTCCAAATGATAAAATATTAATAGAAACAGATTCACCCTATCTAGCACCTGAACCCGTAAGAGGAACAAGAAACGATAGTAGAAATGTAAAATATGTAGCACAGAAAATAGCTGAGCTAAAAGGTCTGCCCGTAGAAGAAATAGCACAGATAACTTACCAAAATGCAAAAAATATATTCCAAAAAATCTAATAGTGTGATAAAATATCAAAAATATAAAGGATGTGAAGAAAAATGAAAGTAATATTATTACAAGATATAAAAAGTGTAGGAAAAAAGAATCAAATAATAAATGCAAATGATGGATATGCTAGAAATTTTTTATTCCCTAAAAAACTAGCAATAGAAGCAAATAAGGAAAATATGTTAAAACTAGAAGCAAAACAAGCATCAAATGCACATAAAAAGAATTTAGAAATAGAAGAAAATAAGAAAAAAGCAGAACAAATAGAAAAAACAACCTTAGAATTAAAAGTAAAAGCGGGAAACAATGGAAAAACATTTGGAGGAATAACAGCAAAAGAAATAGCAGAAGCCTTAAAAAAACAAATAGGAATAGAAATAGACAAAAAGAAAATAACATTAAAGGAAACAATAAAAACACTAGGAACATATGAAGTAGAAATAAAATTTGGAGATGGAGTAAACGCAAAATTAAAAATATATATTAAGCCAGAATAGGAGGAAAAAATGGATATTGGAAAAATTCCACCACATGATACAGAAGCCGAACAAGCAGTCCTAGGTAGTATGTTAACAGACCAAGACGCAGTAATAGATGCAATAGAAGTATTAAAACCAGAAGATTTTTACAGAGAAGACAACAAATACATATATGAAGCAATATTAAATTTATACAATAAAGCAGAACCAATAGATATAATAACAGTAAAATCAGAACTTATATCAATGGGAAAATTTGAAGTAGTTGGTGGGTTTGAATACTTAGGAATATTACCAGACAAGGTGCCATTAGTTGCAAATGCTGAAAGATACATAAAAATTGTGGAAGAAAAAGCATTGCTAAGGCAATTAATAAAAGCATCAAATGAACTTATAGACTTAGGGTATGCACAAAATGAAGACATAGAAATGGTAATGGATCAAGCTGAAAAAAAGATTTTTGATATAATGCAAGGAAAAAATCAAAAAGGATTTTCACCAATTAAAGACATATTAATAGAAACATTTTCAGAGATAGAAAAACTTTATAACCAAAAAGAACCAATAACAGGAGTACCAACAGGATTCGCAGATTTAGACTATAAAACAGCAGGATTACACAATTCAGATTTAATATTAGTTGCAGCAAGACCTGCAATGGGAAAGTCTGCATTTGCGCTAAATATTGCAGCTAATGCAGCAATTAATGCAAAAGTACCAGTAGCAATATTTAACTTGGAAATGTCTAAATCACAACTAGTAAACAGAATGCTTTGCAGTGAGGCAATGGTAGATAGTAATAAAATAAGAACAGGAAAAATAGAAGAAGATGACTGGGCAAAACTTGCAACAGCTTTGGGACCTCTGTCTGAAGCACCAATATATATTGATGACACTGCGGGAATAAGCGTTGCAGAAATAAGAGCAAAATGTAGAAAACTAAAATTAGAGAAAAATATAGGACTTGTTGTAATAGATTATTTACAATTAATACAAGGTAGTGGGAAGAGAAATGCTAGCCGTGAACAAGAAATATCTGAAATAAGTAGGTCTTTAAAAATACTTGCAAAAGAGTTAGATATACCAGTAATAGCTTTATCACAGCTATCAAGAGCAGCAGAACAACGTGCAGATCATAGACCAATGCTTTCAGACTTACGTGAATCTGGAGCAATAGAACAAGATGCCGATATTGTAATGTTTTTATATAGAGATGATTACTATAATCCAGATACAGAAAAGAAAAATATAGCAGAAATAATTTTAGCAAAACACAGAGCAGGTTCAACAGGAACAGTTGAATTATTATGGATGGGAAGTTATACAAAATTCGCAAATATCGAGCGATACAGAGAGTAAATTTGTCGTAAAATCACCTAAAATATCAATAAATAAAAATAAATAAAAAAAAGTAAAATAAAATAAAGAAAAATCTTGTACGAAAAACAGCTATTTGGCTGTTTTTTTATTGACCTAAATGTAAAAACATGTTATTTTATAATTGTTCAAAAGATAAAACGCGAGAAAAAGGAGAGTGCTGAAAAATGATAGAAGAAGAAATAATAAAATTAAGAGAAAAATTAAATAAAAGCATAGCAGAAGATGAAAAATATGAAATAATATATCAATTAAGCATAGAATTAGACGAACTAATAACAAAGTATTACGTGAATAAAGTATAAATTTAAAAAAACTATTTACAAAAAACTACAAAATATGCTAAAATCAAACTTGAAATATAAAAAAGTTGAAAATTTGGAAAAAATATGTTATAATCAAAAAAAGAATGGGGGGAAAAGGAGGTACAAATATGAAGATAAATTTAAAAAAGATAATATTATTAATAATGATATTTATGTTTGTACTAGTATCTTTTGAAACCACAGCATTTGCTAAACAGGTAATGTACAATGATGGAGGTGGCGGTAAAGCATCAGGAGGTATAAATCCAGATAGTTATAAAGTCACACTTGGGTATAATGATGCAACATATATATTTAATAAAGGTGGACAAGTCCTAAAAATTTTAAGAAATATTGCAGCAATTGCAGCTGTAGTAACTATTTCAATAATTGGTGTAAGATACATGGTAGGTAGTGTAGAACAAAGAGCAGAGTACAAACAAACAATGATGCCAGTTGTAGTGGGATGTATACTTGTAGGGGGACTTGCAGGAATACTAACAATAATACAATCTATTTTTAGTTAAATAGAGGTGATAAAATGAAAAATATAAAAATGACAAAAAAAATAAATATAATTATAGTAGTAGTATTTATAATTAGTATAATATTTTCGAGTTGTTCATTAGCTGTAGGTGGTGCCTTCTCAGCTGCCGATGATTTTTTAGGTAAACGGAGATTCAGTATCAAGTACAATAAATGAGGGGCAATTACGAGCAACTTCAAGTTTTATATTCAAATTGTTAATGGCAATAGGTATTGTAGTAATGCTATTAGTAGGAACAATTATAGGAATACAATTTATGGTAGCAAGTGCAGAAGATAAAGCAAAAGTAAAAGAAACGCTAGTACCATATGTAATAGGATGTGCTGTAATATTTGGAGCATTTACAATTTGGAGTATAGCAGTTAACCTAGGTCAAAATATAATCCGGTGGTAGCAGCGGTGGTGGATCAACAACACACGAATCAAGCTCTGGTGCAGAACATGGTGGCAGTGGTGGAAAATTTTAACATGTTTTTAACTTTTTCTAATTAAATTTAGAAAGTTTAAATATAAAAATAAAAAAAGATAGGAGGAGAAACATATGAACAAAACAATTAAAATAATTTCTACACTATTAATCGCTGTAATGCTAGTAGCAACATTAAGCCAAGTTTGTTTAGCAAGCGGTTATGAAGGAATTATATCTGGCGTTGATAGTGCAGCAGACTCTGCAAGCGTAGATACAAGCAAAATAAATGCAACAGCAGGTAAAGTTATAAAACTAATTAGAAACGTTGCAGCAATAGGAGCTGTACTTATTTTAACTATATTAGGTATCAAATACATGATAGGAAGTACAGAAGAAAGAGCAGAATACAAAAAATCTTTTATACCATTAATAGTAGGTGTAATAGTAGTAGTATCTGCAGCATCAATTGCTTCATTACTATTCTCAATCGCATAGATAATAAAGGACAAAAAAGAACGTTTTTTGAAGAACGTTCTTTTTTGTTGCCCTATAAAATTTGACAAAGATTAAAAAATATTACAGGAATATTACATTTTAATAAAAAAGACCTTTTTTTTCGATAAAACTTTACAATTAAACTGCTGTTTTGGTATAATATAAGAGTATAGATAGATTCAAAGGAGGAGAAAAATGGCTACACATGAAATACCAAGAAATGTAAAAGGAGAACGGAAGAATTTTAATGATTTTTACAACAAAATCATTGGTTGCCAGTTGTGCTGGAGCAGCAATAGGCCTTGCAATATATTATTTCCTTAAAGTAATTATTGGGTTAGGAAAAATTGGATTAATAATTACATTAATATTTGCGGCAATTGGATATGGAATTACAACACTGAAAGTTCCAGAAACAAGCAATTTTGAAATAACCAGAAAAACTGGAGGAGACAGAATGGATGATGTAATTTTAAGAGCATTAAAATTTAGACAAAAAGGGAAAAGAATATTTGTATATACAAAGGAGGAAGATAAAAAATGAGTTTTATGGATATTTTAAATATAATTTTAGCGTTTCTAATTCTAGCAGTTGTTGGACTTTCAATAGCATATATTTATACTGTATATAAAAATAAAAATACAGATGAAGAAAATGAAAATGGTGAGAAAAAAGGAAAAAATCAAAAGAAACAAAAAAATGTAGTGTTTACAGAAATACCAGTATTTGATTTTATGCAATTTGATAAAATTGAGGATAATATGATAGTGCAGGATAATGAAACAAGATATTTAATGGTAATAGAATGTGAAGGAGTAAACTATGATTTGATGTCAAACATGGAAAAAACTGCAGTAGAAGCAGGATTTGTGCAATTCTTAAATTCACTAAGACATACCATTCAAATATATACTCAAACAAGAACAGTTAACATTGAAGAAAGCATAATGAATTACAGGGCAAAAATAGAAGAACTAGCTAAAACATTAGAAACTAAACAAAGAAAACATACTGCAATGATTCAAGAAGGAATTGCAACACAAAAACAAATAGAAGATTCAAAAAGAGAAATAGCCAGACTCCAAAATTTATATGATTATGGTGTTGACGTAGTAGAAAATATAGAAAAAACAAGCCAAAATAAAAACGTATTAAGAAAACATTATTACATAATAGTACCTTATTACTCATCTGAAATAGATGGTGATATGCTAGATCCAGAAGAACAAAGAAATATGATATTTTCAGAACTGTATACAAGAGCACAATCAATAATTAGAACATTATTTGCATGCAGTATGAAATGTAGAATTCTAAATTCATATGAACTTGCGGATTTATTATATGTAGCATATAACAGAGATGAGTCTGAGGTATATGGTATAGATAAAGCCCTAAGAGCAGGATACAATGACTTGTATACTACAGGACAAGATATAATAGATAAGAAAATGGCAGCATTAGATGAAAAAATAGAACAAGAAGCATTAAAACTTGCCATAAATAAAGTTGAAGAAGCAAAAAGCGAAAAAGAGAAAAAATTAGAAAAGAAAGAAAAAAGTTTTTCAGACTTAGTAAAAGAAATGGCAAAACAAATGCTAAACGATAACGAAACAATATTAGGAAAAGAAATTGCAGATAGTGCAATTGATAAAATAAATAAAACAAAAGAAGAAGGAGGAAACGATAATGAAGAGAAAGAAAAAACAACAAAAAAACCTAGAAATAATACAAAATAATTATGAAGTACAGGATAATGAACCACAATATGAAATCTTAAGAGAAAAAACTCTAAAAGAATTAATAGCACCATCTGGAATAGATGCATCAAATATAGACCACCTAGAAATAATTTCAAATACCACAAGATATGCTAGAAGCTTCTTTGTATCAACCCTTCCTAGAATGTGTACATTCCCAGAACTATTTAGGGACATGTATTTGTTTGGAGACATTAATGCTTCTATATACATAACTCCAGTGGCAGAAGCAAAATCACAAACAGATTTAAACAGGGTAATTAACCAATTGGAGACAGAAAGAATTGTAGCAGCAGATAGAGGAAATATAAATAGAGAAAGCATACTAGCTCAAAAAAGATTAGAAGCTGAGCAACTAAGAGATCAAATAGCAGCAGGATTTAATAAACTTTATGAGGCTTCTATTGTAGCAACATTATTTGCATACAATTTACAATCATTAGACGCATATACAAAACTACTTGCAACAGAAATGTCTAAAACATTAGTTGGAATAAAATCAGCATGGGCAATGCAAGAAGAAGCATTCAAAAGTAATGTCCCATTAATGAAGGACCAATTGAAAAGAACACATACATTTGACCGTAATTCTATGGCTACAGTATTCCCATTTACTACATCAGAAATTGGACATTTAACAGGAGTACCACTAGGAATAAATAAACAAACAGGAGTACCAATTTTGTTTGATAATTTCCATAAAAGCTTAGCAAACTACAACATGGTAGTATTCGCTAAATCTGGTGCAGGTAAATCTGTTACAATGAAAACATTGATTTCTAGATCTTGCGTTCTTATGGGAATAGAAAGTTTAGCATTAGATGCTGAAGGCGAATATAGAGCAGTTGCAGATGCTTTAGGTGGAATTAATGTTGTAATAAGTCCTACATCAAAAACAATTATAAACTTGTTTGATATTGAAATTGAAAATGTAAAAGATGAAATAACAGGTAAAGAAAGACCAGTTTTAAATGTAGAAAATAAAATAGAAGACGTTACACAGGCAATTCTTACAATGGCAAGAGGTAGTACAAAAAGCAAAGAGGTAAATGAGCTTACAAAACAAATAATTGCTGAAACAGTTGCAGATGAATATGTAAGATGTGGAATAAATTCTAATCCTAACAGTTTGTACCAAGAATCAGCAAATGTTTTAAAGAATGACTTATACAAACAAAAGAAAATGATGCCTACAATAGGTTCATGGTATAAGATGCTAGTAAAAAAGGCAAAGGAAAATACAGATAGAAACTATGATTTCCATTACAGTTATTTACTTAAAGTTATGAAACAATATGTAAGAGAATTAAATGGACAGATGGCATATTTTGATGGAC
>OIEN01000189.1_pt1 | contig 44602 bp, 41 predicted proteins | sample 1581741 | NCBI WGS metagenome assembly OIEN01 (sample SAMN01760944, study PRJEB22395) | human gut metagenome | reverse complement strand
AGGGTTATCTTGGTAATGTTACTTTTGATAATGTTAAATGATGTAATGTTATTTTTGTATAAAAATTACTTGATTAGTTAATAATTATATGCTATAATATACAGCAATTTTAGGAGGAAGATAAGATGAGTAATAAAGAAGAATTTTTTAGAAAAGATATCGAATTAAGAAAAAAATATGAAGATTTAAATCAAGAAATAAAAATGTTAGAAAGAAAAAGAGAAGAATTAGCAAGCGAGAAAATCAAATTAATGAAAGATGAAGGAATTCTCACATTACCAAGAGAAAAAAATATTCGTCTTAATTCACCAATGTTATTCCGAAAGGATTTACTGGTTTTTGATCTAGCAAATGTAACTTTCATTGACAATAAAGCATTTGTAGTAGGAAAGTATGGTGAACGTGATGTTTTTTGTGCTTTAATGAAAAAATCTGATCTTGAATATGAACTACACTATATTCATGAATTAACTAAGGGAAGAAGACTTAAAGAGAGATATGGTAGCAATATTGACTTTCAATTTTTGTCTACCGATACAATTATAATAAGAACTTTTAGATATAATAGAGAAAGAACGGTTGGACATGGTAGAGAATTTCAAGAGGAATACCATTTACTGACTCTTAAAGATGACTATAAAAAAGAATATAACACTACTCAAGACGAATGGGATATAGTTTATGAAGATTGGGTAACATTAACTAAATTGTCAATTGAAAAAGGAAGAAAATTATGGAGAAGCACAGAAACTTATAGAAAAATGGTCGAAGAAATGGAAACCAATAGGCTTAATAATTTAAAAAGAAAAACTGAACCATCACTAACAAAGGAAGAAAGAGAACACGTTAAAATATTAAAAAGAAAAATAAGAGTTTTATATAAGTATAATAAATCATAAAAACGAAGGAGATTTTTAAGTGGTAGATGTAACGAAGCTTGAAACATATTTAGATTTAAAAAATAAAGGTTATATTTTATTAACATTAGGAGTGTAACCTGAGGAAATAAGAAATAAAGAGATATATAAGCATTATGGATTTGTAGAACATATTAAAAATGCTAAAGTAATATATCCAGATGGAACAGAGATATATGTTGAATATTATGGTAAAAATTTAAAATAAAAAGGAAGCAATTTAAATGGATATGTATCAAAAAAGAAAAATGAGAGCAGAAAATAAGAAAAATAATAGTCAAGAAAGTTTTTCAAAAGTCCCCATTTCGTGGTATCCAGGGCATATGGCTAAAACTAAGAGACAAATTAAAGAAAATATATCTTTAATTGATATTGTTTATGAATTAATTGATGCTCGTATACCATATTCATCAAAGAATAAAGATATTGATGAGATGATAAAAAACAAGCCAAGAATATTGATTATGACCAAAATGGATATGTGTGATTTAGAAGAAACTAATAAGTGGAAGAAATATTATGAAGATAAAGGCTATAAAGTAGTTTTGGTAGATTTGCTTAATAATAAAAATATAAAAGAAATATTTAATATTACTGAAGATATTATTAAAAAAGAAAATATTAAAAGAAAAGAAAAAGGATTAAAGGAAAGAAAGGGGAGAGTTTTAGTTTTGGGTATACCTAATGTTGGTAAAAGTACATTGATTAATCGTTTAGTAGGTAAGAAAGTTACTAATGTTGGTAATAAACCAGGTATTACTAAAAGTTTAAGCTGGATTAGAGTAAATGATAAAATTGAATTATTAGATACTCCAGGTATTTTATGGCCTAAGTTAGATAATGAGGAAATTTCTTTAAATTTAGCCTCAATGAGTGCGATTAAGGAAGAGATTTTAGATACTTCAGTTATTGCTACACATATAGTAAGCAAAATGCAGAAAAATTATCCAATTAATTTATATGATAGATATAATTTAGATAAAGAAAAAGACATACTTAAAATATTTGATGGTATTGGTAAAAAAATTGGTGCTATGAAAAACAATGAAATTGATTATGACAAAGTATATGATAGAATAATTAGGGATTTAAAAGAGGGTTATCTTGGTAATGTTACTTTTGATAATGTTAAATGATGTAATGTTATTTTATCATTGATTATTACATAAATTTATAGTATAATTAGTTAAAAGAATGTGAGGTAGCTAAGTGAAAAAATTTATTAAGGAACATTATATTTTAGTAATAATTGGAATTTTATCAATAGTATTTTTGGTATTTACTTTTATTGGTTTTAGAAAAATGTATTTTACGTCAAATGGTGATGTATATGGTAATAGATTAGAAGGTATTGAAAAAGTTCCTATTAAGGATGATGTATTAGATAAGGTAAAAAAAGAATTACTTGACAGTGGAAAAGTAGAGACTGTAACTGTTCGTCTTCAAGGGAAAATTGTTTATTTTACTATTGATTATAAAGAAGATGTTTCTGTGGATCAGGCTAGAGAAATTGCTACAAAGACATTAACTGAATTTACGGAAGAACAAAAGAAGTTTTATGATTTTAGTTATTTCTTAACTCAAAGTAAAGTTACTGATAGTGAGAATTATCCTACAATGGGTAATAAGCATCCTAAAAATGCGACAATAGCATGGTTAAGGAATAGATAGGAATGGTGAAGTATGAAGAATAAAAAAATTAACAAGATAATAACTTTTTCAATTATTGGTATCATTTTATTTATTTCAATACTAATATTCATTTTAAATTATACTAAGGATGATTCTAGTTTTTCGATTTTAGAAAAAAAGTGGATTAATGATTATAAGGATAAGGTGGTAGATATATCTTTATTTAATGATGTTCCAATATATGGGCAAAATGGTAAGGGTATTGTTTTTGATATTTTAGAGAGATTTACTAAGGATTATGAAGTGGAATTTAATAAGATACCATATTTTGCAGATGCTAGTGATGCTAGTAATGTATCTAGTACACAGACATCATTTAAAGTATTAAATAATAAAGATACATTAACAGATAAGCAGATTTTACTTTATCAAGATAATTATGTTATTGCATCTGTTGAAATGCCAGTTTTTGAAACGGTAAGCGATATAAAAGATATTACTATTGGTGTATTATCTAGTGATATAGGTGATGTTAATTATTATTTATCAGACGGTCAAAACATTAGTTATTTAACATTTGATACTGTTGATTCATTGTTTGAGGCTATTAAATTGGAGAGTGTATCATATATAGTTGTACCACAAAACTTATATTTAAATTATATATTAGAAAATGATCTTAATATTATTTATCATTTTGATGAATTAAGTAAAAAATATGTATTAGAAGTAAATAATAATGAGCACTTATTAACTATTATGCAAAAGTATTTAAAGCAATTTCAAAAAGAATATTTAATTGATTCTAAGAATAAGGCTTTTATTGATTTGTTTTTCTCAAGTAAAAATATTTCTGATCAAGAAAAAGCAAGTTATAATAGTAATAAATATGTATATGGTTTTGTAAAAAATATGCCATATGAAGCTGTTAATAATAATCAATTTATAGGGACATTATCTAATTATATTAAAGAATTTTCAAAGTTAGTTGATGTTGATTTTCGTTTTGTTGAATATAATAGTATCGAAGATTTAAGGAATGATATTATTGGGGCACGTGTTGATTTTGCTTTTGCTAATTATAATATGGATAATGTTTCTATTGATGTTATTAAGACTGTAGCTCCTTTCTCTGCAAAGTATGTTATTTTATCTAAGAAAGACTTGGTAGTTACTACCCCTAAGACTTTAAAGGATAAAGAGGTTGTGGCAATAAATAATAGTCTAATATTTGATTATTTAATGTCTATTGGGGCTAATGCTAAAGGATATAATAATATTAATAATTTGTTAACTCATATTGATAATGATTCGATTATAGTTATTGATTATGATACTTATAATTATTATCATAATAAAAAATTAAGTAATTATAATCTTATATATACAGGTACATTGAAAAATAATTATAATTTTATTGTTAGGAAATATTCTAATAATGATACTGTGGCTAAATTGTTTTCGTACTATGTATCTAGTGTTAACTATAATACTATTAGATATAATTATAATTCAAGTTTTGATATTAAAGATCCAAGTATTTTGAATAAAGTATTAAAATATTTATTTGGGGTTTTAGTAATTGTAGCTCTTATTATAATTGTAATTATTACAAGTATTAAGAAAAGAAAAAAGGTAAATACTATTAAAAAAGAGGAAAAACTTAAATTTATTGATATGATGACTAGTTTAAAGAATCGAAATTATTTAAATTATAATATTAATAAATGGGATGAGAATGTTATTTATCCTCAGGCAATAATTATTATTGATTTGAACAATATTAAGTATATTAATGATAATCATGGGCATGAAGAAGGAGATAATGTTATTAAAAAAGCAGCGAGTATTTTAATTATTAATCAATTAGAAAATACAGATATTATTAGAACTGATGGAAACGAATTTTTGATATATATGGTTGGTTATGATGAAAAACAGATAATTTCTTATACTAGAAAAATACATAAGGAGTTAAAGGAATTGCCATATGGTTTTGGAGCGGCAATAGGATATAGTATGATAACCGATGATATAAAAACGATAGATGATGCTATTAATGAAGCTACTATTGAAATGCGTGATGTTAAAGAGAAACAGTAGTGGGTGTAATTTATGAAAGCAAAAAGATATTTTTATGATATTATTGATGCTGTTAAGAGACCTGAAATGAATATTTTACCTGGGAATTTGGCTTATTATATTGTTTTAGCTCTTATTCCAATAATTACTATAATAGTTTATGTAGCTTCTTTGTTCTCTATATCGATTGATTTAGTAATTGAACTTATAAATAAAGTAATACCTGATGGCGTGGCAAAAATAGTTATTGATGCTATATCTGGTAAAGGTTTTGATGAAAGTGTTGGCTTATTTATAGTTTTAGCTTTAATCATTTCTTCAAATGGAACTTATGCAATGATAAAGGCATCAAACGCTTTATATAAGATAGAGAATGCTGAGGAAATGAAAGATAGAATTAAGTCAATAATTATACTTTTTATAATTATACTGTTATTTATTTTCTTACTTGTTGTACCACTTTTTGGTAATCAAATACTTAATTTATTAAGTAATATAGATGGTTTAGATACATTTATTCAGGATATTACGATTCTTTATAATGGTATAAAATGGCCAATGACATTTTTAATAATATATTTTAATATTAAACTTATTTATACGATAAGTCCTTCTAAGAGTATAAAGAGTAGTACTACATCGTATGGTGCAATGACGACAACATTTCTTTGGGTTTTAGTTACTGCGATATTTACATATTATTTAAAACATTTTGCTAGATATGATATTTTATATGGTAATTTATCAAGTTTAATTATTTTGATGATTTGGGTTTATTTGTTATGTTATATATTTGTTCTTGGTATGGCAATTAATTCAACTAAGTATAATAAAAATGAAAAGGATAATAATAAGAGTGAATACATTAAATAGTATTACTTTAAAAAAATGTATTCATATATTCATAGAACTATTAATAAGTAATACTATAATCTCCTTTTAATTAAGAAGAGCCTATTAATTAGGTAAGTGGCTAGATGTAAGCCACTTTTTTTGGTGTTTAGTTTACTATGTCGTTTTAATTTTTAAGAATAATTTGGTATAAAGATAGTCTTTTGAACTACAACAGTGTAGCAAAAAAAATATAATGTAAAAATAGTGTAAATGTTTTGAGTTTTAAGTGAATTAATGATATAATCTTATTATAAGATGTGAGGATGTGATAATATGCCAAAGAATAAGCAAAAAAAAGATATAGAAAAAAAGTTTGCCTATAATAATGAAGTAACTGGTATTATTTTAATATTAATTTCTATTATTGGAATATGTCGTTATGGTCCAGTGGGTAGATTTATTAGTAGTTTTGCGGTTTTTTTAGTAGGAACTATATATCCTGTTTTGCTAATAATGCTTTTATTATTAGGATTATATTTGATAGTAAAAAGAGAGGCTCCTGATTATTTTAGTTCTAAATTATTGGGGTTATATACTTTTATTTTGGCTCTTTTGATATTTTTACATATAGATTATGTAACTACGAATGATTTAAAAGGAGTAACTATTTTTAAAGAAACAATTGACAATGTTTTACTTACTTTTAAAAATGTTGATGCTATTAGTAATACAGGAGGAGGTATTTTAGGAGCTTTATTGTCATTTGCTTTTGTTAGTTTGTTTAGTATTGAAGGTACTAAAATAGTTGTTGGAGGCTTAGTAGTATTAGGTTTTATCTTATTTTTAAATGTTAGTATATATGATACATTTGTCAAGATTAAAAGTGGGTTAAAAAAACTATTTACTAAAAAAGATAAGAAAAACAAGGATAGTGATGCTGGTGAAGAAGAGGAAGTTGATGATAAAATTGTGGTTTCTTCAATTAATGAACTTACTCATATAAAGCCTCTTCCTGAGGCAAGTAATGATACTCCTGTGAAGGAAGAGATAATACCTTCTACTAATTCTGGTGTTAATAAAAATTATCGTTTACCGCCTTTAACATTGCTTAAGGATGTTAAGAATATTAATAATACTGAAAATGTTAAAAATGCAAAAGCTAGTATGGAATTGCTTGCTAAAGTATTAAATGATTTTGAAATTGTTGCTAATATAGTTAAATGTAATATTGGACCTACGGTTACTCAATATGAATTAGAGATTAAGGCTGGTACTAAAGTTAGTAAATTATTGTCTGTTCAAAGGGAGATAGCACTTGCTTTATCGGCTAAGGAAATAAGGATACAGGCTCCAATACCAGGGAAAAATACTATTGGTGTTGAAATTCCAAACAAGGTAAATGCTCCCGTATCATTTAAGGAAGTTATTTCTTATTTGCCTGAGATAAATGAAAAAACTTTGTTAACAGTGGCTTTGGGGAAAGATATCATGGCTAAAATAAAATATGCTGAAATTAATGCTACTCCACATTTACTTATTGCTGGTTCGACTGGTAGTGGTAAATCTGTATGTATGAATTGTATTATTGCATCGATTTTAATGAGAGCTAGACCTGATCAAGTTAAATTAGTTATGGTTGATCCTAAAAAGGTTGAACTTGGAATGTATAATGGAATACCACATTTACTTTGTCCTGTGGTAACTGATCCTAAGAAAGCTTCAATTGCTTTGAGAAACATTGTAGCTGAGATGGAAAGAAGGTATGGTATTTTAGAAAAAACACATAATAAAAATATTGAAATGTATAATAAGTTTTGCGAAAAAAATTCGGATTATCAAAAATTGCCATATATAGTTGTTATTATTGACGAGTTGGCTGATTTAATGCTTGTCGCCGCGAAAGAAGTGGAAGATTCAATTCTTAGAATTACTCAAATGGCACGTGCTGCTGGTATTCATTTAATCGTTGCTACACAAAGACCTTCTACTGATGTTATTACAGGTGTTGTTAAGGCTAATATTCCATCACGTATTTCTTTTGCAGTTAGTAGTAGTATTGATTCAAGAACTATACTTGATATGACTGGTGCTGAAAAGTTATTAGGGAAGGGAGATATGCTCTTTAAACCGATGGGAGAAAACACTCCAATTCGTATTCAAGGGGCATATGTGTCCGAAGAAGAATTGCAAGCTATTGTTGATTTTGTTACTAATGAGCAGGGAGCTGAATATGATAATTCTTTAACAGAAGAACCAAAGACAACATCTGCTAGTGATGATTATCAATCTGAGGAGGAATATGATGATCCACTTTATACAGAAATTGCTTCTTTTGCAGTTAGGACGGGTAAAATAAGTGCTTCATTAATTCAAAGAAAATATCGCTTAGGATATAATCGAGCCGCGAGAATTATTGATTTACTGGAAGAACGAGGCATAATTGGACCACAGAATGGGTCTAAACCAAGGGAAGTTTTGGTTAAATTAGATGACCAACAATAAAGGAGAAAATATGAAAAAGAAAATTTTAAATGTAATTTTAGGGATTGTTTTGGTATTAGCGATTGCTTCGTTTATTTTTGTGATTTATGTAAAATTTTTCTATAACATTGATGATACTGATAAGGATATAAAGAAAGATAATCAAGTAAGTGAAACATTTAATGTAAAAGATTTACAAATCATTACTCAAAAAATAGTTAATTCTAATATAACAAAGCATTATTTTGAAGGGAAAACAGTAACATCTACTAATACGGAAAATGCTATAACTATTAAGATAGATAAAAATAAAATAGAAATACCTTATAAAAATAATATGTTTACTATAAAAAGTGATGATAGCTTTGATAAAGAACAAACCATTTATGTATTACAAATTTTTGTAGATGCATTAGGTAGGAAAAATGGTTATCAAGAGGGTGAATTTATTAGTACTGTAAATGATGTGATAGCAAATAAGATGGTTGATGGTATTACATATAAAGAAGAAAATGATAATGTTGAGGTAATTATAAATGTTAAGAATAAATTAGAACCACAGAAAAATGATATGGTAATTGAACTATCTAAAACTTATGAAATAATATATACGCCTTGGACTTTGATAAATGTTTCAAAAGAGAACTATGCTATTTTAAATGGAAATAATATGATATATGATGTTAAATTAGAACATAATAGTGTTTATAATATTTTAAAAGTATCATTTAAGACTGAGGTTTTGGGTATAAATGATGAGGTAAAAGATAGTTATAAAATAACAACTAGATTATATGATAAGACAAATACTTTAATTAGTGAAAATTATAAAGAGTATAGTCTTGATGAGACAAATATTAATAATATTAAAATTAGTCATATGTTAAAAAATAAAGATGATTATACTAATATTAAATATATTTCTTTTGAAGTGGAGTAGGTGTTTATGAGTACAATACATATAGAATCTAAAAAAGAAGATATTGCTCCTTTGGTTCTTATGCCAGGAGATCCTAAGAGGGCTCAGTATATAGCTGAAACTTATTTGAAGGATTATAAAATAGTTAATAAAGTGAGAGGAATGACAGCTTACACCGGTTACTATGATAATAAACTAGTAACCGTTTTCCCGTCTAGTATGGGTAATCCTAGTATGGGTATTTATTCTTATGAATTATTTAAGAATTATGATGTGTCATATATAATAAGAATAGGCAGTATGGGTAGTTATACTGAAAATTTACAACTTAATGATGTCTTTTTAGTTAATAATAGTTATAGTAATTCAAATTATGGTATAATACTAGGCAAGCATTTTAATACTATTGCTTCTTCTAATTTTCTAAATGATGTAATAAAAGAAGTAGCAAAAGATATAGATATAAATATTAAAGAAGGAACAGTATATTCAAGTGATATTTTCTATGAAAATATTGATTATCAAAGATTAGCAAATAAATATAATATACAAGGAGTAGAGATGGAAACATTTGCCCTTTTTTGCAATGCTAAGTTATTAAAAAAAGATGCTACAGCATTATTAACAGTAACGGATTTATTCTATGATACTAAAAAGTTATCTAGTGAAGATAGAGAGAAAGGATTAGATAAAATGATAATTTTATCTTTAGAAACTTTAAAAAAATTATAAAAAAGATATATTTACATATAATAAAAGAAGCGAGGCGATAGTGTATGAATTATGAAAAGTATTCTTATGGAGCATATAATCTTCATATTATTAATACTAATAAATTTAAAACAATTAAAGTAACAGTTAATTTTAGAGCTAAATCTTTAGAAGATGAGGTAACTATTAGAAATATTTTAAAAATGATTCTTTTAAATTCGTGTAAGGATTATCCTAAAGAAAAAGATTTAATTATTGAAAGTGAGAATTTATATGATTTAAAAGTTTCTTCTTTAAGTAGTCGTGTAGGTAATTATTCGATATTATCATTTAATTTAGAATTTTTAAATGAAAAGTATACTGAAAAAAATATGAATGAATATTCTTTAGATTTCTTTATGAATTTATTATTTAAACCAAATGTTTTAGATAATAAGTTTGATCAAACAAGTTTTAATATTGTTACTAACGTTTTGAGAAAAAGTATTAACTCCATCAAGGATAATAAAACTAAATATTCAATAATTAAAGTATTAGAAGTAATGAATCATAATATGCCTTATTCTTTTAATCCTTTTGGTAAAATAGAAGAATTAAATAGTATAACCCCTGAAAGTTTATATGAATATTATAAAAAGGTATTAACTAATGATTTAGTGGATATTTTAGTAGTTGGAGAAGTAGATAGTGAAAAAATAAGAGATTATTTTACTAATAACTTTAAGGTAAATACATATAAAAAAGTAAAAGATGATATCTTATTACCTAACATATTACCTAGAAAAAGAGTGAAAAAAGTTATTGAGAAAGATAATGTAAATCAAAGTAAGTTAGCAATAGGTCTTAGAATTAATAATATGACAGATTATGAAAGAAAATATGTTTTAAGAGTATATAATGAAATCTTAGGTGGCGGAGGTAATTCTATGTTATTTAATACTGTTAGGGAAAAACATAGTCTTGCTTATTATATTAATTCATTCTGTCAATTTTATGATAATATTGCTGTTATATATGCAGGAGTTAATTCTAGTAAAATAAACATGGCTATTAAATTAATTAAAGATACATTAAATAAGATGGGTAAGGGAAGTTTTAGTGATGAGGATTTAAATAATGCAATTCAAACAATAATTTCTGCGATTGAAGTGTGTGAAGACTCTAATACGGGTATTATTAATAATTATTATGCTCAAAGTTTAGTTGATGCTGATACTTTGGATATTAAAATAAAAAAGTATTCTAATATTACTAAAGAGGAGGTTGTTAATATTGCTAAAAAGATTAAAATGGATACTATTTATATACTAGAGGGTGATACAAATGAAAACGATTAATATTTTGAAAGTAGAAGAAAAAGTTTATTTTGAAAAGTTAGATAATGGTTTAGAAGTATATATGTATCCTAAGAATAGTATTCATAATAATTATGTAACTTTAACTTCTCATTTTGGTTCAATTAATAATGAATTTATTCCTTATAATAAGAATAAAATGGTTAAAATACCAAATGGGGTAGCTCATTTCTTAGAACATAAACTTTTTGCTCAAGAAAAAGGAATTGAACCTCCTGAATTCTTTTCTCAAAGTGGTACTAATTATAATGCTCAAACATCTCATAAATACACATCATACGAATTTGAAGGACCAAATAATTTAGAAGAAAATATTTGTTATTTACTTGATTATGTTCAATCACCTTATTTCACGGATGAAAATGTTTTAGTAGAACGTGGTATTATAGGTGAAGAAATTAAGATGTATAAAGATAGCCCTATAGATGTACTTTATGAAAAAATTAATCAAAATATTTTTATAAATAATCCTTATAAAGAATCTATTGGAGGAGAATTAAGTGATATAGAGAAAATAGATAAGAATTTATTGTATGACTGTTATTATACTTTTTATCATCCTTCAAATATGTTTATGATAATTACAGGGAATTTTAATCCTGAAAAAATAATTGGAATTATAAAACAAAATCAAAGTAATAAAAAATTTAATGAAGTAAGACCAATAAAAGTGAAGAAGTATGAAGAACCGGATAAAGTAGCTAAATCAAAAGATATTATTAATATGAATACAGAGATTCAAAAAATGGCATATAATATTAAAATACCAATATCTTCTTTTAATATTAAAGGTAGAGAATTATATTATTATTTATCTTTATTATTTAATTATCTATTTGGTGATACCTCAAATTTATCTAGTAAATTAAAGGAAAATGGAACGATTGTTAATAATATTCATGTTGAATTATTAAATGCAGGGGAACATATTTTAGTATCTTTAGTAAATGAAACCCAAAATTATGAGGTATTAATTAAAGAGATAGATAAGGTTTTAGAAAATATAACCATTACTTTAAAAGATTTTGAGAGAAAAAAGAAGGTATATTTAAGTAATCAAATGTTTATTTTTAATAATATTATAGCTATAAATGACTTTATCCTAGATAGTGTTATTTATGAACACAAACTAGAGGAAAAAATATTTGAAATAATAGATAAATTAAATTATAATGATATGTTAGAAGTTATAAAGCAATTAAATTTAAGAAATAAAAGTATTGTAATAGTTGAAAAAAAAGAAGATTTAGGTTATAATTAGTGTGGTGATGCAAAAGTGAATATTGATATAACTTCATTACTTACTAGTAAAGATGACCTTATTAATATAGATATGCCACTTGAAATTGAGGAAGAAACATTAAGAAACACAGGTATTAAACATATAAAAAATACTTCTTTTGTTGGCAGTATCTCCAAAAATGATGAAATATATACCCTTAATGGAAGTATTCATGGCACTATGGTTTTATCTGATGATATAACTTTAGAAGATGTTGACTATGATTTTAACATTAAAATTGACGAAAAATTTATGGAATTTAGTGATGATTTGGAAAATAATTTAAAAATTATTAACAATTCACTTGATATATTTCCCTTTTTGTGGCAAAATATTTTGTTGGAGGTTCCTTCTAAAGTAAGGAAAACTAGTAAAAATCCAAAATTAAGTGGTGATAATTGGAAGGTTATTACTGAAGATGAACTAGAAACAACAAACAAGAGTTTATCAGATTTAAAAGAATTATTTAATCAAAGGAAGGAGTGATAACATGGCTGTACCATTTAGAAAAGTTAGTAAAACTAGAAAAAATATGAGAAGAACTCATTATAAAATTGAAGCAAATGGACTTGTTAAGTGTTCTAACTGTGGAGAAATGATAAGACCACATAGAGCTTGTCCAAAATGTGGATTTTATAAGGGAGTAGAAAGAACTTCAAAAGAGAAAGTAACTGAGTAATAAGCAGTTATTTTTTTTGACTTTTTTATTCATATTTTTTTTTAAAACTAATATATTTTATTAGATAAGAAAAGAGGGAATATATGATAAATAAAAAGAATTTGTGGTTTTTAACATTGTTTAGTTTAGTTTTAGTATTAAGTGTTTATTATGTAACTATGCCAAGTGAATTATTAGTAACAGGAAATGGTAAAGTAAATGTAAACAATAAAAATAATGATAAAGACAAGAATGTGAGTGTAAAGGAAAGTGATATTTTAACATCACTTCGTGTTGAAGCAGATAATCAATTGAAACAAGAAATGGATGTTTTAAAACAAGTATTAACTAATACAGATGTGTCTGTTGATGAGAAAAATAGTGCTTTTGAAGAATTGAAATTACTTAATCAATTAAAAGGTAAAGAAGAAAAATTAGAAGATTTAGTCAAAAGTACTTATAACTTAGGTTCGTTTATAAAAATAGATAATGATCAAATAAGAGTTGTGGTGGAAAGTACTGATACATCAGCTTCCCTTGCTAATAATATTATGCGTACTATTCAAGATCAATTTGATAATAAGATGTATATTTCAGTAAAATTTCAATAAATATAGATATTTCTAGGTATTTAAACTCACTTTAATTATATTTGTACATAAAATAATATGAATGAATATAACCACCCTATAGGGAAGTGAGGAATTTATGAGCAAGAGTATACTTACAAAAAGAGAAAAAGAAGTATTTATGTTACTAGTTAAAAATAGTACTACTAAAGAAATTGCTGATGAACTAGGGATAAGTGAAAAGACTGTTAGAAATCACATATCAAATGCTATGCAAAAACTAGGTGTTAAAGGCAGAGCACAAGCTGTAATAGAGTTAATTAAATTAAATGTAATTTCTTTATAAAATAGCCATTTTTGGCTTTTTTTTGTTTAATTATTATGTATTTGAACATTAAAAGGTAATTATAAACGAAAAAAATTAAGTCATTTAAAACTTAAATTTTTGATTTTGTAAAAATATTATATGGATAAGTGTTAGGGTATGGATAAGAAAAAGTTAAACTTTCTTTGGTAGTGGGATGAGTAAAGGTTAGTTTGTTTGCAAATAAGGCGATGTTTTCACATTTTTTAGCATTTTTATTATATTTCATATCACCATAAAGAGGAGAATTAATGTTAGAAAATTGTACTCTTATTTGATGTGATCTACCTGTATGAAGATTTATTTTGACAAGATTCATGTTGTTTTTAGTAGCTAATACTTCATAATCTAATCTAGCTTCTTTACCGTGTTCTTTATCTGTAACTTTAGTTATATTGGTTTTATTATCTTTGATTAAATAGTCTTTTAATGTTCCTTTTTTAGGTAGATTGCCTACGGTAACTGCTGTATATTCTTTGTACATTTCATTTTTTCTTATTTGTTCAGATAATCTTTTAGCGGATTTAGAGGTTTTTGCAAAAACCATAATTCCAGAAACGGGGCGATCTAATCGATGGACTAGGCCTAGGTAAGCATCACCTTTTTTGTTATATTTTTCTTTTAAATAATATTTTAAAATAGTGAGTAAATCAGTATCTTCGCTTTTATCTTTTTGAACAGGAATATTTTTTGGTTTAATGACTACGAGTAAATGGTTATCTTCGTATAAAATATTAATTTTTGGTAACTTTTCCATAAATACCTGCTGGTAAAATAAGATTATTTTCTTTAATTGGTAAACCAATTTCGCCTGTTTCTATTTTATAATTTGGAAATGTTTGTTTTAAAAGATTATAAAGAGATATATGGGATACTCCTGTTGTATAAGAATTGATTAAAAGAAATGAAAAATCTTCATCTAAGATGTCTTTTGTTTTATTTAGTAGTTCATAAACGTTGTCTTCAAAACGCCACACCTCTTTATTTGGACCTCTCCCATAGCTAGGGGGATCCATGATAACAGCATGATATGTGCGACCACGTCTTTTTTCTTTTTCTAAAAATTTTAAACAATCATCTTGTATAAATCTAATTTTATTATTATCTAGTTTGCATAGGTGCATATTTTCTTTCGCCCATTCATTCATACCTTTGGATGAGTCAACGTGCACTACTTCAGTAGCTCCCGCAGAGGATGATGCCATTGAGGCCGCTCCAGTATAAGCGAATAAGTTTAATACTCTAGTTTCTTTGTCTTTTCTTTCTTTAATTTTATTCATAATATAATCCCAGTTTGTGGCTTGTTCAGGGAAAAGTCCTGTGTGTTTAAAGTTTGTTGGGGATATTTTAAAAGTTAGATTTTTGTAGTTGATAGTCCAATAATCATTTAATTTCTTTCTAAATTCCCAATATCCTCCACCAAGATTACTTCTATGATAATATCCATCATATTTATTCCACGCTGGGTTTTCGGTTTTTTTCCATACTATTTGAGGATCTGGTCTTCTTAAAATGACGTTGCCAAATCTTTCTAATTTTTCACCATTTCCTGAAGCTATTATTTCATAATCATTCCATTCGTTACTAATATTCATAATATTTTTCCTTTCATATTAATTATAATATAAAAATAAAGTAAAATAAATAGTAAAAAAGTAATAAAATATATAAAAAGTATGGTATAATAAATTCACAAGGAGGGATGTTATGGAAACTTTATTAATTATAGTATCAATTTTATTAATTATTCTTGTATTATTACAAAGTTCTAAGGCAGAAGCAGCTTCTCAAATAATACAAGGTGGTAATTCAGATCTTTTTTCAAATAGAAAAGAAAGAGGCGGAGAACTATTTATGAGTAGACTTACGATGTTCATGGGCATTGCCTTTTTCGTGATATGTTTGTTTATGTCGCTTTAGCTTACTATGTAAGTCTTTTTATTATGTAATTTTGGAGGTATAAATGGAAGATAAGATTATTGATATATTAAGGAGTAGTAATGGAATATCATTTTATGAAAGTGATTTTTATGATAAATTAAATTTAAATAAAAAGGAAGATTATGAAAAATTAGCTAAAGCTTTAGTTAATTTGACTGAAAATGGTATTTTATATAGAAGTAATAAGAATAAGTATTGTTTGTTTGAGGATAGTCATTTATTAAAGGGTCGTGTTGATATGACTAGTGCAGGAGATGCTTTTATTATAGTTGAAGGTTTAGAAGATATCTACGTTAATAAAAAGAACTTAAACGGGGCAATGGATGATGATATCGTGGCTATCGAGTTAAGAAAAGGTTTATTCCGTGGTAAATATGAGGGACGAGTTGTTAATGTTATTAAGAGAAGCACTAAGCAATTTGTTTGCGAAGTTTATAATGTAAATGGTGTTACGCGATTGAGAGAGATTGGTAAGAAACAAAGACCAACTGATTTGCTTATTAGTAATGCTAATTTAGGTAATGCGGGAATAGGAAGTATCGTTAGAGTAGATTTAGTACAGGGGAAGAAACAGGTTTATCCTGTTGTAGCGGAGGTACTTGGACATGTTAATAATCCTCTTGATGATATTAAATCTTACATATATAAATATGGTTTTTCAACTAGTTTTTCTAATGAGGCTATTAGTCAATTAGATTATATTCCTAATGAAATAACTCCTGATGCACTTGCTAGCGAATTAAAAAGAGGAAGAATAGATTTAAGAGGCGAAGTTATTACGACAATGGATGGTGCTGATACTAAGGATATTGATGATGCTATTTCGATTAAGAAGCTTTCAAATGGTAATTATCTACTTGGAGTTCATATTGCCGATGTGAGTCATTATGTAGAAAAGAATAGTCCGATTGATTTGGATGCTTATGAGAGAGGAACTAGTATCTATTTTCCCGGTGGAGCTGATCCAATGCTACCCGAAAAACTTTCAAATGGTATATGTTCTTTAAATCCAAAAGAAGATAGATTTGCTACAACCGACTATATTGAATTTAATGATAAGGGTGAAGTTGTTGATCATGCTTATTTTGAGAGCATTATTACTTCAAAGCTTAAGATGACTTATGAAAAAGTAAATGAAATATTAGACAATGATTTGAGTGATTATGATCCAGAGGTAGAGACAAATGTTAGTTTGGAAGATGATGAGGAAGAGACTTATAAGAAATTAACTAATAATTTGAAATTAATGCGTGAAGCGGCTTCGGTATTACTTGAAAAAATGAAAAGAAGAGGATATATTGAGTTTGAAAGTAATGAGTGTAAGATTTTAGTTGATGAAAATGGAGTTCCTTATGAAATAAAAAGTAGATTGGATGGAACTGGACAAAAAATTATTGAAGTATTTATGATTTTAAGAAATGAAGATGTGGCAAGTAACTTAGATAATAATGATTTACCTGATATTTTCCGTGTACATGATAGACCGGATCCTTTAAGATTACAATCGTTTATTGATTTTTTAATGGCGAGAGGAATTACTTTTAATGGACCGAAGAAGGAATATTTTAGTGCTAAAGATTTACAAAAACTTATTTATGAGCTTAAGGATAGACCTGATGCTAGAGTTTTAAGTGATATGGCTATTAGAAGTCAGTCAAAAGCAATTTATTCAAATACTAATATTGGGCATTTTGGTTTAGGAAGTAAGTGTTATTCACATGATACTTCACCAATTAGAAGATATCCTGATTTGACACAACATCGTATTATGAAAGATTTTCTTAATTATTTATATGATCCTAAAGAAACAAGAGAGAAACTTAAGAGATGGGGTATATCTATGGGGCAAACTTTAGATGTAGAAGTGTCTTACAATGAGAACTTTAATGAAGAAATAATGAGAAAAGTAAATAAATGGGATAATGAATTACCAGAAATATGTGCACATTGCAGTGAGAAGGAAAGAGATGCTGATTCATTTGAGAGAGATGTTGATAAAATGAAAAAGGCTGAATATATGCAAAATCATATTGGTGAAGAATATGTTGGTATTATAAGTGGTATTACTAATTATGGAATTTTTGTGGCTTTAGAAAATACAGTTGAAGGTATGATAAAAATTGAGGATTTGCCCTCTAATAACTACCATTATGATGAGAAGACACAAATACTATATGGTTCAAATAATAGGTATCAAATTGGGGATATTTTAGAGGTTAAAGTAATTGGTGCTTGTAAGGAAAATGGTAATGTTGATTTTATCTTAGCTAGTCATGCTAAATTTAATCAAGAGGAAAATAAGGTAAATAAAAAGAAAAAACGTAGGAAGGGCATATAATGAAAACAAGGAGAAGAATAAAAAGAAAAGTTTTATATATTTTGATAGGTGTTGTTTTAATTGCTTGTGGAATTTTGATATATAAAGTATTAGATCAAAAAGAACCAATTAAAGAAGATAAGTCTGTTAATAATAATGATGATAAAAAACCAGTTATTAAAGAAGAGGTAAAAAAAGTAAGTTTATTTATGGTAGGAGATGCTTTAATTCATGATCCTATTTATAAAGGAGCTTACGATAGTGCAACAAAGACATATGATTTTAGACCAATGTTAGAGTTTGTGAAACCAATATCTAGTACTTATGATTTAGCATTTTATAATCAAGAAACAATTCTTGGTGGTGCAGAACTTGGTTTATCTGGATGGCCTAGTTTTAACTCTCCTTATGAAGTGGGGGATGCATTTATTGATGCTGGTTTTAATATGGTAAGTACGGCCACGAATCATACTTATGATAAAAAGGAAAAAGGAGTTATTAATTCATGTAATTATTGGGCTAAAAAAGATAATGTTTATATGTCTGGAACTCAGTTAAATGGCGAAGAAAGTGATGTTAAAATATTTGAAAAGAATGGTATTAAGTTTGCTTATGTTGCTTATACTAAAGGGTTGAATGGTAATGTTTTACCTAAAGGGAAAGAATATTTAGTAAATGTATTTTCTTATGATAAGGCTAAAACTGATATAGAAAGTGTAAGAGATAAGGTAGATTTTGTTATTGTATCAATGCATTGGGGAAAAGATGTAACTTCTTATACTAATCCTTCACCCGAACCTTGGACAAAGTATGCTAAAGGGTTGAATCCTAAAGAGCAAGCAGAATATTTGGCTAATTTAGGTGTAGATTTAATAATAGGGACACATCCACATATTATTAATCCAATTGAATGGATAGATAATACTTTAGTTTACTATTCACTTGGTAATTTTATTTCTTCACAGTCTAATGATTCAAATTATAATAAAAGAATAGGACTTATGGGTAGTGTAGAATTTACTAAAACAATAAAAGGTGAAGAAGTATTATCTAAAGATTTAAAAAGTACTAATAACGAATTAGTTTATACTTATATTAAAGGTAATACTTATAAGGCTATACCTTTTAGTAAAATGAATAATACATATAACAAAAAATATAAAAGTTTATATGAGACATATACTAAAGTTATTAAAATGTATGATGAGACATTACCGGTTGCTAGTATAGAATAGGATGGTGGTTTTATGGAAATAATTAACCGCAAAGCAAAGTTTGATTATTTTACATATGAAACTTATGAAGCTGGGATTGTTTTAACAGGTACGGAAATTAAATCTGTTAGAAACGGAAAGGCTAATATTAAAGATAGTTATGCTATTATAAGAGATGATGAAGCCTATTTACTTAATGCTCATATTTCTTTGTATAAAGAAGGAAGTAGTTTTAATCACGAAGAGCAGAGAACAAGGAAGTTACTTTTGCATAAAAAAGAAATTTTAAAAATTAAGAATAAACTTGATATAGAAGGATATACTTTAATACCTTTAAAGATGTATTTTAAGGGTGAAAAATTAAAAGTATTACTTGGAATATGTAAAGGTAAGAAGAATTATGATAAGAAACAAAGTTTAAAAGAACGAGATATTATGCGAGAAGCAAATAGAAATTTAAAATAGGAGGATAATAATGATAAAACATATTGAGAATAATTTTAAAGACGTTGTACTTGATTCTAAGACTTTAGTACTTGTTGATTTTTATGCTACTTGGTGTGGCCCTTGTCAAATGCTTAGTCCTGTCTTAGAGGAGATTAGTGTAGAAAATAGTGATTTTGAAATTGTTAAAGTTGATGTTGATAAAAACCATGAACTTGCTAGGAATTATAAAATAATGGCTGTACCTACGATGATGATTTTTAAAAATGGTGAAGTTGTTGATAAAATAGAAGGTCTTGTAAGCAAAGAAGTAATTATTAATAAAATGAAGAATTATTTATGAGGTGTAATTTTGAAGAATTTTAGATTAAATAAGGATAGAGAATATGTTGATAGAATCATTACAGGTATTTTAAAAAAAGATGGGCATTGTCCTTGTAGGTTAAATGTTGATGATACAACACTTTGTCCTTGCAATGAGTTTATTAAAGATGGTATATGTAAATGTCGTTTATTTGTAAAAATTGAAGATAGAGAAAAAAGTTAGGGTTTTGCCTTTAACTTTTTTTTATTTATGAATATAATAAAGAAGAATTGGAGGGATTTATTTGAAAAAAATTATTTTTGGAATAATTATGACTATTGTAATTATTTTAGTTTCTTGTTATGCGATTAAAAATAGTGATAATAATGATGGCTTAAAGAAAGTTAAAGTAGCAGAAGTAACTCATACTGTTTTTTATGCACCTTCTTATGTAGCAATGAGTGAAGGATATTTTAAAGAAGAGGGACTTGATATAGATTTAATTTTAACACCTGGAGCTGATAAAGTTATGGCTGCGGTGTTATCAGGAGATGTAGATATTGGATTTTCAGGGACTGAAGCAACAATTTATGTATATCAAGAAAATGAAAAAGATTATGTTATGACATTTGCAGGTCTTACAAAAAGAGATGGTTCATTTTTAGTATCAAGAGAAAAAATAGAGAATTTTACTTTAGATGATTTAAAAGGAAAATATGTAATTGGGGGTAGAACTGGAGGAATGCCTGAAATGACATTTGAATGGGCACTTAAGCAAAATGGAATCAACCCTAAAAAAGACTTAACTATTGATACATCAATTGCTTTTTCGGCAATGCAAGGAGCATTTGTGGGGGGAACTGGTGATTTTGTTACTTTATTTGAACCAAATGCTTTAAGTGTAGAGAAGGAAGGACTTGGATATGTAGTAGCTTATGTCGGTGAATTAGGTGGAGAAGTACCTTATACTGCATATAATGCTAGAAAAAGTTATATTGATAAAAATAATGATGTAATTAAATCATTTGCTAAGGCAATTAATAAAGGTTTAGAGTTTGTTTATAAGAATAGTCCAGAAGTGATTGCAACATCGATTACTAGTTATTTTCCTGATACTTCTTATAATGATTTAGTGTCAATAGTAAAAAGATATAAAGATGGGGATGCTTGGAAGGAAAATATAAATATAAGTGAGCAAGAATGGGATCATATTCAAGATATTGTCATGGCGGCAGGTGAACTTAAAGAAAAAGCACCTTATAAAGATTTGATATATACTAAGTTTTTTAAATAAAATGAATGATGTATTAATTATTAATGATTTAACTAAAAAATATCAAAATCTGCAAGGTGAAGTTGTAGCTATTGATAAGTTATCTTTGAATGTTAAAAATGAAGAATTCGTTGCAATTGTAGGACCTTCAGGATGTGGTAAATCTTCCTTATTATCGATTTTATGTGGAATTGAAGATAAGACTATGGGTAATTTTATATTTCCAGATGCTACTAAAAATAAATTGGGATATATGCTTCAAAATGATTCTTTATTTCCGTGGTTAACTATTTTAGATAATTGTTTAATCGGTTTAAAAGTAAGTAAAAACCTTACTGATGAAAATATCGTTTATGTAAAAAAATTGTTAGGAATGTATGGATTAAAAGATTTTATGTATGATTATCCTAGTAATTTGTCAGGTGGTATGAGGCAAAGAGTTGCTTTAATAAGGACACTAGCTATCATGCCTGATATTTTGCTTTTAGATGAGCCATTTTCGGCTTTAGATTATCAAACGAGATTAGCGGTATCAGATGATGTTTATCAAATAATAAAAAAAGAACATAAAACTGCAATTATGGTAACACATGATTTAGCCGAGGCTATTTCTATGGCAGATAGAGTGGTTGTTTTAACAAATAGACCTGCAAAGGTAAAAAAGATATTTGAAATTAAACTAACTAATCGTAAAAATCCTATTGAGAATAGAAAATGTGTAGAATTCTCAAAGTACTACGAAGATATATGGAAGGAACTTGATTTTCATGTGTAGTATAGAGAGAAAAAAATATTTAAAAAAAATTAGAAAAGAGAAAATACTTGTAGCATTATCCCAATTATTAATATTAGTTTCTTTAATAGCTCTTTGGGAATATTCAGCGTATAAAGGTTATATTAACGCATTTATTGCATCGAGTCCAAGTCGTATTTTAAAAACAATAATTTCGTTACATAATCAAGGTAGTTTATATAATCATATTGGAATTACTGTTTATGAAACGTTTTTAAGTTTTATAATTGGAAGTATTCTTGGAACTTTAATTGCTATTATTTTATGGTGGAATAGATTTATAGCTAAAGTAATAGATCCATATTTAACAATATTGAATAGTTTACCTAAAGTAGCTCTCGGTCCAATTATTATAATTTTTTGTGGAGCTAATATGAAATCAATAATAATTATGGCTCTGTTGATATCAGTTATAGTTACAATAATGACTGTTTATAGTGGTTTTGAATCTACTGATATAAATAAAATCAATTTGTTAAAATCATTTAAAGCAAGTAAGAGCCAAATACTTAAAATGGTAATATTACCTAGTAATTATAAAGTAATCATTAGTTCTTTAAAAATAAATGTTAGTATGTCTTTAATAGGCATCATTATGGGTGAATTCTTAGTTTCTAAAGAAGGTATCGGTTATTTAATCATGTATGGTTCACAGGTATTTAATTTAAATTTGGTAATTACAGGAGTAATTATCTTGGCTATTATTTCTTATTTGATGTATTTAATAGTGAGTTATGTCGAAAAAGTACTAATTAAAAATAAAAATTAGTACTTTTTCATATATTTGTTTTCTTTTTGAAAGAATATGAAGTATAATATTATCAGGTGATTGTTATGTCCTATATAAAAGGTAAATTTGTTAAAACAATTTTTAATAATAAACAAAACGGATACTATGTTGGTTTGCTTAAAGTAAATGAATGTAGTAAAGATTTAGGTGATATAAAGAAGAGTATTAATTTTGTAGGCATATTTCATGAATTAATCGAGAATACTAACTATATCATGAATGGCGATATGACTATTCATGCTAGGTATGGTGAACAATTTAATGTTACTAGTTATGAGGTTTTAAAACCAGAAAAAAAAGAAGAAATAGTAACATTTTTAAGTAGTGATCTTTTTCCAATTGGAGAATCTCTTGCTTTAAAAATATATGAGGCTTTGGGTAATAATTGTATTGATAAAATTTTAGAAAATCCTAATGTATTGAATAAAATACCAAGATTAAGTTTAAAAAAACAAGAGAAAATATATAACATACTAAAAGAATATCAAGGTAGTAGTCAAATAATTATGCAATTAAATGAATTAGGTTTTAGTTTTAAAGAAAGTTTATCTATTTATAATAAATACAAAAGTGATACGAAAAAAATAATCGATTACAATATTTATGAATTAATTGATTCATTAGATATTAATTTTTCCACGGTTGATTCTGTTGCATTAAAAAATGGAATTTTAGAAGATGATGAGAGACGTCTTAAAGCTTTGGCTATTTTTGTTATTAAAAAAATATTATTTGAAAATGGTGATATTTATGTTACTTATGAAGAAATAAAAAAGAATATTGAAAAATATGTAGGAATTGAAAGTGAATATTTAGAATACATTTTGATCAAATTAAACAAGCAAGGAAAAATAATAATAGAAAAAAATAGATATTATTTAAAAGAATATTACGAAGATGAGGAATATATTGCAAGTAGGTTGACTCATTTAAATGAATTAAAAAGTGATAAAATAGATATCTCTAAGTATTTAGAAAAACTACAAAAAGATAACGATATTAAATATGATAAAGTTCAAAAAAAAGCAATTGAAATTGCGATTAATAATAATTTAACTATTATAACGGGTGGTCCTGGAACTGGTAAAACTACGATTGTTAAAGCCATCGTATCGATTTTACTTAATTTAAAAAAAGTTAATGAAGAGTCTATTGCATTACTTGCTCCAACTGGAAGAGCTTCGAAAAGGCTTGCTGAAAGTACTTTACTCCCTGCGATGACAATACACAGATTTTTAAAGTGGGATAAAGAAAATGATACATTTTTAGTTAATGAATATATGCCTTCAAACTGTAAGTATATTATTGTAGATGAAGTTAGTATGATAGATAATACTTTAATGGCGTCTTTACTTCGTGGTTTAAAAGATGATGTAAAATTAGTCTTAGTAGGTGATTATTACCAATTACCTAGTGTAAGAGAAGGACAAGTACTAAAAGATTTAATTGATAGTGAAGTGCCTAATATTGTATCATTAACTGCTTTGTATAGGCAAAATGAAAATTCTTACATTATAGAACTTGCTAGTGAAATTAAAAATCAAGAATTGTCTAATTTTTTAGAAAAGAAAGATGATTATAACTTTATAAAATCAAATAATATGAATTTAAAAAATACACTTGAAAATATTTTAGATAAAGCTATCAATAAAGGATATAACGAATTAGATATTCAAATATTGGTTCCAATGTATAAAGGAGAAAATGGAATTATTAATTTAAATAAAGTATTGCAAAATAAATTTAATCCAAGAACTAATAGAACCAAAGAATTAGAAGTAGGGGAAATAACATATCGAGTTGGAGATAAAGTGCTACAACTAGTTAATGATATAGATAATTCAGTATTTAATGGAGATATTGGTTATATAGTAAACATTTTATCTAGTAGACAAAGTAATTCCAAAAGAAATGAAATACATGTTGATTTTGATGGCAATGTAGTAATTTATACTCCAAGTAAGTTTGTTGAAATAACACATGGATATGCCATTAGTATTCATAAAGCTCAAGGTAGCGAGTTTGACACAGTAATTATACCAATGTCAAATTCTTATAAGTATATGCTTTATAATAAACTAATTTATACCGCGGTTACAAGGGCTAAAAAGAATTTAATAATATTAGGGGATGAATATAGTTTTATATATGCCGTTAATAACAACTATACTGTAAAAAGAAAAACTACTTTGAAAGAAAAATTAATTAATATGAATAAAAATAATAATATTGTTCAAAATAATTAATAGTACTAGTACTAATCATATTTTTCTAAAGGAGTGGTGTTATATGAAATTTAAAAATTGCCTTTGTACTTTAATGGTAGGTGCTATGATGGCATTTACTTATGAACAAATCAAAAATGGTAATATGAAAAAAATGATTTCTAAATGTAAAAATATGGAAATTAAAATGGTTGAAGATTTAGAAAATATGATGTAGATTAAAGCCCTTTAAAGGGTTTTTTTCATGTGCTTTCGCTATGCTGTTTTCACAAGTAAAAAAAAATAAAAAAATTGAAAAATTACCAAAATTCAAAAACTACACGGGTGTTCGTTAAAACCTGCACCAAAACCTCACCAAATTTTAAGAATCAACCTGGAGTTTTTTAATTTCTGCAATTTGACTTTCTTGTCCATCTTGTAGTATAGTGAATTCATTCCAGTAAGGAGGTGAAAACATGAACAAGATTCATATCTTTAAACTTAATTTCGATGATGATTAACTCTTGCACTAAAAGGCGAGAGCAAACGCAAAAAAATGAGTACGGCAGTTACTGTCGGAGTTTATGTCTACGGTAAGACAAATAAATTTTACTTGTAGAAAATGTATTGGACAAAACCTAAATTTAATTGTATAATTTTATGTAGGAAGTTCAAGGTGATTTGCATGGAAATGGTTAATGTTGATAAAAGCAAAGTCTCTCCAATGATGTTACATTATATGGAGGTCAAAGAAAAATATAAAAATACAATTGTTTTTTATAGATTAGGAGACTTTTATGAAATGTTTTTTGATGATGCTATAATAGCTTCAAGAGAATTAGAGTTGACTTTAACTGGCAGAAGTGCAGGATTAGCCGAAAAAGTACCTATGTGTGGAGTACCATATCACGCCAAAGATGTTTATATAGAAAAATTAATAAAAAAAGGATACAAAGTCGCTATCTGTGAACAATTAGAAGAGGCAAGTGCCACTAAAAAGATTGTTAAAAGAGATGTTGTTCAGGTGATTACTGCTGGCACTATTATTAATAATGATTCTTTAAACGAAAAAGAGAATAACTATATAGGTAGTATTTATGATTTTGGGTATTGTTATGTTATTACTTATGCGGATATTACGACGGGTGAAATGATAAGCGAGTTATTAGAACATGAAAGTACTAAGGTGGTAAGTACTATATTAGAAATTGGTATTAAAGAAATAATTGCAAACGATAAAGTGGACAAGTTAATTATATCTAGTTTAAAAAACAAATATCATGTCGCGGTTACTATTACTAATGATGTTATTACAAATAATAATTATGATTATATTTATAAAAATGTCGATGATGAAAGATATATCACTTCAATAAAGCATGTTTTAGCTTATCTAGATAGTAATTCAATGAGAGACTTATCACATATGCAGGAAGTAGTAATAAAAAAGGTAAATGAATATTTAAAAATGGATATTCATACTGTGAGAAATTTAGAATTGGTAGAAAATCAAAGATTAAAAGAAAGAACTTATTCATTGTTATGGTTACTTGATCATACAAAAACCGCAATGGGTAGTAGAAAATTAAAGTCCTTTATTGAAAACCCTATTTTGGATAAAAATATTTTAAACAAAAGATATGATATAGTTAGTAAATTATTAGATGAATTTATTTTGGCTGATGATTTAAGAAATATGCTTTATCAAGTATATGACTTAGAGAGACTAAGTGGAAGAATTTCTCTTGGCACTTGTAATGCTAGAGATTTATTGCAATTAAAAAATTCTATAAAAGTATTACCTGATATAAAAAGAATTTTAAAAGCAATTGATTTTTATTTGAATGTTGATACTTTAAAGGACTTATATGATTTATTAGATAAAGCGATTTATGAAGAGCCTCCTGTCAGTATTCGTGAAGGTTATTTGATTAAGGAAGGTTATTCAAAAGAATTAGATGATTTAAAAGATTTAAGAACTGGTGGAAAAGATTTTATTTCTAAATTTGAAAGTGATGAGAGAGCAAGGACAGGAATAAAAAATTTAAAAGTTGGTTTTAATAAGGTGTTTGGTTATTATATTGAAGTTAGCAAAAGTAATATACCAATGATTACTGAGGATATGGGTTATATTAGAAAGCAAACTTTAGCTAATGGTGAGAGGTATATTACAGATGTTTTGAAGGAAAAGGAAGATTTAATTCTTGGTGCTGAAGAAAAAATTGTTAATTTAGAGTATTATTTATTTGATAATATAAGAAGTGAAGTGAAGAAATATATTCCAATTTTACAGAAAATATCTAAGGCATTAAGTGAAATTGATGTATTGCAAAGTTTTGCTTATTTAAGTGAAAAAAATAATTATGTAAGACCCCAATTAACTGATGATAATAGCATGTGTATTTTTGAATCAAGACATCCAGTTGTAGAGAATGCTTTGAAAGAGAAATATGTCGCAAACGATATTGTTATGGATAATAAAACTAACATTTTATTAATTACTGGTCCTAATATGGCTGGAAAGAGTACTTATATGAGGCAACTTGGTATTATTGTAATCATGGCTCAAATAGGATGTTTTGTTCCTGCTAGAGAAGCTAAGTTACCTATATTTGATCAGATATTTACAAGAATTGGGGCAAGTGATGATTTAGTAAGTGGAGAGTCGACATTTATGGTTGAGATGGTTGAGGCATCAAATGCCATTAAATATGCAACTAAAAATAGTTTGATTTTATTTGATGAGTTAGGACGTGGTACGGCAACATTTGATGGAATGAGTTTGGCTCAAGCAATACTTGAGTATATTCATGATAAAATAGGTTGTAAAACTTTATTTTCAACGCATTATCATGAGTTAACTGATTTAGAAAAAACATTACCTAATTTGAAAAATAAGCATGTATCAGCGACTGAAAAGGATGGCGAAATCATATTTTTACATAAAGTATTGGATGGCTTTATTGATAAGAGCTATGGTATTAATGTTGCTAAACTAGCTAATTTACCTAATGAAGTGATTAATCGTGCTAATGATATTTTAAAAATATATGAAGATAAAGAAAGAAAAAAAGATATCATTGTGCAGACAACATTACCACTTGATTTTAAAGAAAACGAAAGCCAAGTAGAGCAATATTTAAAAGATTTAAATATTTTGGAATTAACGCCTATTAAAGCACTATGTGTTTTAAGTGAATTGAAAGAAAAAATTAAGAAATAAAAAGAATAGTTTAATAGTTTTTGATATGAACCTCGTTTCTCTTATGTCCAAGAAACGGGATTCAGTTCATTTGAACTATTTTTTTATTGAACTATTCCTTTTTTTGTGGTAATCTATTTATAGAATAGGAGATGATTTTAGTAATGAAAAGAATTATAGAAAAATTATCTTTGTTAACTTTAAAAGATATTATATTAAGTGTTGTTATTTCTTTAATTTTAGTTTCAATTGGAACAACATTTGCATATTTTAGTTGGCAAAGTACTAATAATCCTTTAGTAAATATAACTGTAGAGGATATGGCTGATGTTAAATTTAGTGGAGGAAATGATCTTAAGGCTACTGATATTGGACCAGTTTTAGACTATAATGATGGAGAGATAATTGATTTTTCTGTGAGAAAGAAAATAGATGCTCCAATATATGCTTTGATTCAGGTAACTCCTAAAATATTACCTAATGAATTTAAAGTTTCATATTTTAAAGGTAAATTACTGTCTAGTACTGACAATGCCACGTGGAGTGAATTAACAGAATTTGATTTTACTGATAAAGATGTTGATAATGTGTATTTGGTATATGAAGGTGAAATAAATGATAAATTAACCTATTATAAGATGATATTTTATATAGATGGAACTGTTTATAATTCAAATAATTTACAAGACAAAACATTTGAAGTAGTTATTGATGTAGCTATTTCTGGAAATAAGTGTGATGCAGTTACTAAAAATGAAGATAATAGTATTACATATGCTGGTAAAAAATGGTATCAAATAGCTGAAGACGATACTTCAACAACATTAGTTTTAGCAGAAAATTATGGTACTGGTTCATACGGCCCATATACTACAATAAATTCTTCTTATTGGGCTAATAGTACCGTTAAAACTAAAGTAAATGAATTTTTAACTGATTCTTCAATAAATACGGAATGTTTGATAAATGATGAGACATATGGATATGTTAGAGTACCTTATAAAAGTGAACTTAGTACAAATATACCTAATGATAGTGCCACTTCATTTTGGACAATGGATAATATTGATAATAGTTACGTAGTAGTAGGTAAAGCAGATGGGACTTTATATGAGGGATGGAATCAGGTTAACACAACACCTGTAACGACTGTAGGTTTATTTAACGGTAATTATTCAGGTGGTCCACATGGTTCTGTTAGTGGGGGACAAAGTTATTTATGGGATAGAACTGCCACTATTTCAAGAGAATGGGGAGCCTTAAAATTTAATCCATTTGGATCCGCTAGTAATTATGATCAGGAGTCTACTGTTTATTATGCAACAGGAGGTGGGGTTGAAAAAACCGTTGAAGATGTTATTGACTGTTTGGATTCTACAAAAAGTTATTATAGTTATTCTTGGTATACATCTAGTTTTTCTAATAACATAGATAGAGAGACTGCAAGTGTATGTACTGAGGTAGGAAAGAAAACAGTTTATTTGTGCCATGAAGTAGCGTGCTGTAAATATGGCTCTAAAAATTCTTCTGTTAATGGAGGAAGTACTTCCTATAGTTATAAAGATTTTACTTATAATACTTTTAGTTCTTGTAATTCTACCACTGAATACAAAGCAACAAATATAAGCGAAACAATAGGATATCGTCCTGTAATAAAAGTGAAAAAATAATTTTAAGTGAGGTATGATATGAAAATTATTAATTATTTTAAAAATATGAGTAAAAAGAAGAGAATAATAATATTTTGTAGTTTTATATTTCTTTTGCTATGCTGTTTTCTTACCTTTTTCTTTGTAAAAAAAATGAATAAAGTTGATGAAAAATTAACAGATTTTAAAATAATATCTTTCAATCAAGAGATTAAGTCTGAAAGTAAGCTTAACGAACTTACATTTGAAAAGTCAAAAAATGCTTTAAAATATATAGTATATGTTTATAACAGTAATAATAAATTGATTAAAGAAGTTGAAACAAAAGAAACTAGTATTGTTTTAAGTGATCTTAATGTTGAGTATAATGACGAAATTACAATTAAAGTTCAGGCGGTTGATAAAAACAAGAATAAATTAAAAGCCACTAATAACTTAGATGTTACTTGGTCTTTACCATCTTTACAAGTAAATGAAATAAATGATATTGGAACTGATGAGGATTTATCTGTCAGAATTGATATAGACGAATCTAAAATGGAAGGATATTATTTAATACTTAGTAAAGGAGAAGAGGAAATTATTAAATTAGAAGTAGATAGTTCTAAAATGATAATTCCTTGCAATTATTATAGTAATAATTTAGGTAAATATAAAGTTAGTTTAGTATATGATAATATAGAACTTAGTTCTTATGAATTTACAGTAGGTTTACCTGAAATAGGTGAAGTTTATATAGATAGTATAAAACATAATTCAACAATTCCGTGGGATGATTTTGAAGTCAGTTTTTCAGGCGGAGAGAATGCTGATATGTATGAGGTAAGTATTCATACTATGGATAATAAAATGCCTTTCCTTAAACAAACAACTGAAATGTCATGTATTGTAGATATTTCTAAATTGCAAGAAAATACAACTTATGTTTTAAAGGTAATGGCTTATAATAAAATAGATAATAGTGTTAGTAATCAGAGAGTATTAAGTTTTAAAACAGGTACTAAAGAGAAGGCTAAAGAAGTTAAAACTGATGTTCCTGGTGGAGAAGTTACTATTGGGACAAAGATTACTTTATCTAGTGAAACCAAAAGTGCTACAATATATTATACAATCGATGGTTCAACTCCTAGTGAAAATAGTTTAAAGTTTGATAGTCCAATTGAGATAAAAAAAGATGTAACAATAAAGGCAATAGCTATTTCTAAGAATCATTTTAATAGTGATGTTGCAGTATTTGAATATAAGGCTAAAACTAAGGAAATAAAAATAAATCTTAGAGCTTCAAAAAATGAAGAAGTAGGTATTACAGGTTCTTCATATACTAGTGATAAAATTATTATAGGTGAGATTACTAATATTATTCAAAATGAATTGAAAAAAAATAATATTACGGTTATACTTGATAATGATGGTGAGAAAGTGGACTTAACTTTAACTTTAAGTAGTACTAGTGATGATGGTAATACACATGGTATATCAACATTTGTCTATGCCACTAATTCTAATGTAGCACCTTTAGCAGTAAAGTTACATAATGGATTAAGTTCAATTTATGGAACTAATCCCAAGAAACTTATTTATACAAATACATTAGGTAATAATATTAATGAGGTTAATCCTAAAAAAACCAATAATGGTATATTGATTAGATTAGGCTATCGTGATAATATGCAAGATGCTAAATGGTTGGTTGAGAATAAGAATAAAATTGCTCTCAAAATCGCTGAGATAATAATAAAGAATTATAATAAATAAAATAATAAAACAAAAAAGTACTTCATGTTTGATGTTGAATGAGGTACTTTTTATTTTACTAGTAATGCTCCAAGAAATAGAGAAGTTATTATAATTGTCAAAGTAAATGCCACGACTAATGTAAAATCAACATATCCTTTTGTTTTTGTTCTAACTACAGCATTTGTTTGCTCTGGGATAACAATGTTACTAGCATCTAAACTATTTAAGTAATTACCATATCCTTTAATTATTTCGGTTATAGATATAATAGTATTAGCATCTTTTTTAGCAATAGGATTATTTAATAAGTTAGTATTATTTTGAGGTGGAATATTAACATTTTCCATAACAAACTTAATACCAATTTGGTGTAGAAAGTCCATAGATGTTTTTATTTGCGCAAACTGTTTAGCTGTATCATTAGAAATTTCTTGTTTAATTTGTGATTTTTGTGTGTTTGTGGTTTTGACAGTTTCTTGCTTAACTTCTTTTGTTGGTTCTACTTTTTTTTCTTCAATCTGTTTAATTTCATTTACTTTTTGAGTAGTGCTTTTTACCTTATTATTAGGTCTTTCCATTACTAAATCATTATGATTACATAATTTGTGGTATAGTTGCATACCTAAAGCCCTTTTTTCTAGAGAAGAAATATTTTTAATTGCTATGAGATTATTACCAATGGTAATGTATTGCTTTTTACTTTCATATTCATATTTTTTAATATTAAATTCTTCTTTTCTTATTTCTTTTTGTAAATCTTGAATATTTTCTTCAATGACACTTTTTTCTTCTTTTTTGTAATCGATTTCTTTTCCTAATTCTTTATATCTAGTTATTTTTTCTTTTAATTTGTTTTTTTTGTATTTGGATATGAAGCCTATTTTATCAAGTGGGCTAGGTTGATAGTTTTTTAAAGCTTGTTTTAGTGTTTTGATTCTTTCTTTTTCTAATTTTTTTATCTCTTTTTTGACATTTTTTAATTCTTGTTTTTGTTCTTTTGTATCTTCTTTTTTATTGGCAATAATTTCTGTTGAATTAACTATTTTATCATTTAAGTTATTAATGTTATTATTTATTTTATCATTTTCCAAACCAAGTTCATTTCTTAAGTCATCTAAAATGTTTAATAATTTATATTTTTCTTGTTTATTACCTAAAATATTGTAATAGCCTCTTAGCTGTTCTTTGCTTAAATGTTTGTAGAATTCTATTCTTGTTTGTTCATCTAATTGTTCTGCAACATTTTTTATATTTAAGGGACTCATGCTATTAACTAAGTCGTTTAGCATATTTGGGTATGTTACGCTTAGCCAATTAAAAAGATTGCTTTTTTGATTTTCATCTAGCATGTTAAAGAATGATAATTTGTTATCAACATTTGTTTTTAAAAAGCTTTGATATATATTTTCGTTATTCATATTTTTTCACCAACTTTTTTAAGAATTACTAAGTAGTTCTTTGATAATCTCGAATACTTTGTTTTTTTCTTCTTGATTTTCTATTGATTTTATTACATCGTTGCCATTTTCATCTTTGATTATACGAGAAGCGAAGATATTATCACTTTCTTCATTTTTATTTACAGCATATATGACATATTCTTTATTATCAATTTCAATAATGGTAATAATTTCAGCTTCTTTTTCATTGCCGTTTTCATCAATCATGATAAATGTTTCTTTTTCTTCCATTTTATTTTCTCCTTATTATATATTATTTGGTATTAATCTTTTAACTATTTTATCAACACGTTCTAGTTCCTTTGTGTCATTGATGGTTATTAGTTCATTATTGACTAATTTGGCTACATAAACATCATAATTTTTGTCTTCTTTTTGGACACTGTATAAACAGTATTCATCATCTCCTATATTAAAACATGTGATAACATTAGCAATATATGAAATGCCCCCTTTGGTATTTATGATAAATTTATTATTTTCCATACTCTCACCTATATTAAAATTTTATCATAGGATGTTTGTTTTGTAAACATGTAAATTTCAAATAGTATAAAAAACTAGTTAATTAACAAGAAAATGGTACTTTTTTTATGGTAAATTCATACATTAAAGTGAGGGGTGATAACATGTCTTTATATAAAGAAATAGTTACCAAAGCCGTGATAGGAAAGGGGAAAAAGTATTATAAAAACACCTATACAATAGATACAGAAAATACACCCACGACAGTTTTAGGATGTTGGGTTATTAATAATAAGTTTAAGGGTAGTGAACAAAATGATAGGATTATCATAGATGGTAGTTTTGATGTTAATATATGGTATTCTTATGATAATGATACTAAAACAGAAGTTAGTACTAAAACTATTAATTACACAGAGAGTGTCAATGTTAATCAAAAGGAAACGACTGATTCTTCTACCAAAGACATTATTGTTAGAAGTTTAAAACAACCATCTTGTAGTAATGCCATGATTAAAGGAAATTCTATAGTTTTTGATATTGAAAAAGAACTTGGTATTGAAATTGTTGGGGATACTAAAGTAAAGATTGCTATTGAAGAAGATGAGGATCCTTGGGATGATATAAATGATATGGAATATAATGATGAAGTAGATAAATCTATCACGGAAAATGTCGATGAAACATTTATTAAGAAAGAAGAGTAACTAAAGAAATAATCTTCTTTTTTTAAAGTGTGTAACAAAAAAAGGTTGACAAGTGTTAAAAAATATAGTAATATTAAAGCAATGAAGGAGGAAAAGAAAAAATGGTTAAAATTAGATTAACAAGAATGGGTGCTAAAAAAGCTCCATTTTACCGTTTAGTGGTTGCAGATTCAAGAAGTCCTAGAGATGGTAAAGTACTAGATAATTTAGGAACATTGAATCCACTTACAGGAGAAACAAAAGTAGATGTAGAAAAATGTTTATCTTGGTTAAATAAGGGAGCTCAACCAACTGATACTGCAAAAAATATTTTAAGTGCCTCAGGAGTTATGGAAAAATACCATAATTCTAAGAGAAGTAAGTAATGAAATTAAAAGAACTTACGGAAGCAATTATCTTAAAATTAGTAAAAAATACTGAAGCAGTATCAGTAGAAGAAAATGAAGAAGATAATCAAATTATTATTAATGCTTATGTTAGTAATGATGATATGGGTAGAGTAATTGGTAAAGATGGTAAAATTATTAATTCCATTAGAACTATTTTACAAGCAAGCTCATATATGCAAAATAATATTAATGTTAAATTGAATGTTTTAGAAAAAAAGGATTAGTTTGGCTAATCCTTTATTCGTTTGAAATGGCTCCGACTGGGCAAGCATTCATGGCATCGGTAGCTGAATCAATGATGCTTTCATCAGTAATGTTATTTGAAATAACTTTAGCAAGTCCGTCATCGTCATAATCAAATACTTCTTCACAAGTATTTATGCATGCACCACAGCCGATGCAAGTATCTTTATCAACTTTAAAATTCATTTTTACACCTTCCAATACTAATTATATAAATAAAATTATTAAAAATCAACAAAAATATTTTATAATTTATAAAAATATGGTATGATATATGTAAATAAGAGGTGGTTACTATGGCTAGTAGAATGGATAGATATAATGAAAGTAAAAATAATATAACAAGAAGTGCAAAGCATCAAAATATGTATAATAGTATATCTAGTTCTAATTATTTAAATTATGAAAAATTGCCAGTTTCGAGTAATGTTAATGAAATAGATATAAATACTTTGAAAAAAATTGCCACGAATCGTGATGAGTATCGTAAACTTAAAGAATTAGAAGATACGATGGTTATTAAGAGAAATAAAATAATAGAGAGAAAAGAAGAAGTAAAAGAAGAAAAGATTAGGGATATTAATGAGTTAATAGAGAAGGCACGTGGTGAGCGTGAAAAATTAATGGGAGTTCAGGAGAAAATTAGTAACACTCATTATAATTTTTTAAATTCTCTTGAGGCTAATGAAGATTATGAAAAGCTTGAGAAAGAAAAGCAAAAAGAGTTAGATAAATTAGAAATGACTAGACAATATAAGTTTCAAACAAAAAGATTAAATGAGAATCCTACTATTGAACAAATTATGAGTGATACGTCTAAGTTATCTTTGGAGATATTAGAAGATTTAAAACCTAGTGATAATACAGTGGTAACTAAACCGGTAAGTGAAGAAGAAAAGAGAAATTATGAGATAAAGGAAATGGATAAAAAAGAGGAGAAAGATAGTGATTTTTATAGTAATACATATACATTTTCTAAGAAAGATTTCTTTGGTGATGGTGAATTAGATGAACCTAAGAAAAGTAATATAGTATGGAAGGTTATTTTGGTTATATTAACTATAGTAATTATTGTTTTGGCGACAATTTATGCTTTAAATTACTTTAATATTGATGTTATTAAGTTTTTTAAATAGATAAGGTTAAGAATAAAATCTTATTCTTTTTTTTTGCTATGCTGTTATTTCAACAAAAAAAATTAAAAAAATATTAAAATTGCTAAAATTTAAAAATTACACGGGTGTTTCTTAAAAACTGATATAAAAATATTCTAAAATTCAAAAAACAACCGGGCGTTTTTTAATTTTAGAAGTTTGACTTTTTAATACTTTATGTAGTATAGTGGATTTATCTTAAGTAAAGGAGAGTGATTATGGATAAGGTAATAAATAAAAAATTTAAGTTAGAGTAATATTTTAGTAATGATAAGAAGAAATTAGCACTAAAAAGCAATAGCAAATGATATAAATAAAAAAGGTTTTTGGTTCGTTTTAGTTTATATTATTATAAAGATTTTATATGTAGAAAGTTATTGGAAAGTAGTTTACAATAAAGAAAAGTTTTGTTATACTTTATTGTACGTAGAGGTGGTAAAAATATGGATGAAAGAGTATTAAGATTAATTAAGCAAATAAATTTAGAAGATAAGTATTCTAATTATTTTGAAGGTTCTAAATTAGATAGAGTGGTTGTTTATGATAATGATAAGATGTGGGAATTTATAATTATTCTTAATAAGAATATTCCATATGATTTATATGTATCTTTTTTAAATAAGTTAAGGGAGGCTTTTCCTAAACCAGAATTAGTTAATCTAATTTTCAAAGTAGAAAATGGAGATAATTCTTTATTAAAGGAATGTTATAATGAAATCATATTAGAAATTTCTAAGAATAAAAATAGTTTTAGTGTTTTTATAGATAGATTAATTAGTAATCAAGATAATTACTATATTGTAACTTATAATAAAGTAGAATTTATTGATGTAAAAAAAGCTTTAAATGACATTACATGTAAGTTATTAAAGTGTGGTTATAATGTTAATATTGAGGTTACTTTGAAAGAAGAAAATGATATAAGTAAAAGAATAGAACATGATATATATGATAATGCTTTTGATTCTAATACCAATTATAATATAGAAAATAAAAAAGAGGAAATAGTTAAGAATACGCCTAAGTATTATAAGCAAAAAAAGGATGATACTGTTACTAAGATTAGTGATATTTTATATGAAATGGATAATATAAATATTGAAGGTATGGTATTTGGAGTTGATATTTTTGAGGCAAAAAGTGGTTATAAGATAATTACTTTAAAGGTTACTGACGAAGAAGATAGTATGTATGTTAAGGTAATTACTAAGAATGCAGAAGAATTTGATTTAATAAAAAAAGATATTAAAGAGGGTAAGTGGTTTAGATTTTATGGGAAGGTTACTAATGACCAATATGCTCATGAGTTAGTGTTTATGACTAGATATAAAGATATTACTGAGATTGAACGTAGTAAAGAAACCATTATGGATAATGCGAAGGAGAAAAGGGTTGAGTTACATGCTCATACGTTTATGAGTCAAATGGATGGGCTTGTCAGTGCTAAAAGTCTTATTAAGAGAGCAAAAACTTGGGGGCATAAGGCTATTGCTATTACTGATCATAATGGTGCTCAGTCTTTTCCTGATGCTTTTCATGAGGCTCATGGTATAAAGATTTTATATGGTACAGAACTTAGTTTAATCGATGATAGTGTTGATATTTGTTTTCGTGAAAGGGATATGAATTTATTAGATGCGACATATGTTGTGTTCGATTTTGAAACAACTGGTTTTAATGCTGGTGGTGGAGATACTATTATTGAAATAGGAGCAGTTAAGATATGTAATGGGGAAATTATTGATAGGTTTGATCAATTGATTTATCCAGAGAGAAAACTTCCAGCACGTATTATTGAGGTTACTAATATTACTGATAAAATGTTAGAGGGTTGTCCACTTGAAGAAGAGGCAGTTAAGGATTTTATTAAATGGGTTGGAGATTTACCAATGGTTGCCCACAATGCAAAGTTTGATACTTCATTTTTAGCTATGGCTTATAAGAAATATAATTTAGGTAATTATACAAATATGGTTATTGATACATTGGAATTATCACGTGTTATGAATCCATCAATGGGACGTCATAGTTTGTCAGCTTTAGTTAAGAGATATGATGTACCATTTGATGAAGAGGCTCATCATAGAGCTGATTATGATGCTGAGGGGACTGCTTATGTATTTCATAAAATGTTAAAAGAATTATCTAATAGAAATATTGAAAATGCTTTAGATTTAAATAAAATGGTTAGTACTAATGATTTACATAAACAAGGAGAAGCTTTTCATTTTACTGCTTTAGTACAAAATAAAGTTGGTTTAAAGAATTTGTTTAAGATAATATCATATGCTAATACGAAATATTTATATAAAACGCCAAGGATACTTAGGAGTGAGATTAATAAATTAAGAGAAGGTCTTTTGATTGGTAGTAGTTGTGTTAATGGGGAAATATTTAATTTGGCTAGAAGTAAGAGTGATGAGGAATTAACTAATTTAATGAGTTTTTATGATTATATTGAGGTGCAACCACCTGAAGTGTATGGTCATTTGCTTGATTTAGGTGATTTTGGTTCTAAACAGGAATTAATTAATCATATTGAAAAGATTATTCGAGTGGCTACTCAAGCAGGAAAATTAGTCGTGGCTACTGGAGATGTGCATCATTTAGATAGAAGTGATAAGATTTATAGAAGTATTATTGTTAATCAAAAGGTGCCTGGTGGAGGAAGACATATTTTAAATAAAAAAGATATTAAGGAAATTCCTTCGATGCATTTTAGAACAACAGATGAGATGTTAGAAGATTTTAGTTTCTTAGGTAAAGAGAAAGCTTATGAAATTGTTGTTACTAATACTAATAAGATTGCTGATATGATTGAGAATGTTGAGGTTATTATTGATACTGGTGGAATACCTTTTTCGCCTAAGATGGAAAATTCTAATCAAATAGTAAGAGATATGGTTTATAATAAAGCTCATGAAATGTATGGTGAAATTTTACCTGAATTAATAGAAAAAAGGTTAGAAAGAGAATTAAGTGGTATTATTGGTGGTGGTTTTGATGTTATTTACTTAATTGCTCAAAAACTTGTTAAGAAGAGTAATGATGATGGATATTTCGTAGGTAGTCGTGGTTCGGTTGGTTCTTCTTTGGTTGCAACAATGATGGGAATTACTGAAGTTAATCCACTTCCAGCCCACTACGTATGTGAAAAATGTTTTCATACAATATTTGAAATAGATGGGCGCAAATTATCTTTGGATTATTCTTCTGGTTATGATTTGCCAGATATGAATTGTCCTAAATGTGGACATCCAATGCATAAGGATGGGCAGGATATGCCTTTTGAAACATTTTTGGGATTTAAGGCGGATAAGGTTCCTGATATCGATCTTAATTTTTCATCTGAGTATCAAGCAAATGCTCACGATTATACAAAGGTTTTGTTTGGAGAAGCAAATGTTTATCGAGCAGGGACAGTAGGTACTGTTGCGGATAAAACAGCTTTTGGTTTTGTTCGCGGTTACTTTGAAGATAAAGGGTTGAAGATGCCTAGAGTGGCAGAGATAGAGAGATTAGCTATTGGTTGTACAGGAGTTAAGAGAACGACTGGGCAACATCCTGGTGGTATTGTTGTAGTGCCAGGATATATGGATATATTTGATTTTACACCATATCAGTATCCAGCAGATGATCCAAATAGTAGATGGTATACAACACATTTTGAATATCATGCTATTGACCAGGATTTACTTAAATTGGATATTTTAGCACATGATGATCCTACAATGTTAAAGTATTTAACTGATTTAAGTAAAATGAAAATTGAAGATATACCGATGGATGATAAGGATGTATTTAGTTTATTTTCTTCTCCTAAGGCTTTAGGTGTTACTAAGGAAGAAATAATGTGTGAAACTGGAACACTTGGTTTACCAGAGACTGGAACTAAGTTTGTTATTAATATGTTAGTGGAAACTAGACCTTCAACATTTGGGGAACTTGTTAAAGTATCAGGATTATCACACGGTACTGATGTTTGGGCAAATAATGCACAAGAATTAATTAGAAATAATGTTGTTCCTTTTAAAGAAGTAATAGGTTGTCGTGATGATATTATGGTTTATTTAATTAATCAAGGTATCGAACCTGGTAGTGCTTTTAAAATTATGGAGTTTGTGCGTAAGGGGAAAGCATCTAAAGATCCTGAAGGTTGGAAGAATTGGGAAAAAATATTAAAAGAAGGTAATATTGCAGATTGGTATATTGAGTCTTGTAGAAAGATAAAATATATGTTTCCAAAGGCTCATGCTACAGCATACTGTATGATGTGTTGTCGTGTTGCTTGGTTTAAAGTTCATATGCCAATTTATTACTATGCTACTTATTTTTCAGTAAGGTGTTTTGATTTTGATATTGAGACTATGATAAAGGGATATAATTCGATTAAAGAGAAGATTATTGAATTAAATAATAAGGGATATGATCGAACAAATAAAGAAGATAATATTTTGGATGTTTTAGCATCTTCTTTGGAAATGACGGCTCGTGGTTTTAATTTTGGACACCTGGATTTATATAAGTCTCATGCTAAACGATTTATTATTGATGAGGATGGTAAAACTTTAATACCACCATTTAGAACAATAGATGGTTTGGGTGATGTAGTGGCTAATAATATATATGAGGAAGCTAAGAAAAAGCGATTTATTAGTATTGAAGATTTTACAAATAGATGTAAAGTATCCACAACTTTGGTGGATAAAATGAGAATAATGGGTATTTTAAAAGATATGCCTGAGACAAGTCAATTAACTTTATTTTAGATATTTTTTTACATAATAGATGTGATGTATTGTGACAAAAATGATGTTACTAGCAATAGCAATGATTAGGCTCCACATGCCAATTTTCATGATAGAACAAATGAATAGAAGACTAGTTCTAATAATGGAACCAAATAAGGTGCCATACATTGCACATTTTGCTTTATTCATGGCTTGTAAAGTAGTTGTTAAGGGACTTTGGATATAGTGTAAAATAAAGATGGGAGCAAGAAATTTGATGTAATTTATTCCTAAATCTGTGTGATAAATTAGTTTTAAGGGGATATTGGGAATAAAAATAAAAATTAATGTAACAGGTAATCCAATTAATAAAGATAATATGATTGCCTGTTTTATTTTTGCTTTGGCATAAGTGATATTATTGTTTGCATAACTATTGCTAACAACAGGTAATAAGGCATTTGAAATGGCATAGGAAAAGAATGATGGTAAGAGTATTAAGGGTAAGACATAACCATTGATAATGCCATACTCTAAAGTAATAAATTTAGAACTATATCCTACTAAGGTAAGTGCATAGGTTAGGGTAATTGGTTCTAAGAATGAAGAGATAGTACCGATTAGTCTAGTTCCAGTTGAGGGGATGCCAATTCTTAAAACATCGTGCATGCATTCTTTATTGTATTTAAAATCTTGTTTTTTAATTTTAGCATTTTTTGGAATGAAAAAGAGAAGAGTGATAATAGAAGTAAATTCACTTATAATGTTGATTAAAACCACTCCTGTAATGGCAATTTCTAGGCTTATTTTTAAAAGATTAGGAATAAAGAAAGAGGTTAGAAGGAGTCTTACTAATTGTTCAATAATATTTGATACAACATAGGGAAGCATTTTTTGTTTGCCAAAGAAATATCCACGCATTAAATCAGATAATGTAATGCAAGGTAGAGTTAAACCAATAGCCATGATAGGATAATAAATGCGTTTGTTATGAAGTAAGCAGTTAGAAATAAAAGGGGCTAAAACGAAGAGAATTATCATAAGTAATAAGTTAAATAAAAGGATTGTAGGAATAATTGATAAGACTAATTTTTGGTTATTTTTTTTATGTTCACTTACTAGTTTAGATAAAGAGGTAGTAACACCCATATTGCCTAAGGTGATAAAAAGGACAAAAGTTGGTAATACTAACATATATAAGCCAATTCCTTCAGTACCAATAACTCTCGTTAATATTATTCTAATAACCATAGCCATGATTTTAGAAATAAAACCACCTATAATGAGAATAAGTGTAGATTTTATAAATTTATTTTTTTTCAATGAAATCACCTAATTTATTTTATGTTAAATTATTTAAAATAGGAAAAGAGTTGTTTTTTTTAAAAATATGTGATACACTAACTACATGATTTTATTTGAGGTGATTACTATGTTTAATTTATTAGTAAGATTATTAGCAAAAATTTCACGACCGAGTTTTAATGTTTAAAAATTAAGAATATAATAAGAAAATAGGAGTGAGAATTTATGAAGAATGATGTTTTAAAATTATTAGATGAAAAAAATATTAAATATGAAATTGTAGAGCATGAAGAAGTGCATACAATGGAAGATATGGAAAAATTGGGTTTGTTAGATAAAGGTTATGTTTGTAAGAATTTATTTTTAAGAAATGCCAATGGTAAGGAGCATTATGTTGTATCATGTCATTTTGATAAAGATGTACATATGGATGATTTGAAAGAAAAATTAGGAAGCAGTCGTTTAAGTTTTGGTTCTGCTGATAGATTAAAAAAATATTTAAAATTAGAGAATGGTTATGTATCACCTTTTGGTGTTATTAATGATGCATCTAAATCAGTTAAGTTTGTTTTTGATAAGGATGTAGTAGGTCAAAAGAAGGTTGGCTTTCATCCAAATACTAATACGGCTACAGTATTTTTAGATTTTGAAGATGTTAAGAGAATTATAGAAGAACATGGTAATGAAGTAATAATTATTGATGTTGATAAGAAAAAAGAAGAAGTGCGTGAAAATGGAAAAAAATTAGTACAAGCAATTACTTCTAGGGATGTTGATTTTGCTCAATGGTATACTGATGTTGTTAAGGAAGCTAGATTATGTGATTATACAAGTGTTAAAGGTTGTATGATTTATATGCCAAATGGGTATGCTATTTGGGAAAATATTAGGAATGATTTGGATAGAAGGTTTAAAGAAACTGGGGTAGAAAATGTTTATTTACCAGTTTTGATTCCTGAATCATTACTTCAAAAAGAAGGGGATCATGTTAAGGGATTTGCTCCAGAGGTTGCTTGGGTTACTGAAGGTGGATGTGAAAAGTTAGAGGAAAGACTTTGTATTAGACCAACTTCCGAGGTATTATTCTGTGATCATTGGCAAAAGGATGTTCATTCTTATCGTGATTTACCTAAGATATATAATCAATGGAATTCTGTATTAAGATGGGAAAAAACGACTAGACCATTCCTTCGTTCAAGAGAGTTCTTGTGGCAAGAGGGACATACTATTCATGCTACTGCAGAAGAAGGAAGAGAAAGAACTTTACTTATGTTAAAAGTATATGAAGAATTACTTACTGAATCACTTGCTATTCCTTTAGTAGTGGGAAGAAAGACTGATAGTGAGAAATTTGCGGGAGCAGAGGAGACTTATACTGTGGAAGCAATGATGCATGATGGTAAGGCTTTACAGTCTGGTACTAGTCATTATTTTGGTAATGGTTTTGCTAGTGCATTTGATATTAAGTTTTTAAATAAAGATAATAAGTTAGAGAGTCCTTATCAAACTTCATGGGGATTATCTACTAGAACAATTGGAGCTTTAATTATGGTTCATGGTGATGATTCTGGTTTGGTTTTACCACCTAGGATTGCTCCTACACAAGCTATGATTATTCCAATTAGTAATAAGAAAGAAGTTATTGATAAAGCTAATTATTTATTTTTAGAATTAAAGAAAAAGGGTATTAGAACTAATATTGATTTAAGTGATAAGACTCCAGGATGGAAGTTTAGTGAACAAGAAAAATTAGGTATTCCAGTTAGAATTGAAATAGGACCTAGAGATTTAGAGAATAATGAGGTTATTGTTGTTAGAAGAGATAATCGTGAGAAGATTAAGGTTAGTATTGATAGTCTTTGTGATAGATTACCTCAAATACTTGAGACAATACAAAAAGATATGTATAATAGAGCTAAAGAGTTCTTAGATTCGCATATTGATAGTGCTACTACGATGGATGAAATGATTGATAAATTTAATAAAAAACGTGGTTTTATTAAGGCTATGTGGTGTGGCGATGAGAATTGTGAAGATGAAATTAAATATAGAACTGGTGGTGCTGGTAGTAGATGCATTCCATTTAATGAGGAGCATTTAGCGGATACTTGTATTTTCTGTGGTAAACCTGCTAAACATATGGTTTACTGGGGTAAATCATATTAGAATAATTATTAGACTTCAGGGTAATAACTGAAGTTTTTTCTTTTTTCTTTTGCTACGCTGTTGTAGTTCTTTAAAAAATATATTAAAAAAGCATTGTAATAGTAATTAAATTATGGTATCATTAACACATAAGAATAGCAAAAGAAGAAGGTGTTTAAAATGAATAGAATATATCCAATAAACTATAATATCCAAACATCTGTATGGGGGGGGGCATTTAAATATTCTATTATTTTAAATACTAAAAAAATAAATCTAAAAGATAAACTAACTGATATTAGTACTTTTTAAGTGCTAGTTTTTAGTTAGTT